>Ga0247833_1001522_pt1 | contig 37246 bp, 30 predicted proteins | sample LaCruzMarch2015__7_FD_187117 | JGI IMG/M metagenome (GOLD analysis project Ga0247833, IMG submission 187117) | Freshwater microbial communities from meromictic Lake La Cruz, Castile-La Mancha, Spain - LaCruzMarch2015_8m | ecosystem: Environmental > Aquatic > Freshwater > Lake | place: Spain...
GATTTAGATTCCTGTATTTCTTTTCGGATTGCAGGCGTGGTCTTGGCGTTAGAATGCAATATATTTCCCATAAATTTGTCTCCTTTATCTCTTTATAGCATAAACCATGAGAATTTGGAACTAAACAGCTAATTAGTAACGAGCATAATTATTAAGCCTTCCTCAAATCGAAAATTCGCCGACTAATTCCAAATGTGGAGTATAGACGAATTGGTCGATCGGGGTTAGGCGATCCAATTTATAGCCGGCATCTTTTAATATTTTGGCATCACGCGCGAAAGTTGCGTGATTGCATGAGATCATCACCACTTTGGGCGTTTTGGCGATTGCGATTTGCTCAATTTGGGCTTTGGCACCCGAACGTGGCGGATTGATCACGATTGCATCATAATTTTTTAATGCATAATAGCCGATCGGCTCTTTAAATAAATCACGTTTTTCGGCTTTTAGCTTGTCGTTTAATTTATATATTTTGGCGGCATTATTTATAGTAGTTACCATTGCTGCATCGATCTCGAACGCAGTCACGTCTGCTTGTTTTGCAAGTGCAAAACTATATGCTCCGATGCCGGCGAATAAATCGGCAATTTTCTCGGCATTTCCCACCGCTTGCAAAACCAAATTCGACATTGCCTCTGCCGCCTCTTTGCTTGCTTGCAAAAATGCCGACTGGGGAATTCTGATGCTCAAGCCTGCGAGGGTAATAGCAGCGTCACCGTCTTGATAGACCGCCGAAATTTTTCCGTTTACCGAAGAAGAAAGGCGTTTAACCCCGGCGATCCGTTCAAATTTGCTCAAATTGACTCGGTTTTTGCTTGCGAGAACCACGTCATATCTACCGTCAATCGCATTGATTTGGATAGAATTTATATCGGGAAATTTTTTCACTTGCGGTTTTAATGCAAGAATTAAATCAAATAATCCCGGCTCGATGATTTTACATTCTTCAATATCGACGAGTTGATGGCTATTTTCGATATAAAAGCCGATTTTACCTTCTTTAGTTTTAAGATTAACCCGTCGCCGACTTGCAAGGGGGATTTTAACCGTTTCGGCAAGGTTTTCGTCGCTATACCCTGCTTTTCGCAATGCTTCCGCAGCAATTTTGCGTTTAAATTGAGGGTATAAATTGTCGTTTAAATGCTGCAAAGTGCAGCCGCCACACTCGCCGAAATGCTTGCAAATCGGCTCTTTGCGATCGGGACTCGGAGTTATGATTTTGACTAATTTGCAATATGTCACTCCTGCGATTTCTTTGACGATCTCGGCTTCGACGACTTCGCCTGCCAAGGTTAGCGGCACAAAAACTTTGCGTTCGCCGCAAGTTCCGTTGCCGTCGCCGAGTCCTGCGAGGCGATCGATCGTGAGTGTGATTATTTCTTTTGTCATTGAATTTGCTTTTTAGATTTGAGTAAAAAGCAGCTATACGTTATTATATTATTATAGGCTATTTAAATCTTCAATCAAATAAAGACCGCTTAATCATGCTTGTATGCGATTGTTTTTTATAAGCAAAATATTTTTTTTGCATTTTGTGTAAAATTTCCTTTGCATTTGCTAGGGTTTGATTATATAAAGCACAACCTCTTTTCAGAAAAGCCCTGCCATAAGGCATTAAGAGTCTGAGAAACATAGAATAATTTATAGAAGGTACAAGCAAATGTCTGCCAATCTCGCACAAATCGTCGATAATCTTTCTGCTCTCACAGTTATTGAAGCTGCCGAGCTTTCTAAAATGCTCGAAGAAAAATGGGGCGTTTCTGCTGCTGCTCCGGTTGCGGTTGCTGCCGTTGCAGGTGCCGCTGCTCCTGCTGCAGAAGAAAAAACTGAATTTGACGTAATTCTCGTTGAAGCCGGTCCAAATAAAATCAACATCATCAAAGAAGTTCGTGCAATCACCGGTCTCGGATTGAAAGAAGCGAAAGATGCAGTTGAAGGTGCTCCTAAAGCAATTAAAGAAGCTGTCAGCAAAGACGAAGCTGCAAAAATCAAGAAGTTGTTGGAAGACAACGGTGCGAAAGTGGAAGTTAAGTAATTTCCTTTTCTTCGTCTGCTTTGCCGGGGATTGCCTTGTCGCTTTTATGCAAAAGCTGTGTTTGCGGTCTCCGGCTTTGCCGATTTGTCGTCGAGTTTTATTGAGTTCGTAGGTCTTACTACGTTTTATCCATATCTTAAAATCTATTAAAGAAGGGGTTATCAATGGTGCAAACCGCCGTCTCCCGTCATTCCTTCACTTCGCGTAAGCGTATTCGTCGCTCCTTTGGGCGTATTCCGTCAATTGCAACAATGCCAAATCTCATAGAAGTTCAAAAGAACTCCTACGAGCAGTTTTTGCAGCGTTTTATAGCTGCGGATAATCGTAAAGATTTCGGCTTGCAAACCGTCTTTAAGGGCGTTTTTCCGATCAAAGATTTTGCAGAAACCGCAACTCTCGAATTTGTAAAATACGAATTTGATGAGCCGAAATACGACATCGAAGAATGTCGTCAGCGTGGCATCAATTATGCCGCTCCTTTGCGTGTAACTTTGCGTTTGATTGTTTGGATCGTTGATGCCGATACCGGTTCGCGTGAAATCAAAGACATTAAAGAGCAAGATGTTTATATGGGCGATATTCCGCTCATGACCGATAACGGAACTTTCGTTATTAGCGGCACCGAGCGTGTTATTGTTTCGCAAATGCATCGTTCGCCCGGCGTATTCTTTGATCATGATAAGGGTAAATCGCACAGCTCGGGCAAGATTTTGTTCTCGGCACGGATTATTCCTTACCGTGGCTCTTGGCTTGATTTGGAATTTGATGCTAAAGACGTGGTTTATGCACGTATCGATCGTCGTCGTAAAATTCCTGCAACCTCGCTTTTGCGTGCGTTGGGTATGGCGACTGAAGAAATATTTGCCACTTTCTATAATAATATATCTTACAAACGCCATAAAAACGGCTGGACAACTAAATATCTTCCCGAAACTTGGAAGGGTGTAAAGCTTGCTCATGATTTGATTGATGCCAAAACCGGCAAGTCGGTTCTTGAAGAAGGCAAAAAGATCAATTCACGGATTGCCAAAAAATTGCAAGAAGACGGTTTGAAAGATATTTTGCTTTCCGACGATCAGTTGCTCGGCAAATATTTTGCTCATGACATCATCAACGAGTCGACTGGTGAAATTTACGTTGAAGCCGGCGATGAAATTGTAAAACAAAAAATCGGGTTGCTTGATTCGGGTGAAGTAAAAGAAATTAAAGTTCTCGACATCGACAATGTTAATGTCGGCCCTTATATCCGCAATACTTTGGTAATGGATAAAAACGCTTCGCAAGAAGATGCTTTGATTGATATTTACCGTGTTATGCGTCCGGGTGAGCCTACTACTTTAGAGGCTGCCGAGGCTTTGTTTAAATCATTGTTCTTCGACCCCGAGCGTTATGATTTGTCCGATGTTGGTCGTGTTAAGCTTAATGCCCGTCTTGATTTGAATTTGCCTGAAGAATTCGGCGTTTTAAGCAAAGAAGACATTGTCAATACCGTAAAAACTTTGGTTCTACTTAAAGACGGATTCGGCGAAATCGACGATATCGATCATTTGGGTAACCGTCGTGTGCGTTCGGTCGGTGAGTTGATGGAAAATCAATATCGCATCGGTTTGTTGCGTATGGAGCGTAGCATTATCGAGCGTATGAGTTCGGTTGATATCGACACTGTTATGCCGCATGATTTGGTTAACGCCAAACCGGTCGGTGCTGCGGTGCGTGAATTCTTCGGTTCGTCGCAATTGTCGCAATTTATGGATCAAACTAATCCGCTTTCCGAGATTACCCATAAAAGACGTTTGTCTGCTTTAGGGCCCGGCGGTTTGACTCGTGATCGTGCCGGTTTTGAAGTTCGTGACGTTCATCCGACCCATTACGGTCGTATTTGTCCGATCGAAACTCCGGAAGGTCCGAATATCGGTCTTATCAACTCGATGGCAACTTATGCCCGAGTTAATAAATACGGATTTATCGAGACTCCTTATCGCAAAGTTATTGACAGCAAAGTTATCCCCGAAGTAGTTTATCTCTCAGCTATCGAAGAAGGTAAATATACGATCGCTCAGGCTAACTCCGCAATCGATAAAAGCAATAAATTCTCTGCCGAATTGATCTCCTGTCGTAAAGGCGGTGAGTTCGTTATGGCGGCTCCTGAAACTATCGATTATATCGATGTTGCACCTAAGCAGTTGGTTTCGGTTGCGGCATCTTTGATTCCCTTCCTTGAAAACGATGATGCTAACCGTGCATTGATGGGATCGAACATGCAACGCCAAGCCGTGCCGCTTATCCGCACCGATGCTCCGCTGGTCGGAACCGGTATGGAAGAAGTAGTGGCAAGGGATTCCGGTGTTGCAACTACTGCAAAACGTAGCGGCGTAGTTGATCAAGTCGATGCTGCCCGTATCGTTATCCGTACTAGCGAAAATGACGAAAACGGTTCAACCGGCGTAGATATTTACAATCTCTTGAAATTCCAACGCAGCAACCAAAGCACCTGTATCAACCAACGTCCGCTCGTAAGGGTTGGCGACGTGGTGAAAACCGGTGATATTATTGCCGATGGCTCTTCCACCGATTTGGGTGAGTTGGCTCTCGGTCGTAACGTTATGGTGGCGTTCATGCCTTGGAACGGTTATAACTTTGAGGATTCGATTCTTATCTCGGAAAGAATGGTTGCCGAAGACGTGTTTACCTCGATCCATATCGAAGAATTCGAAGTTATGGCTCGTGATACCAAGCTCGGTAGCGAAGAAATCACCCGTGATATTCCCAATGTCGGCGAGGAAGGTCTAAGAAGCCTCGACGAAATCGGTGTTATTCATATCGGTGCGGAAGTTAGTGCCGGTGATATTCTGGTCGGTAAAGTTACGCCGAAAAGTGAATCGCCGATGACTCCTGAAGAAAAGCTTTTGCGTGCAATTTTTGGTGAAAAAGCTTCCGATGTGCGTGATTCTTCTTTGCGTTTGCCTCCGGGAACCAGCGGAACTATCGTCGGTGTTCGTATTTTCTCACGCCGTGGGATTGAAAAAGACGAACGTGCTATGGCGATTGAAAAAGCCGAAATCGAACGTCTTGCCAAAGATAGAGACGACGAACGTGCAATTATCGAACGTGACGTTTATAGCCGCCTCAAAGAAATCTTGCTCGGCAAAAATGTTGTTAGTGGTCCAAAGGGCTTTAAAGCAAAAACCGTTGATGAAGAAGTATTTACTTCAACTCCCAAAGGTCAGCTCTGGCAGATTGCGGTCGATGACGATAAAGCAATGCATGAAATCGAAAAGCTCAAAAAGCAGCTTGATTTAATCATGGCTCAACTCAATGCCCGTTTTGAAGAAAAAGTCGACAAAGTCCAAAGCGGCGATGATTTGCCACCAGGCGTTCTCAAAATGGTTAAAGTATTCGTTGCGGTAAAACGCAAACTTCAACCCGGTGATAAAATGGCGGGTCGTCACGGAAATAAAGGGGTTATCTCACGGATTCTTCCGGCTGAAGATATGCCTTATATGGAAGACGGCACTCCGGTTGACATCGTACTTAATCCGCTCGGCGTTCCTTCACGTATGAACGTAGGGCAGATTTTAGAGACTCATCTTGGTTGGGCTTCTGCCGGTCTTGGTCGTCAAATCAGTTCGATGCTTGATAATCTAGATAAAAACGAGAGTATCGATCCGTTGCGTGATTTCTTGAATCAAACTTACGACGAGAAAGATATTTCTAAAGAGATCAAAAGCATGAATGATGCCGAAGTTCTCGAGCTTGCAGGAAACTTGCGTAAAGGTATTCCGTTTGCAACTCCGGTATTCGACGGTGCCAAAGAAGAAGATATTGAGCATTGGTTGAAAAAAGCCGGTTGCGATTCTTCGGGTCAGGTTACTTTGATCGACGGACGTACCGGTGAGCCGTTTGAACGTAAAGTTACGGTCGGTTACATCTATATTCTCAAGCTTCACCATTTGGTCGACGATAAGATCCATGCCCGTTCAATCGGACCTTACTCTTTGGTTACTCAGCAGCCTCTCGGCGGTAAGTCGCAGTTTGGTGGTCAGCGTTTCGGAGAGATGGAATGTTGGGCATTGCAGGCTTACGGTGCTGCATATACTTTGCAAGAAATGCTTACCGTCAAATCCGATGACGTGGCAGGACGTAGCAAAGTCTATGAATCGATCGTTCGCGGCGACCATTCTTTCGAGTCGGGTATCCCTGAATCGTTCCATGTTATGGTTAAAGAATTGCGTTCGCTTTGTTTGAACGTCGAGCTAAGAGAACACGAAGAATAATTGAAGGTTAGAGAAACCGAGGATTCGAAATGAGCGAAATACAGTCATTAGAAGAATCGGTTTCTAAAATCGATAAATTTTCTAGTTCAAGTTACATAAAGAATGTAAAAGATTTGCGAGTCTATAAGGAGGCTTTTGATATATCGATAGAGGTGCATAAAGAAACACTTAATTTCCCTAAAATAGAGCAGTATGCTATTGCCGATCAAATGCGAAGAGCCAGCAAGTCGATTTGTGCAAATTTAGCCGAGGGTTTCGCAAGACAAGCAAGTTCAGTTATAGAATTTAGGCGTTTTGTTCAAATTGCGGTAGGTTCCGGAGCGGAAATGGCGGTGTGGATAGAGTATGCACTTGTACTCGGTTACATAGATGAGAAGAAGGCGGCGAAATGGATTGATAAGTACGACTATATTTCAAGAATGTTGCAAAAATTAAGGCTTAACATCGAGTCCTCAAATTCTCGAGTCCTCGAAAAATCGGAGAAAATAAGATGAACGAAATCACCAATTATTTTGGTCAAGTAACTACCGGTAAACAATTCGACGAAATCAAAATTTCGATAGCAAGCCCGGAAAATATCCGCTCATGGTCGTTCGGCGAAGTTAAAAAGCCGGAAACCATCAATTATCGTACTTTCAAACCCGAGCGTGACGGTTTGTTCTGTGCCAGAATCTTTGGTCCTATCAAAGATTACGAATGTTTGTGCGGTAAATATAAACGCATGAAATATCGTGGAATTATCTGCGAAAAATGCGGTGTTGAAGTTACTACTTCAAAAGTTCGTCGTGAACGTATGGGGCATATCGAGCTTGCTGCTCCGGTTGCACATATCTGGTTCATGAAATCATTGCCAAGCCGTATCGGTATTTTGCTCGATTTGATGCTTAAAGATTTGGAAAAAGTTCTCTATTTTGAAAGCTATATGGTGGTTGACCCCGGTCTTTCGCCGTTCTCAAAAGGTGAATTGCTCAGCGAAGACCAATATTACGATGCTCAAGACAAATACGGCGAAAATACTTTCACCGCTCAAATCGGTGCCGAAGCTATCCGTACTTTGCTTGCATCGATGGATTTGAAAGAAGAAAAAATCAAATTGCGGTTGGAATTGTCGGAAACCAATTCGGAAACTAAACGTAAAAAAATCGTTAAACGCTTGAAGCTTATCGAAGCTTTCATTGAATCCAACAACAAGCCTGAATGGATGGTGATGGAAGTGGTTCCGGTGATTCCGCCTGAATTGCGTCCGTTGGTGCCGCTTGACGGTGGTCGCTTTGCGACTTCGGATCTCAACGATTTGTATCGTCGGGTGATCAACCGTAACAACCGTTTGAAACGCCTAATCGAGCTTAGAGCTCCCGATATTATTATCCGTAACGAAAAACGTATGTTGCAAGAAGCGGTTGACGCTTTGTTCGATAACGGTCGCAGAGGTCGTGTAATTACCGGTGCCAATAAACGTCCGCTTAAATCGATGAGCGATATGTTAAAAGGTAAGCAAGGTCGTTTCCGTCAAAATCTTCTCGGTAAACGTGTCGACTATTCAGGTCGTTCGGTAATCGTGGTTGGGCCGGAATTGAAATTGCATCAATGCGGTTTGCCGAAAAAAATGGCTCTCGAATTGTTCAAGCCGTTCATTTATGCCAAATTGGAACTTTACGGTTTGTCGACTACTTTGAAAGCTGCAAAACGTATGGTTGAGTCTGAGCGTCCCGAAGTTTGGGATATTCTCGACGAAGTTATTCGTGAACATCCGATCATGCTCAATCGGGCACCGACTCTCCATCGTCTCGGTATTCAAGCATTTGAACCGATTTTGATCGAAGGCAAAGCAATTCAATTGCACCCGTTGGTATGTACTGCGTTTAACGCCGACTTTGACGGTGACCAAATGGCGGTTCACGTTCCATTGTCGCTTGAAGCTCAGCTTGAAGCACGTGTTTTGATGATGTCGACCAACAATATTCTTTCGCCGAGTAACGGTAAGCCGATTATCGTACCGTCGCAAGATATCGTTCTCGGGCTGTATTATTTGTCGCTCAGCTCCGACGGTGAAATCGGCGAAGGCATGATCTTTACCGACATCGCAGAAATTCAACAAGCGATCGATAATAAAGTCGTAACCTTGCACACTAAGCTTAAATGCCGCTTCCGCTCGGTCGATGAAAACGGCAATGAAACGCTTGAATTGGTTGAATCTACTGCCGGTCGTATGATCTTGTCGCAATTCTTGCCACGCAATAAAGATATTTCTTTTGCCGCAATCAATAAATTGATGACCAAAAAAGAAATCAGTAATTTGATCGACTTGGTCTATCGTACTTGTGGACAAAAAGAAGCGGTTATTTTTGCCGATAAAATTATGGGACTCGGATTCTCTTATGCTTGCCGTGCGGGTATTTCGTTCGGTAAAGACGATATGATCGTTCCCGATACTAAAGGCAAACATATCGGAAATACGCTTGGCGAAGTTAAACAGTTTGAACAACAATATGCAGACGGTTTGATCACTTTGGGTGAGAAATATAACAAAGTTATCGATGCTTGGTCGAAATGTACCGAGGTTGTTGCGGACGACATGATGAAACGGATTTCGGGACAAAATGATAAACCGGGTGAGAAAAAATCTGCCCGTGACATCAACTCGATCTACATGATGGCACATTCGGGAGCGAGGGGTTCTGCAGCTCAGATTAAGCAGCTTGCAGGTATGCGTGGATTGATGGCGAAACCTTCGGGCGAAATCATTGAAACTCCGATCATCTCGAACTTTAAAGAAGGTTTGACCGTTCTTGAATATTTCAACTCTTCGCACGGTGCGCGTAAAGGTCTTGCCGATACTGCTCTTAAAACTGCGAACTCGGGTTATTTGACTCGTCGTTTGGTTGATGTTTCGCAAGATTGCATCGTCACCAAAATCGATTGCGGAACCGTAAAAGGGATTATCGCAAAACCGGTTATTGACGGCGGCGAAATCATCGTTAAACTTTCCGACGTTATTCTCGGTCGTACTTCTTCCAAAGATGTTTCACACCCTGTTACCGGTGAGTTGATCATTGCTTCGGGCGGTTTGATCGATGAAATCATCGTCGATAAACTCGATGAAGCCGGTGTTGAAGCGATCTTGATTCGTTCGGTACTGACTTGTGAAAGTGAAATCGGGGTTTGTGCAAAATGTTACGGACGTGATTTGGCTCGTGGTACTCCGGTCAATCTCGGCGAAGCGGTCGGTGTTATTGCTGCTCAGTCGATCGGTGAACCGGGAACTCAGCTTACTATGCGTACGTTCCATATCGGCGGTGCAGCTCAACGTGGTGCGGAAGCATCAAGCGTTGAAGCCAGCCATGATTCGACATTGCATCTATCCAATAAAAACGTCGTTCAAGACAGCCAAGGTCGTCAGGTTGTGATGAGCCGTACTTGTGAAGTAGTATTAAAAGACGAACAAGGTCGTGAACGTGCGAGATTCAAAGTTCCTTACGGTGCAAGAATCTTGGCAGCCGAAGGTGCGAATGTCAAAAAAGGTGCTAAACTTGCCGAGTGGGATCCTTACACCATTCCGATCATCACCGAAAAAGCGGGTATTGCAAATTACCGTGATTTGGTTGAAGGCGTATCGCTACGTGAAGTTATGGACGAAGCAACCGGTATCTCCAACAAAGTTATTATCGATTGGAGACAACAAACCCGTGGTGCAGATTTGAAACCTCGTATTGCTCTTCGTGACGATGCAGGCGAAATCTTAACCCTAGCTAACGGTTTGGAAGCTCGTTACTTCTTGCCGGTCAATGCGATTCTTTCGGTAGTCGACGGACAAAAAGTTCATGCCGGTGACGTGCTTGCGCGTATTCCCCGTGAATCGACCAAAACTCGTGATATTACGGGTGGTCTTCCACGGGTTGCCGAATTGTTCGAAGCACGTAAACCTAAAGACCATGCGATTATCAGTGAAGTTGAAGGTGTTATCGAATTCGGTAAAGATTACAAAACCAAACGTCGCATTATCGTACGTCCGAAAGATGCCTCGATTGAGCCGGTCGAATATATGATCCCTAAAGGAAAACATATCACCGTTCATGAAGGCGACTATGTGATGAAAGGTGATTTGTTGATGGACGGTAACCCCGTTCCGCATGACATCTTGCGAGTTATGGGCGTTGAAGCTTTGGCTCGTTATATGGTCAACGAAGTTCAACAAGTTTATCGCTTGCAAGGCGTAGGTATCAACGACAAACATATCGAAGTGATTGTTCGTCAGATGTTGCAAAAAATCGAGATTGCCGAGCCGGGCGAAACCACTTTCTTAACCGGTGAACAGGTTGATCGCGATGAATTTGAAGCAGTCAATAAAAAGACGATTGCCGAAGGATTCAAACCTGCTACTGCAATTGCAGTTTTGCAAGGTATTACCAAAGCATCGTTGCAAACACGTTCGTTTATTTCTGCGGCATCGTTCCAAGAAACCACTCGGGTTCTTACCGAAGCTTCGGTTGCAGGCAAAGTAGACGGTTTGGTCGGCTTGAAAGAAAACGTTATCGTTGGGCGTTTGATTCCTGCCGGTACCGGTGCTCAGATCATGCATATAAGAAAGATCGCCAACGGTCGGGATAAAATTGTTGAAGACCAAAAACGTGCAGAACGCATTGCTATGGACGATGACGGTGATGAGCCACAAGCTCTAACCGGAAGCTGATTTGTTTCTAAATAGCTAAAGAAAAAGGGAGTCGCAAGGCTCCCTTTTTTGTTGTCGATGTTGTAAATAAGATTTAGAGTGTTATTTGTTTTATTGACTTATTCAATCTCAACAGAACCTAGGGTAATCTCATGAGATAGCCCTGTAATTGATTTGCAATTCGGGCGATGACGAAAGAGTTGATAATTGGATTATAATAATTACGGAATAACAACCCTATAATTTAATGTAATAATGTTTCGTCTTTTTCGCTCCGCATCTTTTCGTTTTACTTTGCTTTACATGGTGACTTTTGGCACCTCGGTAACTGCGTTGCTGATTTTTATCTATAGTGCGATTATCAGCGACATGGAGGACGATATTAAGCATTCGATCGGCATTCAGATGACCGATTTGCGGCGGAAATTTATCATTACCGGGGCTGCCGAGACTGCGGCTTCGATCAAAAATATGCTCGCCAAGGACGAAGATAAAACTCTGGTTTTGATGTTTATCGATAAAAATTGGAACGTGCTTGCGGGAAACATTGATCGTTGGCCGGGTGGTAAAACCAATATCGATAGCTGGATAAAATTTAGTTTGAGCAACACCACTGGCACCCAGCGTCCGCCCAAAGCGATTGCGATGAATTCGACGTTGCCGGGAAGTTATATTCTTCTTGTCGGGCGGCGAATGGATAATATCGAGCATGTGCGGGAAATTATCGTCGAGGTTTTATATATATGCTTTGCAATTATGTTTGCGATTGCGGCAATCGGCGGCATGTTGCTTTCTTATACTATTTATCGCCGAATCGACGTTGTTAACCAAACTTTCCGCAAAGTTGCATCGGGTGAGCTTAGCACTAGGGTTAAGGTTATCGGCACCGGTGATGAATTCGATCATTTAGCGGTGCATCTTAATCAGACCCTTAACCGGATTTGCGAACTTGTCGACGGGGTGCGGGATATTTCCTATAATGTCGCCCATGATTTGCGAACCCCGCTTAATCGTTTACGCAATCGCCTGGAAACTATTTTATTCGGCGATTACGATAAAGAGCAAGTTGCCGAGCAAATTAGGGGATCGCTGGTTCAGGTTGATTCTTTAGTTGCAACCTTTAATGCAATTTTGCGAATTGCCCAGGCCGAAAGCGGAGCCGGGGTTGAGCATTTTACTGAGTTTAACCTTTGCGATGCAATGCGGGATATTATCGATCTTTACCAAATCGTCGCCGAAGAAAAATCGCAAATTATCGAATCTAATATTCCCGAAAATATATCGATCAAAGGCGACAAGCATTTGATCAGCCAGATTCTGGCAAATATTATCGATAATGCGATTAAATATACCGATAAAGAAGGTAAAATAAGCGTTGATTTATCGCAGGACGAACATTTTGCCATTTTGCAAATTGCCGATAACGGAATCGGAATACCTGAGGAATTCTTTGCCAAAGTAACCGAGAAATTCTTTCGACTCGAGCAAAGCCGCACCTCTGCCGGTAACGGTCTCGGCTTGAGCTTGGTTAGTGCAGCGGTAAAACTCCATAACGGTGAACTGATTTTTTCCGATAATAAGCCGGGACTCAGCGTAACCCTTAAATTACCTAAAATATACTGGTCATAATCAGGAGGTTATGACCGGTATATGAAAATCATCTCCCGAAAGGAGTGGTTTTCCGCTGCGAAGCAAAGCGTAATAAAATAAATATATTTGCCTGATTTTCATCAAACCGTAACAATTATCTGCTAGTATGGATAGTGGAATAATCCGTTTTAGTATTCCCGATTTTATCTAATACCGTCGCATTTCGTCGGTCAAACCGTACTCACGTATTAGTATACGCTCCGTGCGGTTTACCTCTAAATACTCGGTCTTAGAAAAAATCTGAAACACTAACACTAAAATAAACAGAGTTATATGGCAGGGTCGATCGGAGAATCAATCGGTGAGTTTTTTCACAAAGGCAAGATTGCCTTAATCCTCGGTGTCGGCTTCGTTATGCGTAAAACCATGAATGCCGCCGAGCATATATCGCCGATTGCGATGATAGCAAGTTACGGGGTTACTTTATGGGCAAGTTATAGTAATTACAGTCATGAGAAAAACCGTTTGGCAGATTGCTTTGATGCAGAAATTTCTGCTCAGCTTGGCAAGCCTGCATCTAGCGTAAATCAAGATGATTTGGAAGAAATAGCGGTAAAAAATCCGATTATAGCAGAGGCATTAGAACGTAATAAAAAGAAATTCTTTAATAATTTCCTTTTAAGCTCTATCGGCTTAACCGTAGCCGTTTTTGCAAGTACGGCAATTATAGGGGCTTTGATTACGGCAGGCGCCGTAGCAGCAGGCAGCGGTGCGGCATTATTGATCGGCATTCCGCTTGGCTTGGCGTTGTACGAAGGTAGTAAATTTGCACTAAAACCGCTTACGACCCGTATGTTCGGAATTGCTGAGCCCGATTTAGACGATGTAAGAAGCAACCCCGAACTTCAGCATAAATTGTCACCTTCAAGCCAAATTCGTTTGTTGGTCGAGAAACAAAAACACATCAGTCCCAAAGATCCTTCGACTTTTATCTCTAAAGAGGAAATATTTACTTTATTTGTTGCTACCAATCCAGATCTTGCCGCACAAATTGAAAAAAAATACGGCTCAACTTTTGCTGAGCTTACCGAATCTGGCAAAGCCGGAGCAATTCAAGAATATGGACAAGTTTGTAATCTTGATTCCCTTGCCGACGACATGAACAATAAACTCGTGCGAGTACAAGAATTGACATTTGCGGTTTATAATCGAGCATCGGGAGTAGCAAAGCTCGAATCTCCGCATCTTTCAACATTGGAGAAAATGAATCTGCAATTGCAGCATAATCTTGAGATTGCCAAACAAAAAGCTTCTGCTTTAGGTGAGCATATAACTGAGAAAGCTTCCGATTTGAAAGAAAGCGTCGCAGATAAAGTTGCCGATTTGGGAGCGACGATAAAAGAAAAAATCGGCTTTAAAGATTCCGAAGTCAGTGGAGTAGTTCCGGGTAACCAAGTCGCAGCCAAGCAGGCGATCGGAGAAACTCCGGGATTTAGCGACCAAAAACGCAATCAAACCAGTAAGCTTGACCCCAAAGAAATTATTGCTCGTAAGCAACGGCAAAATCTTGGCGGATTTTCACCTGCTCTTGCTTGATTAAAGTTATATTATCAAGTATCGATTGCCGATGCAAAAACCACTCTCATTATATATCCATTGGGCATTCTGCAAATCCAAATGTCCTTATTGCGATTTCAACAGTCATGTGCGGGCATCGGTTGATGAGCAAATCTGGCAAAAAGCCCTGCTTCAAGAGTTGAATTATTACGCAGAGCTTTTGCCGAATCGTAAATTGGAAAGTATATTCTTTGGCGGCGGAACCCCGTCTTTAATGTCGCCGCAAACGGTTGAAAAACTAATTTCTGCCGCTAAAAATTATTGGCAGCATGACGATAATATCGAGATTACTTTAGAGGCAAATCCGACCTCGATCGAAGCTGAAAAGTTTAAAGGTTTTCGGGCTGCCGGAGTTAATCGTATATCGGTCGGGGTGCAGGCTTTAAACTCTAAAGATTTAAAATTTCTCGGACGTGAACATAATGCAGAAGAAGCACTTGCAGCAGTTGCACTTGCAAAATCGATATTTCCGCGTTTTTCATTCGATTTAATTTATGCCCGTCCTGAACAATCACTTAAAAGTTGGCAGACCGAGCTTGAGACTGCTTTAAGCTTTGCCGGTGATCATATATCTTTATATCAACTCACGATTGAAGAAAATACCGCCTTTGAGCATCTCTATAAAAACGGTGGATTTGTGATGCCGTGTGAAGAGCTTGCCGCCGATATGTATCAACTCACCCAAGCGATTTGCGAAGCACACGGATTACCTGCTTACGAGATCTCCAATCATGCAAGAATCGGCAGCGAAAGTCGGCATAATTTGGCTTATTGGCTGGGCAAGGATTATATAGGCATCGGTGCAGGCTCACACGGCAGATATACCGAAAACTTGATCAGAACTGCAAATATCAACATTAAAAGCCCGGAGCGGTGGCTGGAAAAAGTCGAGAAAATCGGAAGCGGAATCGAGAGTTCAAACATCATCTCGCAAGAAGATATAATTCATGAAGCGATAATTACGGGTATGCGTTTGAGTGAGGGAATAATTTATGATAAATGGCAACAAAATATCGGGATTGATTTACGAGATAAAATCTCAAGCACGGCGATTGCCGGGTTGGTTGCCAAAGGAGTCGTCGAATCAGAAGAAGGATATGTTCGAGCGAGCAAGCGAGGAAGGCTTTTGTTGAATCGGGTTATTGAGGAGTTGACGGAGCAGAGTTAGAAAATTTATCTTTCAAATCCGCTTCTCGGTCTACTTGCCCGTGCCGCATGACCGACTTCTTGCCCCATAGATATATTTGCAACTTTACTTGCTAAATCTTGGGCAAAATCTTGATTGCCGCCGAATCCGGCAAAATTTGCTTTGCTGAATATCCCTGTAGCCATTTCTTCTATTCCCGGTAAATTCATAAAAACTCCATAATCGTATAAAATATTTGTTTGAAAAGTTGCAAAACTTATAACAATAAATTCTTTAACTTCTATAAGTAAATTATAGCAAAATTACCCCCCTAATGTCGAGTATATAGACGCATTGTCAAAAACACTTCACACAACCGTAACACAATTGTAACAATTGCAAAATCAAGAGCTACATAAGTTGTTGAAAAGACTTGAATTCATCAAAATTCGTTCTTTTGCGAATATAGCAATTCACTTTCTAATTGCTATTAAAACCACCTTCGTAAACGGTGGTTCTACGCTGCGTTAGCAAAGCGGGCAGTCTTTTTATTTTTTTAATAAAAAGATCAAATACCATGTCTTAAAAAACTTTGCTTGTAATATCGCAGTGATTGCTTATATTTTGTCGAAAAATATATTGAAATTACAAATTGGGTTATGAATTTTCTTGCAAATATAGGTCGCATTTTCTTGGCTTTTCTTTCTTCGGTGGGAAGATTGGCGATTTTTGCCGGCAATTCGATCATTCTCGGGTTGCGTCCGCCTTATTATAAACGCCAAATTATCATGCAAATGATCAATATCGGCTATTATTCGCTGCCTGTAATCGGGCTTACCGCAATTTTTACCGGGGCAGTGTTGGCATTGCAGAGTTATTCGGGCTTTTCACGCTTTAATGCCGAGAGTTCGATTGCTACCGTCGTGGTTTTGTCGATTACCCGGGAATTAGGGCCGGTGCTTTCCGGGCTTATGGTTGCAGGTCGCATAGGTGCGGCTTTTGCAGCTGAAATCGGTACCATGAGAGTCACCGAGCAGATTGACGCTTTAACCACTCTTTCGACCAGCCCGCAAAAATATTTAGTCTTTCCCCGTTTGCTCGCCGGAGTTTTGATGTTGCCGATTCTGGTTCTGGTTGCCGATATTATCGGGGTTTTCGGCGGCTACCTAGTAAGTATCCATAAATTAGGCTTTGCACCAGGCCCTTATATAACCAGTACGTTTGATTTTTTAAAAATGATCGATGTCACTTCGGGCTTAACTAAAGCAGCGGCATTCGGCTTTATCATTGCGTTGATGGGTTGTTATCACGGCTATTATTCCAAAGGCGGAGCGCAAGGGGTAGGGGCGGCAACTACAAATGCGGTAGTTTCTTCTTCGATATTGATTTTGCTTAGCAATTATTACTTAACAGCAGTATTTTTCGGCTCATGAACATTTCAAGCGATATTCCCAAAATTGAGTTGCAAGATGTCAAAAAAACTTTTGGCAAGAAAGTCGTACTCGACGGCATCAATCTTACGATTGCCAAAGGCGAATCGCTGGTTGCAATCGGCGGTTCGGGAACCGGTAAATCGGTATTGCTAAAATGTATATTAGGTTTAATAAAACCCGATTCCGGCAGCATAAAAATTGACGGGCAAGAAATAACCCGACTCAAGACTTTTGAACGCAACGACTTGATGCGTAAATTCGGAATGTTGTTTCAAGGCGGAGCTTTGTTTGACAGCATAACCGTTTGGGAAAACATAACTTTTGCCGCAAGGCAGCAAGATAAAATGACGATTGCCAAGGCCAAAGACTTAGCGGTTGAAAAACTTGCCTCCGTCGGACTCGGAGCCGAAGTTGCACTTTTAAAGCCGGCAGAACTCTCGGGCGGTATGCAAAAACGGGTTGCCCTGGCTCGGGCAATTTGCACTCACCCCGAAATTATTTTCTTTGACGAGCCGACCACCGGGCTTGACCCGATTATGGCGGACGTTATCAACGAATTGATTATCAAATGCACGAGAGATTTAGGGCTAACCACGCTTTCAATCACTCATGATATGGCAAGTGCTTCAAAAATTGCCGATAATATTGCGATGCTCTATAAAGGCAAAATTATCTGGCACGGCAAGGCAAAAGAGATCTATCACAGCAAAGATTCTTTCGTTGACCAATTTGTTCACGGCAGGGCCCACGGTCCGATAACCGATTCTTTGAATAAACCTATTTCATAACACCACTATATTTGACGTCTATGTCGTTGTTTTGTCTCTCAAATACTCACGTACAAACCGTACGCTGCGTTTTTCGCTTCAAAACGCCTAATATCCGCCTAAATCTAGTGGGGTTGTGAAATAGGTTTAATATCGGCAAATAACTCTTATTTGCCTTGTACAAACACCGACTTATGGCTAAACACTGCTCCGCTGATATTATCTTTGATCTTAAAAGTAATATCTTGATTAGCTGCTTTGAGTTCTCCTTTGTTTGAAAGCATCACCCTGAATTCACCGATATTATCGGCAGGAATAAGCAAATCTTCGGGCTTAGGATTGCCGGCTCCTACGAGCTTAATATCATATGAAGCCAAGCCTTCGACCGATAAAGAATAACTGCTTTCGACATGTCGCATATTCATAATTTTGATTGTATAATTATTGCGAATACTGCCGTCCGACATACGCACGAACACCGGATTGCGATCATGAATTACGTGTAAATTAAAGCTCGAACGAGTCATTAAACTATATAAAACGATGCTACTAAACACCGTCATTATGGTAATATAATAAAAAGTCCGGGGACGCAAAATGCGGAATTTATCGCTAAACGCAACTTTGTTTGCCTTGGCAGCGATACGGTTGTTCGAGTTGGTTTCGGTATCGTAACGAATTAAACCTCTTGGCAAACCGACTTTATCCATAACGTCGTTACAAGCATCAATGCACAAACCGCAAGCGATACACTCCATTTGCAAGCCGTCACGAATATCGATCCCGGTCGGGCAGACCGCAACGCAATTACCGCAATCGATGCAACTGCCTTTACCTTCCCAACTATCGCCGGCTTTATGCTTGCCCCGAGGCTCACCCCGATCGGCATCGTAGGAAATTATCAGCGTATCTTTATCAAACATTGCCGATTGAAAGCGAGCATATGGACACATATAGGCACAAACCTGCTCACGGGCAAAACCTGCCATTACGTAAGTTGAAAGCGTGAGTGCAACGATCCATAGAGTGACGTTCCAAGATGCCTGAAACCGCACAAGATCGTGCCAGAGCGTCGGAGCATCGTTAAAATACATTACCCAGGCACCGCCGGTAGCAAGTCCGATAAACAGCCAAATTATATGAGTAAGAGCTTTTTTCCATATTTTCTCGAAACTAAGCGGCGATTTATCGAGCCGCATACGGGCATTGCGATCACCCTGGATAATCCGCTCGACCCAGATGAATAAATCCGTCCACACGGTTTGCGGACAGGCATAGCCGCACCACACCCGACCGAGCAGCGAGGAGACGAAAAACAGCCCGATTGCCGCCAGCACAAAGATCGCGGCAAGATAATAAACCTCGTGCGACCAAATTTCGATCGAGAAGAAATAGCCCCTGCGTGCCGGCAGATCGATCAAAATCGCCTGATTGGGAGCATCACCGCCACGCTCATAGCGTAAATAGGGAGCGATATAATAGATCGCAAGCAGGAAAAAAGTGCTGATCCATTTAAGATCACGATAGCGTCCCCGATAAACCGCTTTGGGGTAAATCGTTGCAGGTTTTGCGAAATATTTAATTTTTTCACTCATATAAGATACCGCTAATGTAATTGATGCGTTATTATATGCCGAGTTGGGAGATATGCAATTACTAGTTTGCAACTTTTAACTCCCTCTCCCTCTGGGAGAGGGGCGGGGTGAGGGAATTTAAAGTTATTTTTGCCCTCACCTAACCTCTCCCAAAGGGAGAGGAATTTCTTTTCCAACTTCTTTTTAAATTTCCAATAACTCCCGAGAGGCAAAAACTGTCACACAATCTTCATTTTTCTTTTGGCGGTGGGGCTGTTATATTGAAAAGGTTCTACTTATTTGTCTGCATTGTGCAAGATATATCCCTTTGGCTTTAAACCCGAAGTGATTAAAGAATAAGTTTGAGGTATGGAAACCTTGCTTAACAAGCAAAACCAACCTGAATCCCGCAACATTTTTAGCCAAATGTTAGCGGATATTATTTAAATTTAACACCTTTAGGAGGTGTCAAATGGCTACAAAAATCAATCCACAAACTGTTAAAGTGGCAAAACCTGTTGTTATTAGAGGTCTGGCGGATTTATCCGGCAGCACCTATAGCTTTGTAACCAGAAGCCTTGCTGATAAAACCAAGCCTTCACAGCTCGAAAAGGCAATACACTATATATTGCATGACCTTGCCTGCTCTCGTGATCATGCACGCATGATATTTGGGCTCGAGGGGTTTTTTTCCCGCGTTGGGGGTGGGTTTGAAATGCCTGAAATTGTTGCACCCTCATTGATTGACGAGATTGTTATTGTCAATGCTGAAATGGTGAGATCTAACGATTTCAACGATGAGGAAAAGTTCAATGCGACGCGATTTTTGTGCAGCACCGAAATGGAAAGCAACGGCGGTACGCCGATGCTTGAAGCAGTGTTTAAGTCTCTTGAATCTATGGCGGAAACCATTGATGAATTCTTCGAGGCTGATAACGAAACCGGCGGTAACATGCTGGTCGTGTTTTCCGACGGGGCGACAGGGTATTCAGATTTCTCCAAATATTGCGGAAAAGTAAAGGATTTGATCGAGGAGCGTCCGGAGATCCAAATCATGCTTATCGGCTTAAACACCGATAAAAAAGATTACCACCCCACAACCAACGAGCTGTTAACGCTGGAAGAAATTCAACGTTGGTACTGCAAGGAATTGGGGATCCCGCTGGATAACTACATCGCCATCGGCGATGTGAGTCAGCCGGGGGCATTCAGAAAAGTCGCCAATTTGGTGGTATCAGCATCTCGGGCGGTTGCCGGTGGCGGAGATATTGCAGACGGCCTTGCAGAAGCTGCGAAAGCAGAAGAAAACCAAGGTTAGCTTTTGGGGAAGGCATGGAGGAATGGGTAACAACCTAAACCTCCTGCCACCCGTCACTTTTTTCGGGAGAAAAAAATGTTGTACGAACTCGATCACCGGAATCTAGCCGGTGAGAAATCGACGAAAGTCGATGAGGAAGGGCAAGACTACTCCGGAGTATCCGTAATTGAGCATAACCTGCTCGGCAAGGGATATTTCGGGGCATTTGCCGACGGTTCGAGCGGCACGGGTTTACCCAAGCCGATTCGAACCGACCGTGGTGCGATGATTTCTGTGCAGGCTGCGGAAGCGGCAGCACTGGAAATTTGGCAAAGCGGCAGTATGTTCAAAGATAATGTTGGCACGATCGTGGTCAACACGATTAACACCGTTTTTTTGATGAACATGAAAATTTCGTTATTAAAACGCAACGATTGTCTAGCGACGGTCGGCTGCTTTTTATTAACCGATCAAGGCGGTTTCGCCTATGTCATGGGAGACGGTTTTATTGCCGTTGAATATGACGATGGCGAGATCGTTATTGAAAAGTTGGTCTGGGACAATGACTTGCCTGCCTATCCGGTTTACGGACTCGAAGGAAACAAAAATTTTGTCAAAGACCATGGCGGTGAAGATGCCAAAAGGTATCATGTTCACCGCATAACAAGCGATGCAAAAGGAAGATCGGAGGAAATTCTCGATTTTTCAGTTTCAGAAGGCTTAAAAGGTAGGCTCATAACCTTCCGTCCCGACAGTATGCCAGTAAAAATTTTTATGGGGTCAGACGGTTGGGGGGACATTTTTGGAAGGAAGGAAGAATGGGAAGAAATAATACGCTTCCTGCTCGACTTAAAGTCTCCGGTTAATCCTTTAAAGGGGCGAGTTAATCGCTTCTTAAAAGAGGTGAAGTCAGGGACAAAAATTCTTAGAAATGTCCCAAACGACGATATTTCCGCCGTAACGGCTTGGAGAAAATCGTCGGAATGAGGAAAAGGGGGAGGCAAAGCGATTTGCTTGCCCCTTTCTTTTTTGTATGGCTTTTTTTGCTTTGTTCTTAACCGATTGTTAATATTTATATGCTAATTTTAGACATAAGAATTTTCTAAATCCCCGTCATCGCCCGAATTGCAACGCAATTATAGGGCGATCTCATGAGATTACCCTATAAATTTCTTGCGAAATTTCGGGTAATGACGAGTTGGGGGGGCAAGAATAATCTTTATATATAAACATTTGCGAGAATCGTTATGGATAAAGACAAGCCTAACATTTTTAAGACCGCAACTATCGAAGATCCCTTTATTGCGGCGTCAATAGAGGCGAGATTCCGCTTTGCCGATATCGGGCAAGCCCAAAATGCTTTGGACAAAATTATCCGCAATTTCCTGCTTGCCAAAGATTCACCGCCGGTCGACGAAAACGGCAAACATAATGCAATCAAAATATTTATCCGGGGTTTTGCAGTCGGCGAAGAAGAAAAAGCCAAGGGTTATCGAGGTAATTTCGCTTTAATATCAATCAAAAAAGTCTCGGGCGGACGCTTTGCTTTAATCGGCGAGAAGCTCGACATCGACGTTTCGCATCACCCCGAGCGTGAGCGTCCGAAATCCCGTTATCCTAATTGGGGACACCCGATTTTGCGGGCGGTTGAAAAAGGAAAAATCTATCCCGATTTAAAACATGCAAAAAAAGAACTCCGCTTGTTACACGAAGAATATCCCGAAGCGACGATTCCCGGGGAAGATACTCTGCATGTATTGATTTTTACCCGCAAAGAAAATAAAGAAAAACCGCTCGAAAAAATCGTGATTAAATTGCAAGTTCAATCCGAAGGCGGAGTTAAACTTGCCCTCAAAGGCAAAGGAGCCGGTAAAGCATCCGGCGAAGCCAAAAAGCCGCTTGCGATAAAACCGAGTGAACCCTCAAGCAAACCCGAGATTAGAGGAAAATTCACCGGACTGGTGGTTGAAAAACGCAAAAAACGCAAGGGTTAGGCAATAATTCGCAAAAAACTCCAAAAAACTTATAAATTGTCATAAAATCGTAACCTTTTTATGCTAGTGATTAGTTATATGACAAATCGGTTAGAGGTGATTTATGGCTACAGATAACGATAATATGGTTAAGGTAAAGTTTGCTCCAAATTCGCCTCCTGAAGCTTTCGATTTGCAAAAATACAACGGTAAAGGAGGAGACGGGCTGATATTTTTTCGTAAAATAGGTAATGAAGAAAAAGTTGTAAAACTATTCTTTGCCGATGTTGCCGGTGGAAATTTTAGAATCGATTACGATAAAGTTAAACGCTTTGGCATAGAAAAGAAAGTGCCGTTGCTTTCACATTTTGATCATAAGGGAATAATAAATCCTGAAAATTTAGTATATGACGAACAAGACAAAGTTATCGGCTTCTCAATGAGTAAAGCCGAGGGAGAAGATTTGGCTACTTTTTTTGCCAGCAGCGAATGGGAGAAGAAAAAATTTACCCAAAAAGATGCTTGTAAAATAGTCGATCAAATGATCGAGATTATGCAATCTGCTCATAAGCAGGGGGCTTTATTGATAGACCCAAACGGCGGAGCTTTTCTGGTAGACAAAAATTACAACGTCTCGGTTATCGATGTTGATTCTTGGCAAATAGACGGCTTTAAAGCAACTTCTGTAGACAAAAAGATTGAAGATCATTCAGCTCCGGGACAATTTAACGAAAATACCGACTGGTATTCACTTGCATGTACATCATTTGAGCTTTTTACCGGAGTTAATCCTTATGAAGGAAAGTTTGAGGGATTTAAAACATCTAAAGATTGGCAAAAAGATCCACAATATATTGCTTTAAAGGGAGCAGCGGCAAAGAGAGAGTTTCTTGCAACAAAAGAATTAGAAACTTTTGCAGAAAGAGTGCAAAAAGGAGCAAGTGTTTTAAGCAATGGCGTTAAATTGAAAGAGGATTGTCATCGCTCCTTTAAAGACACTATTCCTCCACATATGCTTGAATATTTTAAAGAAGTTTTCGAAAACGGCTATCGTGGGGCTATTCCTTTAAGCACGGACGTGACGTGGACAAGAAAACGAGCCGAAGAAGAGTCTGCTGCAAAACAAGCCGTACAAGAACCTACACCTGCCGAACCTCCAGTCGTTGCCGTAGAGAACTCTGCAAATCAGGCAATAGACCCCGCTGCTAATGATGCTCAAATTCCGATCGTTACGCCCGTTCCGGTCGTGGACGTCAGTACGGAAGGCGATAAGGGTGAGTCTAACCCTCAACCTGATACCGACAAAAAAGATCCTGCTCCAAAGCCAACAACCACACAAACAACAACCACACAAACAACAACCACACAAACAACATCGACTACAAACACCCCGGATAAATCCGATCGCAATTGGACGGAGGGCTTGATTTCTGCCGCTGCGTTTATAGGTATCGGCGGAGTTGGATTGCATCAACATAATAAAAACAAACAAGAAGCCGAATCCAACCCCGATAAACCCAAAGAAAGCAATATGCTGTTCACCGGAGCAATCACGGTGGCATTGGCAACCGCTGCCGTCGGAATTTGGGACGGGTTATTTAACGGCGGTAAGATAATCCAAAAAGTTATCGGCAGAGGCTAATTATAATTTTATTTCGATTTTGCGATTTATTACTTACAAACAGCGGCTAATTTGCTAGATATGCGATATATTATAATTATCGTCGGGAGCAAAAATGGCTAAAATATCCTATGTCAACGGAAGTTACGTCAATCACGCCGAAGCTTGCGTGCATATTGAAGATCGCGGCTATCAATTTTCCGATGGAATTTACGAGGTTATGGCGTTTTATAACCGCAAATTTCTCGATGCCGATTTGCATATAGAAAGATTATTCCGCTCGCTTAACGAGTTGCAGATTTGCTTGCCGATGAGTAAAAAATCGTTACAAATAATCATGCGGGAATTGCTCGAGCGGAATAATCGCACTGACGGAACTATTTATATCCAGATCAGCCGGGGAGTTGCCAAACGTGACCACGCCTTCCCCAAAGACGACGCTCCTTCGATCGTAATGGTTGTTACGGGAGCGAAATCACCTAAGCAAAGCGAGGTGGAAAACGGAGTTAAGGTAATAACCCAACCCGATTTGCGTTGGGGCAGAAGAGACATCAAAACCATATCGCTATTGCCGAACATTCTTGCCAAGCAAGCAGCAACTGCCGCAGGCGTTCGTGAGGCATGGCTGGTTGATAAAGACGGCATGATCACCGAAGGGGCGGTTTCCAACAATGCAATCGTGAGTAAAAAAGGCGAGATCATTACTCACCCTGCCGATCATAATATTTTAGGCGGAATCACTCGGCATGTGGTGCTTGATATTGCCCGTAAAGCCGGCTTTAAAGTTGTCGAACGGGCATTTAGTTTAGCCGAAGCCAAGCAAGCCAAAGAGGCGTTTTTAACTAGCACGACCTCGAATATTTTGCCGGTCGTAAGCATTGACGGTGAAAAAATAAACTCTTGCAAAGTCGGCGAAGTAAGCAAAAAATTGCTCGAACTTTACTATCAACATATTTACTCTCAGACAGGTAAAAAATGCAATTAACCCGCCCGCAAGCCGTCATCTTCGATTGGGATAATACCCTGGTCGATAGTTGGGGAACAATCCACGCCGCACTTGCCGAGACTTTTGTTGCTATGGGGCATCAACCTTGGACGCTTGCCGAAGTTAAGCAAAAAGTCGCCCGTTCGATGCGAGATTCCTTCCCGATTATCTTCGGGGAACGTTGGAAAGAGGCGGCACAAATTTATCAAGATAGTTTTCTTGCCGTGCATTTGCAAAATTTGCAGGCATTTGAACATTCGGAAAAAGTTTTGGATTTATTGCAAAAGGAAGCAATTTTCACTGCTATCGCCAGCAATAAAAAGGGTGATGCTTTACGCAAGGAAGTTGCTCATTTGGAATGGACGGATTATTTCCATGCAATAATCGGAGCCGGTGATACCGCATTGGATAAACCTGCCGCCGACCCTGCTCTTGAAGCCATGAAATATAGCGGAATAAGTGTGGGAAAGAATGTTTGGTTTATCGGTGACAGCGAAGTCGATATGCAATGTGCCGATGCAGCAGGCTGCTTGCCGATTTGGTACGGAGAATCCGAGAACAAACCGCCGCAATATGATATTAAATATACGGTAAGCGATCATAGTGAGTTGTTGAAAATGTTAAAAGGGCTATAAAATGCAAGAAGAAAACCCATTCCAACCCCTTCGCAAAGCCTTGTGGAATAGCGAGCCGATCGCTTTCGTGAACAAAGTTATTGCGGTGGCTTCGGGCAAAGGCGGAGTCGGCAAGTCGACTACTGCGGTAAATCTCGCTTTCGCATTGGCAAAATCCGGCAATAAAGTCGGGCTGCTCGATGCCGATATATACGGCCCTTCGTTGCCCAAAATGCTTGGCATTAACCAAAAGCCCGAGATTGTCGACAATAAAATAATTCCCCTTCAAACCCACGGCTTAAAATGCCTTTCAATGGGTTTTTTGGTTGAGGAAGATGCGGCGATTATCTGGCGAGGTCCTCAAGTTACCAAGGCGTTGCAGCAAATGCTCAGAGACACGCTTTGGGCAACTGCCGAGGATAAACTCGATTATCTGATTATCGACCTGCCGCCCGGCACCGGCGATATTCATTTGAGTCTAGTCCAAAAAGCTCCGCTTACCGGCGCGGTTATCGTCACCACTCCGCAAGAAATTGCTCTTATCGATGCCAAAAAAGCGATCGATATGTTTGAAAGGGTCAGCGTGCCAATTCTTGGAATTATCGAGAATATGAGCGGCTTTAAAGACGATTCCGGCAAGATCCACCGCATTTTCGGCGAAGGCGGCGGCAGAAAATTGGCAGGAGTCAAAAAAGTGCAGTTTTTGGGTGAAGTGCCGCTTGATATAAATCTACGCATTGCCGGCGATAACGGAACTCAATATGCCGACGGAGCAGAGATTTACAAAAATATTGCCAAATTTTTATAATCGTTGTATAAGCCTTGCTCGTCAAAGACGATCTTATAGAGATGAGGCTTTTATGACTAATCGGCTTCCGATTGTTTCCAAAGAAGGCGGTCTTGCAGGATATCTGCGTGAGATCCGCAAAATTCCTATGCTCAGCGAAGAAGAAGAATATATGCTCTCCAAGCGTTACTTGGAGCATAACGATATTGCTGCGGCTCATCGCCTGGTTACCAGCCATTTGCGTTTGGTTGCCAAAATTGCCGGGCAATATCGGGGTTACGGCTTGCCGGCGAGCGAGCTAGTCGCCGAAGGCAATATCGGCTTGATGCAAGCAGTGCGGCGTTTTGATCCCGAAAGAGGTTTTCGCCTTGCGACCTATGCAATGTGGTGGATTCGGGCATCGATTCAGGAATATATTTTGCGTTCGTGGTCTTTGGTCAAAATCGGCAGCGGTGCAACCCAAAAGAAGTTGTTTTTCGGCTTGCGTAAACTCAAAAATTCGATGCGTTTGGGGCAAACCGGAGTTAGCAGCGTTCTCACTCCGCAAGAAGTTAGCGAAATCGCAACCAAAATGGGCGTAAGCGAGCAAGACGTTCTCGATATGGATACTAGAATGTCGGCAAATGACCGCCATCTAAACAGCAAAATCGGCGATGATAGTAATTACGAATGGCAAGATGTTCTGGTTGATCCGAGCGATAATCAAGAAGTAGTCTTGGCGCAAACCCAAGAAAAACGCATGAAAAATGCAATGCTAAGTGATGCCTTGGCAAAACTTAACCCGAGAGAGCAGGATATTATTCGCTTGCGTCATCTCAAAGAAGAACCCGATACGCTTGATGATCTCAGCAAGAAATATAATATCTCACGTGAACGGGTTCGCCAGATTGAGCAAAAAGCGATTGAAAAATTGCAAAAAGATATGCAAGCAGCTTAGCCTAAAAACTTAGCCAACAAGCCCTCAGGTGATATTTCGATTTTCTCGCCGCTGCGGCGGTTTTTAAGTTCGACGATTCCTGCAGCAACCCCTTTAGGACCGACGGTAACTTGCCAAGGCAATCCGATCAAATCCATCGAGGCGAATTTCTTGCCTGCACTCTCGGAAGTGTCGTCATAAAGAACTTCGACTCCGCCGGCAGTTAGTTTTTCGTATAGTTCGTCGGCAGCTTTATCGCATGCAGTATCGCCGACCCGAATATTAACGAGTCCGATTTTAAACGGTGCGCTTTCTTCCGTCCAGATGATGCCGTTTTCGTCGTGATTAGCTTCAATAATTGCCCCGAGCAAGCGTGAAACCCCGATTCCGAAAGTTGCCATTTCAACCCGGAGCGGTTTGCCGTCGGCACCGCTTACATCGACCTTCATCGCATCGGTATAATGTTTGCCGAGCAAGAAAATCTGTCCGACTTCGATGCCCCTTGCAGTGCGTAGACGTTCGGCAGGGATCGGGCATTTATCGGCAACGTGCATTTCGTCGGCTGCGGCATAGAGCGAGCGGAGTTTTTCGGCATCAAATGCGAGTTTGCCCGAGCGGAAATCGTCAATCTCGGCATCGTAATAAACTTGGCTTTCGCCGGTTTCGGCAAGCACTTGGAATTCGTGGCTAAGGCTGCCGCCGATTTCTCCGGTTGAAGCATTAACCGCAATTGCGACTAAGCCGAGACGGTTGAAAATACGATGGTAGGTTTCATACATTTTTTCATATTCACGCATTGCATCTGCTTGGTCGACATGGAAGGAGTAGCCGTCTTTCATCAAGAATTCACGTCCCCGCATTACTCCGAAGCGTGGGCGGATTTCGTCACGGAATTTCCAGTTGATCTGATAAAGATTGAGTGGCAAAGATTTATAGCTTTTGACGTAAGAGCGAAAAACGTCGATTATCATTTCTTCGCAAGTCGGGCTGTAGAGTAATTCACGCTCGGCACGGTCGCAAAAACGCAGCATTTCTTTGCCGTAAGCATCGTAACGGCCGGATTCTTTCCAGAGTTCGGCAGGCTGCAAAATAGGCATGCGAAGCTGCACGCAACCGGCTTTGTTTAATTCGTCGGCAACGATATTCTCAACCTTTTGCAAGACTTTTAAACCCAGTGGTAACCAGCTGTAAATCCCTGCGGCCTGGAGTTTGATCATGCCGGAGCGTAACATCAAGCGATGCGACACGATTTGTGCCTCGGCAGGGGTTTCTTTGAGTAACGGCATGAAGTAACGGGAAATACGCATAGGTTTAATTTCAATTTTAGAGGTTGGGTTTTCAATTTACTTGTTGCCGATAGTTCGTCATAGCCCGAATGCGTTAGCATTATAGGGCTATCTCATGAGATTACCCTATAAATTTCTGATAAAATTTCGGGTAATGACGAAATCAATAAAAAGCTAGGAAACTATAGTCGATCGAATTCTTAAAAGCATCATAATTTTTGCGGCTCGGCAATTGATTAAAGCAAAAAACAGGGCAAAAAAAAGGAGCTGCAAGATGCAGCTCCCAAAGTATGAGATAGTAATTTTTAGTTGAAGCGGATACGCAACGAACATGCAGGAGATGCAAGACGAACGTTATAAGTATCTGCTACTGCGTTGGTTGCAGCTGTACCGGTTGCACAGTTAGCTGCAGTACCGGCAGTGGCAGTTACGGTATAAATAGTTCCGCTCACGGTTGGAGATACAATATTTGCAGCGGTAGAAAGCGGATTTATTGCATTCAAAGCAGTAACTGATCCGCTGAACGGCTTACCGTCATCAACTTTGGCATCAATATTTTGCCCTTCTTGCGGAGTCAAATTATTGGTACCTGCGGCATAAACACCGGTTGCAATCGTAATCTGGGTTGCAGAACCTAATCCGGCAATAAAGTAATAGTTAAATCCGTTGCTTGAAGCCACCGTGAACGAGTTTCCGCGTGCCAATTTTGCGGCAGGTATATAAGTCCCGGCTATGCTTTGCGAAGCCGAAGCACCAGTTGCTTTGACAAGATTAGTGCCGTAATTTCCGTCTGCCAATCCTGCATCGGTTAAATGCTTCCAAAATACTGCGGGTTCGCCGAGGAATGCAGAAGAACCGGCCGCACCGCCTTCGATTAAACCGTTTCCGTCACCGAAACCTGCGGTTCCACCGACTGTCGTAAGATCAAAAATTCCGTATTGTGCTGCAGTTGAGGCAACCAAGTCACCAGGAAGTCCACCGAATTTGCCTTGGAAAGTCCGCACCGAAGTGTTGTATTTTTCGATTTGGGTTATGGTTGCACGAACCTCGGCAGCTTTGATAAGATCTTGACCGACGAGAACACCCCCGACGATTAGTCCGATGATTACGAGTACGATCGAAAGTTCGATCAGGGTAAAACCGCTTTGTTTATTTCGGCTGTTTTGTGTGTTCATTGTTTGTCTCCTTGGTATTATATGTTTCTAAATTTTATTGGGTCTATTTACAGGAAAAGGGGAGGGGTTATACCCCCCCCCTATTTTTTAGGCTGTTTAGTTAAATTGAATTCTCAATGCACATCTAGGAGTTGTTGCAGTCAACTGATAGGTGTCCGGATCCGGAGTAGTGTTAACACATGTAGTAGTGTTTGCACCTGCGTTTGAAACCGGGTTTGGAGTTGCAAGGGTGGTTGCCGAAAGAGCTGCAGCTACGGTCGACATTGCTCGGATTGTTCCGGTTGCAGGGAATCCATCATCAATCTTTTTGTCGATGTTATTAGCTTCAACAGGGCTTAGACCTTCGCTGGTTGCAGCGGCATAAACTCCGTTAAGCACCAAAGTTGCTTGACCGATATTACCCAAAACATAATAATTGGTGCCGCCGGTCGAGCCTACGGTAAACGAGTTTGCACGTCCCATTTTTGCAGCAGGAATGAAGTTATTGAGAGTTGCAGAGGTTGTTGCAGCTACAGTATCACCAGCTGTAGTTGTTGCAAAGCCCATGCCGGTTCCGTAAGAACCGTCAACCATTCCTGCGACCGACAATTCGTTCCAGAATAACAAAGGCTCACCGGCAAGACCGATTACGCCGGCGGTAGTGGTTTCAATAATCCCGTTGCCGTCGCCGCCGGTTGCACCAGTAATGCTTTTAAGTCCATATTCAAGTGCGGTTGCATGGGTTAAATCACCTGGAAGTCCGCCGAATTTGCCTTGGAAAGTCCGCACCGAAGTGTTGTATTTTTCAACTTGAGTTATAGTTGCACGCACCTCGGCAGCTTTGATTAGATCTTGACCGACAAGAACACCGCCGACGATAAGCCCGATGATTACGAGTACGATCGAAAGTTCGATCAAGGTAAAACCGCTTTCGCTTTTGCGGGTTGTGTTGTTAATTTTCATATATTAGTCTCCTTGGTTGAATATAAATAAGTCAGTTAGGTAAGAAATCGTTGTTGATACTCAAAATACCAGCAAATGATTAACAAACAGTTAAAAATCTAACCCATTTTGACTAAAATTAGCTATAATTGTAACAAAATCATAATAAAATAATTCAATTTGATACAAATAATCTACAACCTGTGATTATTTTGTTACATTCTTGCTTGATTAAGATAAAAATTTCGGCTTTCTTGCACTCAGTATATTTGAAGAATCACCCAAAGGAAAATATCAATATGAGTTATCAATATATTTACGTAATGAAAGATCTCGGCAAGAGCTTTGTCGGCGGCAAAAAAGTTCTCGAGGGGATTTGGCTTTCATTTTTCCCCGGAGCAAAAATCGGGGTTATCGGTGCTAACGGTTCGGGTAAATCGACCTTGCTCAAAATTATGGCAGGGTTGGACAAGGATTTCACCGGTGAAGCTTGGGCTGCCGAGGGCGTAAAAATCGGTTATCTCGAGCAAGAGCCGCAACTTGATCCGACAAAAGACGTTTTTGCCAACGTCATGCTCGGGCTTGGCGAAAAGAAAGTGATTCTTGATCGTTTTAACGAAGTCAGCATGCGGCTCGGCGAAGAGATCGACGATGATGAAATGAATCGCCTCATCGAAGAGCAAGGCGAATTGCAGGAAAAGATCGAAGCTTGCGACGGTTGGGAGATTGAGCGTGAGGCAGAAATTGCTATGGACGCATTGCGTTGCCCTCCCGGTGATGCCGACGTGACTAAAATCTCGGGCGGTGAGCGGCGTCGGGTTGCACTTTGTAAATTATTGCTCGAAAAGCCCGATATGTTGCTACTCGACGAGCCGACCAACCATTTAGATGCCGAATCAATCGCCTGGCTGGAGAATTATCTCGAAAATTACCCCGGCACCGTGGTGATGATCACCCATGATCGATATTTCCTCGATAACGTCACCGGCTGGATTCTTGAATTGGATCGTGGCAAGGGTATGCCTTATGAAGGTAATTACACAAGATGGCTCGAGCAGAAACAAAAACGCCTCGAGCAGGAAGAAAAAGAAGAAAATTCACGCCAAAAACAACTTGCCAGAGAGTTGGAGTGGGTGCGGCAATCTCCCAAAGCCCGGCAGGCAAAAAGCAAAGCACGTTTGCAGTCATATGAAGAATTACTTGCAAAAACTAACGATAAACAGCCGGGAACTGCCCAAATTATTATTCCTGCCGGTGAGCGTCTCGGTGAGATCGTAATTGAAGCTGAAGGCTTAAACAAAGGCTTCGGTGAGCGTTTGCTGATCGAAGATCTTTCGTTTAAATTACCCAAAGGCGGAATCGTCGGAATTATCGGCCCTAACGGGGCAGGTAAAACCACTTTGTTCAAAATGGTTACGGGCTTGGAAAAAGCCGATAGCGGTAGCTTCAAAGTCGGCGAAACGGTCAAGCTCGGCTATATCGACCAGTCACGTGATTCGCTCGACGGCAATAAAAACGTCTGGGAAGAAATCTCGGGCGGTCATGAAGAAATTACTCTGGGCAAACAATCGGTGAAAAGCCGTGCATATTGCTCGTCGTTTAACTTCAAAGGCAGCGACCAGCAGAAAAAAGTCGGCACTCTTTCAGGCGGTGAACGTAATCGGGTGCATTTGGCAAAAATGCTCAAATCGGGTGCCAATGTTTTGTTGCTCGATGAACCGACCAACGATTTGGACGTCGAAACCTTGCGGGCTTTGGAAGAAGCACTTGTTGATTTTGCAGGTTGTGCTGTGGTTATCAGCCATGATCGCTGGTTCTTGGATCGTATCGCTACCCATATTCTTGCATTTGAAGGCGATAGCCATGTTGAATGGTTTGAAGGTAATTATCAAGATTACGAGGAAGATTATAAACGTCGCACCGGCGGTGATCTAACTCCGCATCGGATCAAGTTCAAACCGATTAGCAGATGATAGAGTTTTATGCGGATTTTGTTGCTATTATTGATCTTGCTAAGTCCTCCCGCTTTTGCCGAGGAAGATAAAGACGATACAAAATTGCCGGTGCCGAGATTTGTCTCGCTGCGTTCCGAAGAGGTTAATATGCGAGTCGGGCCAGGGACTCGCTATAGCATCGTTTGGGTATATAGGAAGGAAAGCCTGCCGGTAGAGATAATCCAAGAGTTTGACGGGTGGCGGGAAATCCGTGATGGCGAAGGTACTATAGGCTGGGTCAATAAGCAGATGCTTCAAGGTAAACGCACTGCGGTAGTTAAAGCAACGATTGCGGTGCTTAGAAAAGCCCCCGAAGCACATGCAAAACCTGTTTTACGTGCCGAAGCCGGGGTTATCGGCAAATTGCTCGAATGCGATATCGATTGGTGTAAAATGCAAATCGACGGACGCAAGGGCTGGATAAATAAATCCGCAATTTGGGGAGCTTATAAGAAAGAGAAGTTTTAGTATAAGTTTTTTATGTACAAATAAAAACAATATGCTATAGAGGCTGTCTTCTTAGTCGGGGCGTAGCGCAGCCTGGTAGCGCATCTGGTTTGGGACCAGAGGGTCGTAAGTTCGAATCTTACCGCCCCGACCATTTTTCTAGTAGTTTACTAGTACAATAATTGCTCTCTAATATTATGCTGTATACAAGTTGCCTTGAGTGTGTTGGCAAGCAGGCAGGCGATTGTCATCGGGCCTACGCCGCCCGGAACCGGGGTAATTGCTCTTGCACGTTGATTGGCTTCGGCGAAAGCAACGTCACCGACTAATTTAGATGTTCCGTCGGTTAGGACAATCCTGTTGATCCCGACATCGATTACTACGGCATCATTTTTAATCCATTCGCCTCTTACCAGTTCGGGAATGCCGGTTGCCGCAACTACGATATCAGCTTGTCTGGTGAGTTCGGCAATGTTTTTGGTTTTGGAATGGGCTATGGTCACGGTGCAGTTTTCACGCAGTAATAATTGCACCATCGGTTTGCCGACTATGTTTGAGCGTCCGATTACGATTGCGTTTTTGCCGGCTAAATTACCGAGTACGGTTTTTAGCAACATAATACAGCCGAGCGGAGTGCAGGGAACCATTCCGTCTTGTCCGGTTGCAAGTCTGCCGGCATTGACGACGTGGAAGCCGTCAACATCTTTGTCGGGGTTGATTGCATTGATTACGGCAGCTTCGTCGATATGTTTAGGTAGTGGCAATTGAACCAAAATACCGTTTACGTTTTTGTCTTCGCCGAGTTCGCTTACTTTGGCGATAAGTTCGGCTTGGCTTACGGTTTCAGGCATGCGGATATCGATTGCATTCATGCCGATTTCTTTGCAGGTTCTTTCTTTATTGCTGACGTAAATTTCACTTGCCGGATCGCTGCCGACGAGAATTACCGCCAATGTCGGAGTTAGCGAATATTTAGCTTTGATATTTGCGGCTTCTTCTTTGACTTTGTTGCGTAACTCGGCTGCAATTGCTTTGCCGTCTATTATAATTGTCATTATTTGACTCCTTTGGTGGTAGAATATTCAAAATGTAGAACTTCGTTCGGATATATAAAATTACGGGCTGCGTGACATGCGGTTGCTGCTTCGGCGAATCCGCTTAAGATTAGTTTAAGTTTGCCCGGATAATTTGCAATATCGCCGATAGCAAAAATTCCTTGTGTGTCGGTTGAGCAGGTGGTGCTATCGACTATGATATGATTTTCGTTTAAAGCAAGATTCCAATTTGCAATCGGTCCTAATTCCATTGAAAGTCCGAAGAATGGGAGTAAAATATCTGCTTGCAACTCACGTTTTTCACCGTCGAGAGTTTCAACGATTACTTGTTCGAGTTTGCCGCCTTTGCCTTGAAGCCCTGCCAATTGATAGGGAATTACAAGCTCGACATTACCGTTTTTGCTCAATTCTTCGAGCTTGCTTGCACTCTCGGGCAGGCAGCGGAATTTGGGACGACGATGGACGACATAAATTTTTTCGGCAAGTTCGGCAAGCGAGATTGCCCAGTCAACCGCAGAATCGCCGCCTCCTGCGATTACAACTTTTTTGCCTCTAAAATCCTCACGTTTATTGACCAAATAAAATACGCTTTTGCCTTCATATTGTTCGAGATCTACAAGCGGCGGACGGTTAGGGCCGAAAGCTCCGCAGCCCGCAGCAATAATTATGGCTTTGCAGGTTATTTTGGTGTTCTTTGAGGTTATAACGCTAAATCCGCTGCTGCCGTCGCCGGTGATTTGCTCGACTCGTTCGCCTAAATGATACTCAGGTGCAAACGGTGCGACTTGTTGCTTTAGTTTTTCAACTAAATCGATTGCGTCGATGCTTGGATAAGCGGGAATATCGTAAATCGGTTTTTCCGGATAAAGTGCAGCACATTGTCCGCCGATTGCATCTAATGCATCGACGACGTGACATTTCATGCCGAGCATTCCGGCTTGAAATATTGCGAATAATCCTACCGGTCCTGCTCCGATAATTACGATGTCGGTATTGTGAATCGATTGCGTCATTTTTATTTATGTCCTATAGAAGGCTGTCTGTATTGCATATTATTACTAAATATTCTAGAAAAATTCCAAAAACAAACATTAAATTTTATCTTAAGATGCAAAAACCTACTATAATATTGGTGCGAACCCAAATGCCGGAGAATATCGGTGCAGCAGCTCGGGCGATGATGAATTTCGGCTTGAGTGCTTTGCGGCTCGTCAGTCCTCGTGAGCAATTTCCCGATCAAAGGGCTTATGATCTCGCAGGGCATGCAAGCGAGATTCTCGATAATACAAAAGTTTTCGCAAATGTCGCAGATGCAGTTGCCGATATGCAGGTTCTTTATGCAACCACTGCACGTAGGCGTGATTTGCAAAAGTCCGAATATACTCCGCTTAAAGCAGCACAAGCAATTGCCGAGCAGGGCTTAAAAACCGCTATTTTGTTCGGCCCCGAACGCACCGGTTTAGAAAATGAAGATTTAAAACTTGTCGATGCGATTATAACGATCCCTACCGCAGGAGGCTTGGCATCGCTTAATATTGCCCAGTCTGTAGTGGTTATTGCATATCAGTTATTTGATCTTTCATTAAAAGCAGATGCAACCTTGGATTCTTCGGCAAGCGAGCCGGCAAATAAAAGCGAGTTGCAAGGATTGTTTGATCATTTGGAAAGAAAATTAGACGAAGTTAATTTCTGGAAAGTGCCGACCAAAAAAGCTAAAATGTGGCAGAACTTGCAGAGTATTTTTGCACGAAGCAAGCTTAGCGAGCAGGAAGTTCGTAGTTTGCATGGCGTAATTGCGACAATAAATTTGCCTAATTAGAATAAATTATTTAGGTTCTGTTGAGATTCTGCTATAGCTTGCTGCAAACGCCGATTTTCTCCGCTTCGCTCCTGCCGTACTTATTTGTACGCTGCGTTGCGATGCTCGAAAATTCGACGTTTTCGCTTACGCTCTAACAAAATCTCAACAGAACCTAATCTCTTCTGTAAATTCCTAAGGTTTATTATGAAAATTGCTATTAAATATTGTGCTGCTTTGTTTTTCTTGCTTTTTGCAGCTTCGTGCACCGATATTATACAGGTGCAAAAAGATTATATTGCAGATCGTGACGAATGTCGTTCGCAAAGCTCGGGTTCTTTAAATATGTATTCTATTGCAGGTGCATCGGCTTTGAGTGAAAAAGAAAAGACAGCGACTCAAGACGAAGTCTTTTGCGAATGTATGAAAAAACGTGACTGGAGGGTCGGTGAATGGGCAAGGCAAGGTGTTTGCCGCAAGCCGGCGCCTAAATCGGATTTTCCTCCGCAAGTGCAGCAGCCAGTGCCGCCTCCATATCCTTCCGCCCCGACTATCGTAGTGGTGCAGCCGCCGCAAGCGGTTATTCAGGGGAATTCTCCGGCTCAATATCAACCTCAAGCAAGGTGATTTTATGAATATATTGTCGGATTTATATAGAACGATATTGGCAAGAAAAGGCGGTGATGTAGATAATTCTTATGTTGCGAACCTGTTTGTTCGAGGCAATAAAAAAATTGCCCAGAAAGTCGGCGAAGAAGCCACCGAAACCGTGATTGCCGCTATTACCAAAGACAAACAAGAATTGATTTGCGAAAGTGCGGATTTATTGTTTCATTTGCTAATTCTTTGGGCAGAAAACGGAGTTTTGCCGAGCGATGTTGAGGCCGAGCTTTTAAGACGTGAAGGTGTTTCGGGTATTGCAGAAAAAGCCGCTCGCAAATCTTAATGTGCTGCAAAAATAACACACGGCACAAAAAACCTCGTTTGTTCATAAGAAACGCTTGACCGGATTTTTGCTTGGTTTAGTTTTGGGTTAAAATAACTCAGAATTTTATCGGAAATAATCATGAAAAATCTCAAAATTACCGCACGCTTTAGCCTTAGCATAATGTTTTTTGTTATTCCGCTCAGCTTGCTGCTTTATTTTTATACCGGTGAGATCACCAAGCAGATTGATTTTGCAACTCAAGAAAAAGCCGGCAATGCCTATTTGCGTCCTTTGGTGCGTTTGCTTTCCGATGTTAATATTCATCAAATCAAAGCTTGGAAATTAAATTCCGGCGACAAAAATG
>Ga0247833_1001529_pt1 | contig 37142 bp, 36 predicted proteins | sample LaCruzMarch2015__7_FD_187117 | JGI IMG/M metagenome (GOLD analysis project Ga0247833, IMG submission 187117) | Freshwater microbial communities from meromictic Lake La Cruz, Castile-La Mancha, Spain - LaCruzMarch2015_8m | ecosystem: Environmental > Aquatic > Freshwater > Lake | place: Spain...
GTAAAATCTAGCGGTTTCATACCCGACTCCCAGACCATGTTGTGTGGAAGTGTACAAATTGATGGAGCAGCAGATTTGCTTTGTTCCGGAACGACAATCAACCTCCGAGCAGGCAGAGGCGACTCGGAATGTTTTGGCTGGGTGCTTCTCCATTCTGAGGGACTAGCAAGAACCGTTAGTGGATATAAAAGCGCTAAGGCGCAAAGGTGGATTTTCATGGTTAGGTTCGTACAATATGGAAACGGAGATTCAGTCGCCAGCCGTTGCAGTCCACGAGCCAAGTGGGCCGATAGGATATCGAAGGCCGCCTTTTCCAACGGTGTCCTTGCCTTCCAGATATCGAGAACTACCATCCATAAACCCATAGATAAATTTCGTGGTTCGCCCTTGATCAGCCTGGCGTTGTGCCGAAACGTCCACTGGAAAGAGCGATATGGCGTCGTTGGTATCTCCTACAATATTCTCTGAACGGTGATGCTCAACAAATAGCAAGGTATTGGACTTCTCTTCGACATTGACCATCCGCAATGGATCTTCGTTGAAATTTCGGGCAATTCGCGAAGCGCGCCTTTCATCAGATGTCTCACCATTGGGGGCAGCGGGCATGCTCCAGGATCGGCGGCGGGCATAGTTGGGAGATCCTTCAGGCAACGGGCAGTTATCCCGCGGACTGAAAAGCACGTCTGCAATGGACTGCAAGGGAATCCGCAGGTCGTTGGCATTCGAAATGTTTGCTTCGGGGACTCCCAAGTAGGGTGCAATCTCTACATCCCAGCTTCGAAATTGTCCGTTGACCAAGGTGTTCACACGGGGGATTTCAGTTTCGTTGTCGTTTGCGTAGTTTATTGTAGCAACCAGCACTTGTCGTAAATTGCCGACTCCTGCCGCTACTTCCGCCCGCTCCACCACCGTTCTCGAAACTCCAAACACTGAGGCGGCCAAGACTGCAACAATTGCAAGCACAGCTAGAAGCTCAATAAGTGTGAATCCTCCAAAAGGACTAAGTGAGGCTGACAACTGATTCTGCATTTCAACTGCATTTTTGAACACGATAGTTCAATTCCCACTGGAGACTTCGATATCGGAAAGCAATAATTCCATTGAAGAACCAGCGGTTACAACCAGTGAGGTGAGGTTCCCTAGTGCGGGTTCCTTGCCCGCAGGTGGCGGAATTGAAATGGCGACCTCATTTGCAATTGAGTTTATGAAAAACACTGCTGTTCCTTCCATGCTGCCACCATTCAGTCTTTTGAGGCGCAACTCGACGTCGACCGTGTCTCCTTCTTTTATAGCCTGAGTGCCTACCGCTGAAGAAGCGTGAGTGAGATCTGACCCGCCCCCCACGGTTGCCGGCCTGTCATCCTGAGAGTCGAATCCCGCACTCAGATTTGCTCCGATGAATCTATTCTGGGTCAAACTGACTGGATGCAGCACCAGAATTCCCCTGTTTAGTGTATGCTGATCAAATTCTGAATTCTCATAGAGTCCTATTCGGATTCCGGCAGGAATGCCCTCCCCTGATTCCGTAACGGATTCAGATCTGCCCACCGCGTTTAAATCAAACTGGAACTTAATGACGTAGGATTCAGTCCCCTCCAGTTTGAGCGGAAGTGGCAAAACCGCGATCGCTCCTTCTCCAGCGCGAACTGTTCGGATTTCGATCGACTCCGCTTTTTCCGACACTCGAACAATAGAGCCAGGATCCATTCCACCTTCTGCGAATGACTTTTGCTCCCGCCATTCAGGCGGAGCCGCGATCGCGGCTCCGGCGAAGTTGGAGATAATGAGAATAAACAGGATTGGTTTCATTAGCCTGAGACGGGGAGGAGGGTAGATCAACCCACTTGTACTTTTCTACGACGACGAGCAATCAGGGCTAAAATGCCAGCAGCCGCCACGAAGCCAAATGTGGAGGGTTCCGGGATGCTTGATGTGACAGAAACATTCTCAATGTAGAAGTTCGCCGTTTGGCCAGAAGTCATCCAGACCGATCCAAATTCGAAATTTGTGGCACTGTGTGAACCGAGCGTGGTCGTGTTGGTAACTGTTCCATTGGTGGTGGTGGCCTGGAACCTAAGCACATCGCTCGGATCTCTGGTAAGAGTCATAGAAAATGTCCACCACTGGTTCGCTGCAAACGCATTCGTTCCGGTCGTTGTTGCACTAGGGCTTTGAGTGCCGCCATCCATCGTCACCCCCGCATCGTTGTCATATCCAATTGCAAGGTTGGACCCAGCGCCGCCCCCGGCAGCACGCGAAGGTGATTGAGCGAAATACCCGTTGTCATCCAAGGCACCTGATGACCATTGATATATGCCATAGCGAAACCCAGCACTCAAGTTGCTGGCTGAAATGTCAGGCGAGTAAATCCTGAAACTCAAAGTGATGTAGTCCCCCACGGAACCGAGGGTCAGCGGTCCTCCGGGAATCAGGGCATAGCCCCCTTGACCACTTGCTCCGGCGTTGATCCGCATGTAGTGCCCGTCTCCTCCAGGGATTGATGTGTTGCTGTAGGAAACGACTGTTCCCGGCGAAGGATCTGCAACCGAGGCGAAGCCGGTTTGTGAATTCCACGGAACGCTTCCTGGCGGATTGTTCGCAGTGATGTTTCCATCGGTAAACGAATCGTTGATGAGGACAACCTGAGCGCTCGCTGGAGTCGTCAGCAGGATAGCTGAGGCTGCGATAGCTCCCAATACAGTTTGTGTGAATAGACGCGTCATAACGGAAACATCATGAACTTTCCGCAAATGGGGTAAAGCAGTATGTCGTTTGACACGTCAACTGAAGTGTGAAATCGTTTGCGTATGGGCAAATTACTCAAAGTGACGATTCGTGATGTCGCTCTAACGGCTGGAGTAAGTCGCACATCGGTATCGCTTGCGCTCCGTAAAGATCCGCGCCTCCCGCCTGAAACAACCCAAAAGGTTCTGAGCGTCGCCACTCGCATGGGCTATAAGCCGGATGCCATGATCACTGCCCTCATGTCGCGGGTTCGAGGTGCGCGTAGTCACAAACGCAACATCACGACCATCGGTTTGCTGACCACCCATCACCTGCCGCTGGAAGGGCAGCGTCTTGCTTCATACTTTATCGAATCCCGCAGGGGAATCGAAGAAAGAGCGAGCCAGCTTGGATACAAAATTGATGAAATTCCCACTGCTCGTTTGACTGGAACTGTTTTGAGTAAAATCCTGCGCTCACGAGGAATCCAAGCGATTTTGTTTTTTCCACCGCTGACAAGAGGCCAGCATTTTCCCAATTTCGATCTCGGGAACTTCACAAGTGTTTCTATGGGATACTTTTCTTCCTTATTGCCCGTTACGCATGTCACATTGGATTTTCATTCATCAGCGCGAATAGCAATTGAAGAAGCGACCAGGCGCGGTTTCCATCGCCTTGGCTTGTGCTTGGCTCAGTCGCTCGACCCAGGAGTGGACTATAGCTGGTCACAGGAGTTCTTGCTCCACCATCACCTCGTTGGACGGCACGATCAGGTGCCGTTCGTGAAGTTTTCCGGGCCTCGGGAAGGACTCGCCTGGCGGAGAGCCGTCCTGAAATGGATCGAAAAGCACAAGCCTGATGTCATCTTTTCCCATGAAGAAGCTCTGCTGGATATGATGAGAAATCAAGAGATCTCTATACCATCAGAGCTTGGATTCATTAATCTCTCAATGGATTCAGCATCTTTTTGCTCAGGCGTGGATGCTTCCAATCAGCAAATTGCTCATGCCGCAGTGGATGCCATCGTCGCACAAATTCATCGCAATGAGCGTGGGATTCCCGAATATCCCAAACGCATTCTCATTCAACCTCGTTGGAGAAACGGAGGAACTCTTCCAGAAATCCATCCTTGAGAGATTTCAGATTGTTCGATAACGGTCTGGATCTTAAAAACGCTCGGTCTTTCAGAGATTCGTCCCTTTGGGTTTTCCTGGTGGCCAGCCGTCATAAGTCGGGATCGGATTTTAACATCAGCGGGCTGGGTGGCCGGTGGGAAGAGCCATGTAGAAGAAAGGACGCAGCAGCTTTTCCAATCCGGCGGAAATCGAAGCGCAGTCGACTCATTGGTGCGCGGAGAATTCCGGTGCCTTGAGTTGCGAAAAGGATCGGTTGTGAGGCTGTAGGTGATTTGACGAACTGCATCCCGATTTCGTGGGCGATGTTGTCTTCGGGACAGATGACGATTCGGTTTTGATCGGGATTGCGGTCAACGAGAAAGGCCGGAGACTCGGCCTGCGCAAAAGTGTGTTCGTGGATATTCGTAAACTTTTCTCGCAGGAGGTTAACGGCCTGGTCGATGGCGGGATCGCCTTCAAAGGGGATCACGAGGTGGAGTTCGGACGGGCCGTGTTCATCAACGAATTGCCCGGCAGCGTTCGTGGCCGCTTCGTAGTCGGGACCGGCGACGGGAATGATTTTCCCGCTGCCGTGGACGAGTTGAACAGTCGGGGTTGTGCCCAAGTTGAGATCCGAGAGCGTCTTGTCCCGCCAGAGATGATCGAAAAGAATGCCTCCGCAAGGGCGAGGGATGGCGGAGAGGAGTTGGCGAAGTTCTAATTTTTGCTTGGCGGTGCCGGCAAACTTTGGCGGGGCAAGCGGGTCGGGTTGGCGAACCAGCGATGGGGCGGAGAGCAGAACGAGCGGACTGCCGTTGGCAGAGCAGACTTCCGAGACGCCTTCCAGAAGCTCTTGGTAGAGGCGGCTCCATTGCCACATCTCGCGGCCAATAAAGCAAACGGGCAGGCCGCGCACACCTGACGCACGAGCAGAGGCGGGCAAGAATTTCCCCGATGGGCTTTGCCATACGACCCCCTCGGTCACCAGGTCGCGCAGGATGCGGAAAACGGTGGAGGGATGGATGTCAAACTCCTTGCCAAGTTCAGCGAGGATCGGGAGGGCCTCGCCTTCTGGAAGGGAATCAATCTTGTCCCGAAGGCGGATTTTTGCAGCGCGGGCGATCATGGTGGGCTTTCTTGGCATGGAACAAGCACGGTTCGCCTTATCCATTCTATTTGCAATACGAAACATCTTTGCATAATTAAAAACCTGTTGTTGATTCGAGGGAATGAATTTGACTTTGGTTATTCTCGCGGCCGGCATGGGGAGCCGGTATGGCGGGCTGAAGCAGTTGGATCCGGTGGGGCCATCGGGTGAAGTCGTTTTGGATTATTCGGTGCACGATGCGCTGTGGGCAGGTTTTGACAAAGTGGTCTTTGTGATCAGGAGGGACTTCGAAGAGGAATTTCGAAAAATCGTTCTTTCCCGATATGAGGGAGTTGTTCCAACGGCTCTGGCTTTTCAGGATCTCGACGATTTGCCGGGTGGCAGATCGGCACCCGAGGGACGCCAAAAGCCATGGGGCACAGGACATGCGATTTGGTCAGCAAGGAACCAAGTGGACAGCCCGTTTTTGGTTGTGAATGCGGATGACTTTTACGGGATGGAGGCCTTCTCGGCGATGGCGGGGTTTCTAAAGAAACAAAGTGAAGGTTTGCGTCTGGCGCTGGTGGCCTACCCGCTGCGCAATACGCTCTCTGAGCACGGCGCGGTGTCCCGTGGGGTATGCACGGTGGGCGGCAACGACACCTTGACCAGCGTGGAGGAACACACGGGAATCGTGCGGGAGGGCGATGCCATCCGGGGGATCAACCTTGCGGGAGAAAGCGTTTCGCTGACCGGCCTTGAAATGGTTTCCATGAATTTCTGGGGATTCACGCCGGAGATTTTTGAATTTTTAGAACGCGGCTTTGGAGAATTCCTCGACCGGGGGGGACTGGGGAACCCGAAGTCGGAGTATTACATCCCGAGTGCGGTGAGTGAAATCATCGCCTCGGGTGTGGCTCCGGCTTCGGTGCTCCGGTCGAGCGGTCGCTGGTATGGCGTCACGTATCGCGAGGACCGCGCCTCTGTTGCCAACGCACTCGGCGCAATGGTCTCGCAAAACCTCTACCCCTCCCCTCTTTGGGAAACCAAAAAATGATCACCCACACTCCCGTTCAAACTGTCCACTGCGGATTTCAGATCTATGGCTCTTATCTGGAGAGCCGGCCCTATGGAGGCGGGCATATCAATGATACGTTCGTGGCGGCATTCAGTCAGTCCGGTTCGCGGATTCGGTATATCTTCCAGCGCATCAACCACAAAATCTTCAAGAACCCGGTGACCCTTATGGAAAACATCGAGCGGGTCACGCAAGAGGCGCATAGGCGCTTGGAGGCGGCGGAAGTGCCTGATGGTTCCCGGCGGGCTCTGACCGTGATTCCTGCACGGGATGGCAAGCCGTATTACGTCGATCCTGAGGGCAATACCTGGCGGTGCTATTTATTCATCGAAGGAGCCCGCACGTATGACATCATCCAGAACGAGCGGCAAGCGTTCGAGGCAGCTCGGGCTTTTGGGGAATTCCAGAATCTGGTGGCCGAACTTCCCGGCGAGCGATTGCACGAAACGATTCCCAACTTTCACAACACCCGTTCGCGGTTCGACCGGCTCGCCGAGGTGGTTGAGGCAGATCCCCAGGGACGACTGAAGGAGGTTGCGGCGGAATGGGCCTTCATTCAGGAACGCGAAGGCCTCGTTGATGTTCTTCTTGATCTCGCCGCCAAGGGAGAAATCCCCGAGCGGGTGACGCATAACGACACCAAGTTGAACAACGTCATGATCGACGACGCCACCGAGACCGGCGTGTGCGTGATCGACTTGGATACCGTCATGCCCGGCTTAGCCCTCTATGATTTCGGCGATCTTGTGCGAACCGCGACCAGTCCCGCGGCCGAGGATGAAACCAACCTCTCGAAGGTGCGTATGCAGATGCCGATGTTTGCAGCGCTTGCCCGCGGGTATCTCTCCTCCGCAGGCAGCTTTCTCAATGACGCAGAAAAGGCGCATCTCGGATTCTCAGGCAAATTGATTTCGCTGGAAATCGGCATCCGGTTTTTGACCGACTACCTGGAAGGCGACGTGTATTTCAAAACAAAACGCCCCGGCCACAACCTTGACCGCTGCCGCACGCAGTTGGCGCTTGTGGGCAGCATCGAATCGCAGGAAGAGGCCATCGCAGTTTTGCTGGAGGAACTCAATAGATGAAAGTTGTCGTCACAGGCGGGGCCGGATTCATCGGGAGTCATGTCGTGGAGTCCTACCACGAAAAAGCGGAGGTCGTCGTTCTCGATAACTTGCGCACCGGTCACCGCGGCAACCTTGATGGCCTGAAATGCGAGTTTGTTGAGGGCTCGATCTTGGATGAAGCCACGGTTGCGAATGTCGTCGACGGCGCGGATTACATTTTTCATTTGGCGGCCATGGTGAGCGTTCCGGAATCCATGGCGAAGCCTGTGGAAACCGTTGATCTCAACGTGCGCGGACTTCTCAACGTGTTGGAGGCGGGGAAAAAGGCCGGGGTTAAGAAACTCGTTTTTGCGAGTTCGGCGGCTGTTTATGGAGAAAACCCCGTTCAGCCGAAAGTGGAAACGATGGCCCCCGATCCCCGGAGCCCGTATGCGATCACCAAGCTTGATGGCGAATATTACTGCGGGCTGTATGCCCGAGAGGGATGGCTGCCGACGGCTTGCCTCCGATTCTTCAACGTCTTCGGTCCGCGTCAGGATCCCAAAAGCGCCTATGCGGCGGCGGTGCCGGTCTTCCTGCATCGCGCCCGGAACAACGAACCGATCACGATTTATGGCGACGGAGGACAGACGCGGGACTTTATATTTGTTAATGACATCGTTGGGGCTCTCGCTTTTGCGGCAGAAAACCCGGAGGTCCAGGGAGTCTTCAACGCGGGTTATGGAGACGCCATGACGATTGCCGAGCTTGTTGAAGAAATCATCGCCCTGACCGACTCACGATCTGCGATCCGGCACGAACCAGTCAGAGCGGGTGACATTCGCCACTCCACTTCGAATCCACGAAAGCTCCGAGACGCTGGGTGGACTCCACAATTCGACGTTTCCTCTGGACTTCGACAACTCATGTAAAAACACAACCCCCTCCCGGAACAGTGAAATGAACCAAAAGGGATATCTGTTAGATATGGATGGGGTGATTTACCGGGAGAACCAGCTTCTTCCCGGAGCCTCGGAATTGATTGCTCACCTGCTTGAGAGCAGCACGGCGTTTGTATTCGTCACCAATAACTCGGCACCTACACCGGAGGACCTTGTCGTCAAACTCGGGCATCTTGGGATCAAGGATTTGCATCCCCGGCACTTCTACACATCCGCCATGAACACGGCGGATTTTTTGGCTGAAACCCACCCGCGCTGCACGGCTTTCGTCTTGGGGGAGTCCGGCCTGAGCACTGCACTGAAGGAAGCCGGAATTGCCAACGACACAATCCACCCAAGTTATGTCGTGGTGGGGGAGGGACTGCCCTCCGGCGAGAAAATCGCCAAGGCGCACGAGTTGATTGAAAAAGGAGCGCGCCTCGTCTGCACAAACCCGGACTACTGGTGTCCGGTAAAAAGTATGGTGACCCGGCCTGGCGCAGGTGCCCTCACCGCTTACCTCGAAGCCAGCACGGGGCGACGTGCCTATTACCTCGGCAAACCAAACCCCTACATGTTTTTCCGGGCGCGGCGGCTGCTTCACCGGCAAACCCACGAGGTCATGATGGTCGGGGACACCATGGAAACCGATATTCGTGGAGCCATCGAAATCGGGATGCAGGCTTGCCTCGTCCTTACCGGCTCGACCCAACTCGCCGATTTGGCCGATTACGTGTATCAGCCCACCTGCGTGATGGCGGGCGTGGACGAACTGCTAGCGGAAATCAAAGGAGAACGCACGTCAGACAGATCCTCCAGCCCTGCCCTGCAAGCGATTCCGAAGGCGCATTTGCACGGCGAACGCCATCACTCCGAACACCCGACCCGCTCGCGGCCCCGGCCAGCTATGACACGATGAGCCAGGAGCTGCCCATTCCCGAAATCTTCGTCCCCGACTCCGGCAAATACCCGGCGATGCGGGCCACACACCTTGGAATCGGGGCACATCAGGACGACCTCGAATTCATGGCTTTTCATGGAATCAAGGAATGCCACGGGCGGGAGGATTGGTGTTTTGGTGGTGTGATTTGCACCAACGGGGTGGGGAGTTCACGAGTTGGCACCTACGCCGCGCTTTCTGAGCAGGACCTGCAGGCGTGTCGCGAAATGGAGCAAAGAAAAGCCGCGCAATTGGGCGGCTATTCGTTTGTCGCTCAGCTTCGCTATCCGAGCGCCGAGATCAGCAGTCCCATTCATTCCCCTCTGGTTGACGACTTGGTCGGTATTATCAGCAAATGCCAACCGCAGATCATCTATACCCACAACCCGGCTGACAAGCACCCGACGCACGTTCGTGTTCTGGTAGCAGTCATGGCCGCTCTTCACCAGATTCCCGCCGAGAGTCGTCCGAAAAAATTGTATGGCTGTGAAATGTGGCGTGGTTTGGATTGGATGCCCGACGACCGAAAGGCTGTTCACGATGTCAGTGGGCAAACCGAACTTGCCAACGGGCTGAACGGATTGTTTGCCAGCCAGATCAGCGGCGGCAAGCGCTATGACCTCGCGGTGATGGGACGGCGTCGCGCAAACGCCACATTTTTCAACGCACATTCCACCGATCAGATGAAGGAGGCCATCTATGCGATGGACCTCTCCTCATTGATAGGGAGCCCGCCCTCCGAACTGGTGCGATTCACCGCCGACCAGATCGACCATTTTCGCGATGATGTGCTTTCCCTCCTCTCCCAATCACTCACCTAATGGAAATCATCATTCAAACATCTCCGGAAACCGCCTCCGGCCTTCTGGCCCGGCGCATAGCCGCCCTCATTCGCAGGAAGCCCGATACCGTTCTCGGCCTTGCCACGGGGAGCACCCCACTTGGGCTTTACAAGCAACTCATCCAAATGCATCGCGAGCAAGGGCTGGATTTCTCGCAGGTTCGCACATTCAACTTGGACGAATACATCGGCCTCTCACCAAGCCACCCGCAGTCTTACCACCTCTTCATGTGGAAGAACCTCTTCGACCACATTAATATCAACCCCGTACGCGTGCATTTTCCGAGTGGTCTTGTGGTCGGCGAAAACTTGCCAGACTATTGCCGCAGATACGAGGAGGAGATCGCCCACTGCGGTAGCATCGACTTGCAAGTTCTCGGAATCGGCTCGGACGGGCACATTGGTTTCAACGAAGCGGGCTCATCGCTCGGTTCGCGAACCCGAATCAAGACCCTCACGCGCAGGACCATGGAGGATAACGCCCGCTTCTTTGAAACTGCCGAGGCCGTTCCCCATCACGTGATCACCATGGGAGTCGGGACGATCATGGAGGCGAGGGAGATCGCACTCCTCGCGTTCGGGGAAGGCAAGGCTGCCGCCGTGGCGGGAGCCGTCGAAGGCCCGATCACCGCAAGCAACCCGGCTTCCATTTTACAGATGCACCCACAGGCCAAGGCTTACCTTGATGAACCAGCCGCCAGCAAATTGGCACGCTCTGACTACTACCGCTGGGTTTTCGATCAAAAACCTCCATGGCAGACTGATCCCTAAATCAAATTTGATGGCCCAAAAAATTCCACTTTTCTGGCGCTTTCAGCTGGCAGGTTGGTTGGCTTTCACTGTTTTTTCTTTCCCCTCGAAGTGGGTGATGCTGGAAACCATTCCGGCTACGGTTCTGGTTTCTCTCTATCGCGATGGAATGGGATTTCTCATCACGATCGGCATGAGGGAAATCTACCGGAGGTGCTACAGCGAACAGATGTCCAAGGCGGCGTTGGTCGCACTCGTGGGCGGGGTGTCGCTGTTGAGCGGGTTGATTTTGACCCTCTTCAGTCTGGCGTTTCACGAATTTCTGGATTTTGACGCCGAGCAGACGTTCACGCCGCCAGTTATCTTCGGGATATTCTATTTCCGCACCGGCCTGTGCCTCGGGTGGAGCCTGCTTTATTTCGGGATCAAGCTCCTCATGGAACGGCTGGATCGCGAGCGAGCTCTTGCTGTTGCTTTGGCTGCTGGCAAAGAGGCGGAACTTCAGATGCTCCGCGCTCAGATGAATCCCCATTTCCTCTTCAACGCGCTGACCACGATCCAAGCGGGGTTGACGCGATCTCCCGAAGCCCTCCGCCCAGTCGTCCAGGCTCTTTCTGATTTCCTGAGTTTTTCCCTATCTCACCGCGACAAGAGCTTCGTCCCTATCGGGGAGGAATACGATGCCATCGTTGCCTACCTGGCCGTTGAGAAAGCGCGTTTCCGGGATGATATCGAAATTGAGTGTCGAATCGATGCTGCTGCACGGGAATTTCCGGTTCCGGGCATCTTGCTTCAACCGTTGGTCGAAAATGCCGTAGGCTACGGCAGAAAAACTTCACCGAAACCATTGCGGATTCGGATGCAAGTGTCGCGAACCCCCTCAGGTTCCCTGATTGTTGAGGTAGCCAATTCAGGAACATGGGTCGAGGAAGAGGATTCTCGGAAGTTTGGAGGCATTGGCCTCGGAAATGTTCGCAAACGGATGGCCCTACTGTATCCCGCCCGGCACCACATCGACATGAAAGCGGAAGACGGCTGGGTAACGGTCAAAATTGGAATCAGCCCATGAGTGCTCTCGTGTTGCGAACCATGATTGTTGATGACGAAGCACCCGCACGGGAGTTTCTTGGCGACATACTTTCCGCCCATCCCCAAATAAAAATCGTCGGAGAAGCCAATTCCGTTGCCACCGCAGCTTCCCTGTATGCCGACCTCCGCCCGGACCTGATTTTCTTGGATGTTCAGATGCCTGATGGAGACGGGTTTTCGCTTCTGCCAAAACTCGAACCCCTCCCCACGATTATTTTTGTGACAGCATTTGACGCCTTTGCCATCAGGGCGTTTGACGTGAATGCCATTGACTATCTTCTCAAACCCGTTCGAGCCGACCGGCTCGCTCAGGCCTTGGAACGTATCGTCCACAAGCCGCCGCCAACCAATCCGCAGAAGCTCCGCGAGGACGACAGGATTGTCATGAAATCTGACTCCCGGATGCATGTGGTGTTCGTCTCACAGATCAGCGGGATCGAAGCACAGGAGAATTACACCCGCATTTATCTTGCCAATGGCAGCAAGGAGTTTCTTCGCCGAAAAATGAATCACTGGGAAAAGGTGTTGCCCGAAACGCTCTTCCTGCGACTTGATCGTTCGCTGATTGTTAACCTCAATTTCGTCGGGAATCTCGTCATGGAAGATCGTGATAAATCTGTGCTCGAAATGGCGGGTTTTCCAAAACCGATTCCCCTCGGGCGTGTGGCAACGGCACTCCTCCGGAAAGCCCTTCGGCTCAGAAATCAAGTGTGACGAGATTCTCTAAAAGCCCGCTTCGTCACCGACTTTGACGGGTTCGTCACAGGCTCACTGAACGGGCGAAATGCTTCAGCATGGTTTCTGGCCATGAAGCATTTTAATGTCATTGGTCCACAGGTTCGCAGGCTCCGCAATCAGCGGGAATGGTCGCAGAACGACTTCGCCATCAAACTCCAACTTCTCGGGATGGAAAATGCCACCCGTGCAAAGGTCTCAAAAATCGAGTCCCGGCTGGTCTGGATTTCCGACGATGATCTGATCTTTCTTTCACGCGCCCTTGGCGTCGCGATGGAGGAGCTTTATCCCGATTTCATCCGCAGTGCGAAACGGCTCTACGAGGCCATCAGCATGTCGAAAGCCTCGCGTTACGGGTCCTTCATTTTCGGGTTGTTAAGTTGCTCCCAACTCGGAGCAGGGGTTCTCGATTTTACGGTCAGGATGGCTGGCGTATGAAAACACTACTCATTGCACAAGCATCACTGGACGGCGCACTTTCCGAAGGTCTCGGAATCATTGCAAAGTTCCTCTTCATCATCGCGGTCGTCGTCATCGCCCATGGCGGATGGCAGGTCCGCACCGGCAACGCGGACATGGGCAAGATGTCGATTGTCGGCGGGCTCCTCCTCGGGCTGGCCGTCCTGATCGCCGAAGCTCTCTTCACCGCGGGCGGAATGCCGACCATCAGCGTTTCACGGTAATGATTCCGACCCACGCCGGAGACGACAGCGATGGCAAAATCTGGGGAATCGAGGGCGTGAACATCCTGTTCATGCTCGCGGGACTCCTCCTCAGCATCGGGCTCGTCATGATGCTCACGCGGCATCATCCCCCCGCGATCAGCATCGGTCTGGGCGTCATGCCATTTGCTCTGATCACCGGATACGTCTTCACACTCCGTCAGGGTAAACCGAAATCCTTCGACACGGATTTGCTCGAAACCCTCGCGAGCGGCTCCGGATGGATGCCGCCCGCCCAACAACCCCGCAATCCTTTATCCCATGCAAGCACCTAACGGCTGGTTTTCTCACGACCTCATCATCTGGAACGACCTCGACAAGCGTGGATTCGTCACCAAGGGCTTTGTGCTCGACGTGCCGGATCTCCGACATGCCAGCGAACATTCGCTTGATGCGTTTTATTCATCGGTGCGGCAGTTCCTCCACACCTTGGACGAATCCACCCGCGCACAAATCCGCTGGTCGGTGGACTCCAATTACCGGGACGAGCTGACGGCTTACAAATCCGTCACTGATGAGCGGTGCGAGCCGGATTCATGGGCGGCGATCAGCCGGAACGAGCGGTTCAACCGATATTGGAAAGCGATGCAATCTGGGCAGCTTCGTCGGGAGAAACTCGTTCTATTTCTGTCCAAGCGTATCGCGGCGAATCCACCGGCTGGTGCGAGCAAGGCGGTCTTGGATGAACATCACCGGCGCATCCTGGCACAATACGATGAGGGTTTTGAGCAACATGGACGGGTCATTTCTTCCTTGTTCGAGCCGCATGGCTGCCGGATCACGTCCATGCCCACAGCGGATTTGTTCCGCTACTATTCGACGTTCTTCAATCCCTCGTATCTCCGGCGCGACAATTACGATCCCATTGGCCAGTTCCGGGAAGAGGAAACCATTCATCAAAACTGCTGGCACCAAGGGGTGCAGGCCGGAAAGACATTCGGATTCTTTGCCGATGGCTTTTTCCACAACCTGATCATCCTGAAACGCCGCCCGCAGCGGACGCGGCGCGGGATTTTCTGGGCGATCACGTCGCTCCCGTTTTTGGACTATGCGATCACGGTCAATCTGTATCCGCAGAATATCCGCAAAGAGATCACCAAGGCGGAAAAGTCCCTGGAGCGTGTGCGGGGTGACTACGCCGCCGAGGGCAAGCATTCGCTCCTCACCTCAAAAGAGGTCAAGGAACAGCGCATCAAGAACCTCGCGCAGGGCGACGTGGTTCCGCTCCTTTACGATTATGTGGTTCACGTTTGGGACGCGACCGAGGACGGGCTGATTTCCAAGACCCGGCAAATCGAAACCGCCTTCGGTCAGATGGAAGACGCCCAATGCTGGACGAGCAATGTTTCCTCGGCGGCCACGACCAAGAATATCTGGTTTCAGACATGGCCGGGCTGGGTCTGGGGGAAATACACCCACCACGCCGACAGCGGCCTTGATGAATGGCTGGCGGACATGTTGCCATTTTCCTCCACATTCACCGGACATCTCGCTGGGGCCGAGGCCCTTTACGATGGCAGCAACCGCAATCTGATCGGGGTTCGGAATTTCCTGTCCGGCACACCGCAACTCGCGGTTTTGCTCGGCATGACGCGGGCGGGCAAATCGGCCTTCATGTCGGACCTGCTCTCGCAGACCGATCCGTATTACGACTTCACTCTGATTGTCGAAGAGGGGCTTTCGTATGGAATCTGGTCCCAAGCGCAGGGGGCCACGCCGATTGTCATCCAGCCGGACGGCGATCTTTGTCTGAATTACCTCGATACCCAGGGCGCGCCGCTGACGAATCTGCAAATCACCACCGCCGCCGCACTGGTGGCCAAGATGGCGGGGCATCCCGCCGACGAGGACCGGCGCAATCTGCGGTTGGCTCAGATTACCCAGTATATCGAACAACTCTACGCGGATCGGTTCGAGGAATGGATTTCCGAGGACGCCACTCGGCTGGACTTGTCTGCCCGGCATGCGCTGGCGGCTCTGGCATACAAAAAGGCGCACCTGCCCGTTTCATCCACTTTTCTTGAAGCTTGGACGGAATTGCGCCACGCGGGCAGCGAGGACGAACGGCAAAGCCTGATTGCAGCTCCGACCGCGGAGGATGTCTCCCGGTTCATCAAATCGCCGGATACGGAGCGATATGTCCGCAATGCCGCGTTCGCGTTTTTCCAACCCACGGATTACCCGACGCACGACATGCTCCAGCAAATGATGTTGGTCGCACCATTCCCGGAACACGACCGTAACGAAATTAATCATTTGGCAACCTTGCTTGCCCCTTGGAACGAGCAGCGGCTCGTGTGTGGACACTCCACGTTGTCTCTCACCGGTAAGCTGGCCCACTTCGACCTGACCTACATCCCGGAGTCGAATCGACAGTTGAAGGAATTGGCCGGGTTTCTGATCGCGAACTACGGGCGACAACACATCATCACTCTTCCGAGAGGTGCTCGGAAACGAGTCATCTTCGAGGAGGTCGCCAGAACCCTGGATATTCCCGGAGGCGAACAGCTCGTTTCAGAGTTCTACGCGCAACTGTCGAAATTCTCGACCTGGATCATTTCGATTGTCCAGCAATACAGCCGGTTTCAACGCTCGGGCATTCGCCCCATCGTCTTTGGCAACGCCAAGCAGTTCTTTTTTACCCGGATGAATGACCGCCGGGATATTGAAGATGTCGCAAAGGACATTGATTTGTCGGAGACGACGAAGGAGGCGATTTCGCGGTATCCGCTTCCGGAGCATTTGCCGGACAACAACAAGTATGCCGCGTTGACGTATTACCACCTCGACGCCCAGCAGCCCCGGTGTGGGACAATTCATAACCGGGTCTCTCCCGAAATGCTCTTCTGTTCCTCTTCGACAGGGGAGGATTTCGATCAACGGAGCCGAGTGCTTCGCAACCATCAAGATATCGTCAGCGGGATTCTCTCTGAATCGGCCGCGTGTGTTTCCAACAAAACCAAATAACCCATGAAAACCAACCCCACTAGGAAAATGAATGCGGTGTGTGCGGCGCTCGTCGTGACATGCCTTCTTCCGGCGTGCGCGTCTCGCAGTCCGTTTCAGAAAGGCTATGAGCGCGGCGCGTCCGATACGGTCAAACGTCAGTATTGGATTTTGCAGGACATGCAGAAGCGCGACGCAGTCAAAAAACCGCGCGTTTCCCTTTATCGGATGCCGGTTGACCCGGATCCAAACGCCACGGTGAAGACGGTTCCCTACGAAATCACCATTCCCATCTACGAATAACCCCACATTCAGCCACCCAAACTGACAACCATGAAAAAGACACTTATCCTGACCACATCAGCCGCCCTCCTCGCCGGCCAACCGCACGCAAAAGCCATTCTCGGTGTCGGCGACATCGTGAGTGATCCAATCGCCGAGCAGGCATTGATCCAAAAGAACATCTTCGACCAAATCAAATACGCCTGGGAACAAACCCAATGGGCGGAAAAGCTCGCCACCCTTCACAACACGCTGAACACGGTGCGTGAGCAACTGGAGACGGCCAACAAGGTGAAGCAGGCCATCGGCGATCCAGTCGCGGCCATCGGTCTGATCGATAACGGGCTCTTCTCCGGCTATCTGGAGGATTCCGGGATTGTCGATACTCTGGGCGAGTTGGCCGGCATCGCACAACAGGGGGCGGAACTCTCGGCCACGGTGAGCGAATTGTTCGAGCCGATCAATCTCGACTCATGGAAGAATATTTCTTCCGACACGGCCCGGAATTTCGAGGGGGTCTCTTCATTCCGGGATTCGAGCGATCCCTTAAAACGGTTCCGGGCGGTCGACAACGCGTTCTCCCGTTTTGAAACCCTCCTCGGCCGCGCCCAGAACAAACGCAAAGTTCTCAACCGCCAAATCGCCCGCCTCAACACCCAGTTGAAAAACGCTCAGGACGATGCCGAAGTTCAGAAGCTGGTCGGTTCACTCGCCACGGCACAAACCGCCCTCAATGACCTGGATGACATGGTGGGCACCGCACGCGGCCAGGTCGAATCGCTTCACATGCTTAACCAGAACCGGAAGGAGGCGGAGGAAGTCGCTGCCGATGAAATCAGCCGGGACCGCAATCGCGAACTCGCAAAACTTTCTGCCCAAGCCGAGGCGGAGGCGGACTTGCCGGACTTCACCCAGGACAACGCCGACCTCCCGCCGGGATTCTGAGCGGAGGCTCCACCTCAACCCCACTCAAGTATGAATTCACTCTCCCATCTCTACCAAGCCGCGTTCGAGATCCGCACGCTCCTGATGCCGTTCGCCTTCGTCCTCTGTGTCATGGGCATCGGAGAAATGGGCTGGCGGGCCGGATCGGACACCCGCGCCATTCTGGGCGCATTGATAAAGACCATCCTCGTTGTCGGGTTGCTCGCAGGCTACCCGACAGCAATGGAGGGAGGCCAAAAGGCATTCGTTGAAATGCGAGGCAAGTTTACGAATGCCCGTGACGCCAAGTTCGTCCAACTCCTGCGATCCCGGATCGAAAACCAGCCGTCTGATTCCTTGGCGGACATTGGGAAAATCGTTCCCGCCGCCATCGGAATGTTTTTTCAAGGTATCGGCCGGTTCATGCTGCTGGTCCTGCGGTTTTTCCAGGAATTCGCCATCGCCGGCCTGATTGCCGTCTCGCCGCTCTTGTTGGGATTTCTATTTTTATCCTTCACGCAGTCTTTCGGTATCCAGTTTTGCGTGACCTCTCTGACCGTCCTGCTCTGGCATGTGGCGATTTGCCTGGTGGACATCGTGATTGTCGCGATCAGCGATCTGTTGTTCGCCCCGATCACATCCGGCGGCCTGATTCAGACCGCGCAAAACCTGATCGTTGTCCAAAACTGGTTGCTCTTCCCGTTCATCATGGCCTTCGCGGCCTTGATCACGGTATTTTTCTATCTGTCCGTTCCATTCGTGGCTGGGGCGATCATGAAAGGGGCAAGCGGGACAACCTCCGCACTCCAAGCTGGGATCCAAGGCACCATGCAGGCAGCCGGGCTCGCGGTGGGAGCGGGGATCACGGCGGCGGGTGCCGCCGCCACGTTCGGCGGATCGGCTGCCGTCCAAGGAGCGCTGGCCGGAACCCAGGCAGCCACCGGAGCAGCGAGCGCCGCCGGACGCATTGCCAGCGATGTCGCCGGATCAATGGGCGGATCAACCGACGTTCCACCACCGCCGCCAGTTCCCACAGAAAGCAACACAGTTGCCAATCCCGACAATCCGGCCATGACGGCTCATCAAACCGCAAGCAACGCCTTCGCCGTCGTGGACAACGACCGGGGCACGGTTTCCCACCATCGGGGCAGCATCGCCACTCCCCATACAGCCCAGGCCGCTTTCAATTCCCACACCTCCAAAGCCCAGCCGTTGCCCCCGGATTCTCCACTCTCAACCCGTAAATCCTGATTCCCATGAAACTATCCGCCATCACCTCCATCACCAACAACCTCATTGCCGCCCGCTTCTGGATGATCATCGCCATTCTCGCCACCGGGTTCGCCGTCGCAGCTCCCTATTTGACGATCCAAGCCATGAAGCAGCAGGAAAAAGTCGTCATTCTCGATCCGGGCGGAACGCTGATTTATGCGCCACTCCTCGGTTTTGAGGACGCCGGAAATCTCCATGCCTACCACGTCCGGCTCGCCTGCCTGGCCCTGCTGCAACGCAATCCCATCGGCCCGGATCTCCCGGACTTGATGAAACGGCTCTATTTGGAAGATCCTGCGCGGAAAAAAGCCGCCGCGATCTACAAGGGCCAGAATCCTGAATTTAAGGAAAAGCAGATCCACCAGAAAGCCGAGGTCACGAAAATCGACATCCTCGACACCCGCAAAATCAGCGACGGCTCAGGAAAATCCTACGAAGCGGTCAGCGTCCGGGCCGAGGGCAACCTCGTTCGCACCGGCACCGTCAACAAACTAGAATTCCGCGAACCGGTAAAATTCCAGACAGAATTCCTCTTCATCCGCAATCCCGATCTGCTCGGCAACGGACGTCTTCCGCTCGTCGTCCAGGATTTCAAGTATTCGGAAACGCCGCTCTAATTCTGAATTCGCGCCACTACGTGGAGCTTTTTCCCCATCCTCGGCCTTTCTGACGAGAGCAAACAGGCTTCTTTAGTGGCGCAAACCGCGAAAACGCGCCGCTATCCGATCCGTAGCGGTGGGATCGTTCGACGCCGCAGCCTCCAAGTCACACCCGCTGCAAACAAACTCGACCCGCAAGTTGAATTCCCCAGTCGCACCAGCAGAGGGTGCAGGTGATCCAGTATAATAAAATGATGCCATTTTAAAGAATTGACATCATCCGCCAGCTCGCCATGTTTGCCTCATGGCTACGAAAGCATCCACTCATCGGTTTGAGCCAGAGGTCCAAGCGGCACTGAGTCAGTTGAGCAAGGTCCTGCGCCAGCCAAAGAACCGTCTCATCAACGAAGCGGTTAAACTTTACGTTGCTCAGCGTGGTCGGCAAGTCGAGCGGGAACTCGAAGCGACCTTGCTTGCCCTGCAGGAGTATCGCCGAAAAGACTCAGATTTTGAGAGGTCGATTGATGCTTTCGTGAATGCGGAGGCGCAATTGGCGGGCTATGATCCGGCTGAGGGCCATCCCATCTCCTCCGAAGGTTCGGTCCAAACCGAAATCCAGCACCTCCTGCATGCCTGACTGGGACGCGGACAGCCCCGCGCTCCGCCGGAACTTGACGGATCTGCTTCGTCAGATTCGCGATGAAGCACTCCAGAGGCGAGAACTCAGCCTCGCCACTATTCGCCAATGGCACAAGCGGGCACTGAAAGGACTCACCGTGCCAGATCAATCTATGGTGGGACATTTTCGCGGCGAGCCCGGTCTTGAAAATGTCGAGGTGCAGATTGGAATGTATTATGGGGTGTCAGCGACGGATGTTGCAGCAGCCCTTGAGGGCTTCGAGAACACGCTGAAGCGGGTTGTCGCCCGACTCGATCAAGTGATTTCTGTTGGAAGTGCCCTCAGTGTCGACCAACTTGCCGCAGTGCTTGACGTGTGTGCCTGGGCTCACGCGGAATGGGTAAGGATTCATCCGTTTGCGAACGGGAACGGACGCACTGCCAGGCTCCTATCCAACAGCCTTGCCATGCGGTATGGGTTACCGCCATTTGTCCGACTTCGTCCCCGGCCGGATAGTGATTACGCAGCATCTGGTGAATCAGCGATGCGCGGAGATTGGAAACCGACATCCTTGGTGTTCCGAGAAATGCTGGATGACCTCTTAAGCAAGCCGTAGATCTCGACTGTTCTCCTGGGGCGCGATTTGTATTTCTGCGGCCATGGGAAGTTGCTCCCAACCGGGAGCAGGAGGTGAGTTTTTCTGTGCCAAATTGGGCGCATGAAAATTACTGGCACCCTTGCATTCTTCCTTCTGCCTCTGGCGCTTTGCGCCGGGCCGATTACCCAAAAGCCTCTCGATGAATTTGTCATATACGAAATTCCGGTGGCGTCGAAATCGGGGACGACCACCGTCATGTTTCCGTCAGAAATCTCCGGGCTCTTTGCAAAGTCGGTCGCAGCGCAGGAGCAGGAAAACGCAGGGTTTCTGATTTCGTTCACTCCGGGAAATTTCTATTTCAGCATCCGGGCGCTGAAACCCGACGCGGAAGATCATCTGACGGTGATTTTCAACCGCAAGGCATACGTCCTGCATTTGAAGGCCTCGGATCAGCCTTTCTACAACGTGACGTTCTACCAGAACGAACGGAGGGGGAAGGATGGCGGGCGGGTCTCCATTGTGCCGGAGCGACTGCTTTCCCTGATGGATAAAGCCAAGGCGTATCCGCTCTTCGCGGCAAATCGTCCGGATGCCTTGGCCGGAGTTCTCCATGCGGCACCGGGCATCACAAATTTCTACGAGGGTTTCACGGTGCGGATTCGTGACGTGTGGCGGTTCGAGCAGGACGACACGCTGATTTTCCGCGTGGAGCTGGAGAATACCTCTGACCGCCCCATTTACTACAAGCCGCAGGATTTGGCCGTCCGCTTGGAAGACCGGATCTATACGCAATCGCTCGCGGATGCGTCCGGTATCATGCCGCCAAAGTCCGTCACCCCGGCATTCTTCGCCATCACCGGCAACGGGCAGGGCGGACGCAACAATCTCGATCCCGACAACAAATGGAACGTGCTCGTCGTGCGTGCCGAAACCTCCACCTCTGACTTCAAATGAACATTCGAAAACTCTGGACTGAACTTTTTCAAAAACCCGCCGGTCGGCTGATCCTGTTCCTGCTGGCAGGTGCCTTGATCTTCGCGTTTCTCTTCTCGGGGAAAGGCAACCGCTCGACTGGGGATATCAATCCCACTGTCCCTGCCCAGGCAACGACGGCGAAGGGATACAGCTTCACCGAGGAAATCCCAGTCACACCACCCGCAAGGCCACCGGCCCCGGCTCCGAAAACGGCAGACAGTTCCACCGCGCGGCCTTCGTCGTCACCCAAGCCACCGCCGCCAATTCCCCAGGCCATTTTCGCTACGCGGGAGGTGGCTCGCAGCGAATCGTATCTTCCATTCGGGCGGCTTCTCCGATGCGAACTGGTCAATACGGTGGATTCCAGCAACATCGAGACCCCAATCATCGGGCTTATTACCGAGGAGGTCTGGCATGACGGTCGCATGGTCATTCCGGCAGGAGCGGAAGTTCATGGAATTGCCCAGAAGGCGGCTGCCCGTGAACGGATTGGCTCCGAGAGGAAATGGGTTCTCGTCTTCCAAGACGGTCGGGAATTGCCTCTCTCGGGCGCGGTTCTCGATTATGCCCCCGATGCGGAGAAGCCGGGAGGCTGGAGCGAAACGGATGGTTCTGCCGGTCTTCGCGGTTACATGATCGCTTCCGACAAATTTGCCGAGGCGAAGGCGGTCCTTGCTTCCATGATTTCAGCGGGGGCGGGAGCGTTTCCTGAGACGACGAACTTGATTTCACCTCTGACCGGAGGAGCCACCCAGATTCAAAACGGTGGATTCACCGATGCGATTTCCGCAGGCATCCAAGCTGGCGGGCAGATCTATTCCCAGCGCCTTTTGGAGAGTCTGAAGAACGATCCGTATTACGTCAGGGTTCCCGCCGGGACGCTCTTCTACCTCTACGTCACTCAAACCGTGGACCTTCAAAAGGCCACAACCGGACTCTCCGCATCCAACCCAACAAACCCATGAAATACCTCATCGCCATCCTCGCCCTCTCCATGTGCTCCGCCTGCGCCACTCGCAAGCCGGTCAGAATCCCCTCCAGCTCCGCCGCTGAAGGCATCTCCCGAAACGAAATGCCAGGCGTGCGAGTCCCGGAAACCGTAAAAGCGTATCCGGTGGGCCGTTACACCGATCCGAGCTTCCCGGACCAAATGCATGAACGTCACACTGTCTATCGCCGGGAACAATCCGCCGATTGGAATTACCGACCATCGGAACCCTACGCTCTGCCACTGGGACCGACCGTGGCTAGATCCAACCCCTCGCCAGGTTTTTACCAAGTGGCGGATGAGGAGCAACGGAACGCCCAGCAGAAGGCCTATGCAGAGGCACTCCTCGAACAAAACCGTGCCATGAAAAAACGGCTGGAGGATTTGCAGCAAGAAGCCGCCAAGGTGCCCGAACTCCAGCAGGAGGTTGAACGCCTCAAAAGCCAACCCGATTTCAGTCCATCGCCGTCTCCGAGTCCCGCCGAATTCTCGAACGACGATGCCTTCTCCTTCGTTGAGCCGCCGCTCCCGGAGGAGGAGGGGATTTCCGACCCGTGCGAGATCGTCCTCTTCGCTGAGGACGATGAAGACAACCAAGCCTTCCTCATTTCCCAGATGCGCCTGAATGACGAATTCGCCGCCGAACTCGAATCCTTGGAGCGGCGCCGAAGGGAATCGCTTTTCCCCGCACCGCTCCTCCGCCGCAAGCAATACGCATTTCTCACCAAAGACACTCTATGAAAACCACCAAACCAGCCAACGTCACAGTCACCCTCGATGAGGACACCTTTGCCACCTTCACGGAGGCATCAGAAATCGTCGAGAGAGCCGGAATCCGGGTCCCCACCAGTCAGCTTGTCCAAACTATGCTGAACGCGGAGATCCATCGCCTCAGCGCCCGAAAAATCGCTCAGCGCTTCCTGAAATCCGTCATCCAGCAGATCGGCGGATTGCAGAACGGAGCCCTCGATGACGAGGACGAAGAGACCATCCCGCAAGTCCGGGCTACCAAAGCCTGAATTTCGATAACCGAAACCGTCCAACCGCCGGGCTACGGGGCCGCAAGGTCGAAACGTCCGGCATAACCAAACATGTCAAAATGGCAATCGCATCACCAAAAAAGAAAGAAGAGCTGACACAACAGTTCAAAATAAACCCCGAAGTAAATTCCCGACTGGACGCCTTCATGAAGGCAGAGCCCGGCCTGGTCGAATACGTCAAGGAACTCCCCCGTGAGCAATTGGAGCGGAAGTTCCTCCTGCGCAAAATGCAGGATCAGGAGCAGAAACAGAACTACACCGCGAAGGTCAAAAGTTGGCTCGAAAGGCCGGAACAGGCCGACCTGGTGAAGAGCATCAAGGCCACCATCAGCCCGAACATGTCTGCTGAAAAACAGGATCAAGTCATCGTCACCCAGGCGAAAAACTTCATCCGCAACACCGGCATCAAACTCGGCTGACACCCGGGCGCGCCGGTCAGTTTGTGACCGGCGCGTCTCCCTGTGTTTATGCGGCTTTCGTCTCACAAATGGCGGTTCAGCAGAAAACCAGCCGCGTTCTTCCACGCTGCCCGCTCAAATCGCGCCGTGATCGTGCCCCCTGGTAGAAAAGAAACATCCACTGCAGATGACAGCTTCATCCGAGCGAAGGAAGCAGCAGCATGGCTGGGAATCCCTCTGCGCTCTCTCAATCAGTATGTTCAACAGGGACTGCTTCCCAGTTATAAGCTCGGCAGACATCGCCTCTTCCGCAAAGACCAACTGCTCACCGCGTTGGGGGTGGACCGGATGGTCGAGCGAAGCACCATTTTCCGATGATCAGAGCATAACGATGATTGTGACCAATCATCCGACTTCTCTATGTGGCGGCAGCACCGTTTTCGCTCTGTGGTCGGTTTAGCAGTTCGGGCAAACGGGCCGATTTGTCAGAGGATGTTGCCCTGATTTTAGGTTTTCATGTTGCGCGTCTTTTAGGTTTTTGCGCGCATTTATTCTTTCAAGGCATTTCCAGCCGGCCGCACTCCCTGGAAACGCCGAGAAATGGCGTCCATGCGCACGTCAAGGATGCCGCCTGCTCTGATATAACTTCATTCCAAAATGTCGGAAAATAGCTACTTTATCCGACATATTGAATTCCCCCCTTTTCGTTGAGCAGCGTGTCAGCAATGTTGCGCCAAATATTGAAAATAATGATCGGCAGAAAACGAGAGGGCACGATTTTTGTCCGAAAATTGTATCTATATTTCCGACACTGGAATGCCCACGACTTCTCATCTCAGGGGCAAAATTTCCAAGCGGATTGCCAAAATTAGCCCCGCTTTCGCTCCATTCGGAACCGGTCAAACAGAACATTCTCTTGTGAGCATTTGCCTCAAGCGTCTTATCGGCCAGGAGTTGATTTCCAATCGTTTCCCGGAATGGCCCGCTGCATGAATTCATCAAAAAGCGGGACGGTAAAGGCCATGTCGCCGTGAGATGGACTGTAGATCATTCCCTTGGCAATCAGTTTGGCTCGCACGGGTCCCAGGCTGGTAACTTTGACTTGGAGGCAATCCGCGATATCCCCTGTCCGGTGCGGTCCCGAGCCGAGTTCCGCCATTGCGCGAAGGAAACGCTTCTCGCCTGGCGTCAGGCGGTCAAAGCGCACTCGGAAAAAGTTGGCATCGAGGCGGGAAATTACTGCGGGGGTCGCTTCCTTGACCACTTCTGCGGAAATCTCCGGCACCTCGCTGAGATTCCAAGCCTGATACGCCCATTCCTGAAGAAAGTAAGGGTAGCCGCGGGTAAGACGGAAAATCTCTGCCAATGCTTCATCGGTAAAGTCGGCGGAGGCGGCTCGTGCCGGTTCCCGGAGGGCGCGGAAAACATCGTCGCGTGAAAGTTCGCCGATGTGAGGGAAATTGAAAAGCCGTTCCGCATACGATTTGGCATTGCCGGCGAGAGCGGGAAGAATCGGCAGGCCCGCCCCGACCAAAACCAACGGAAGCTGAAGTTGTTGGAGCCGGTGCATAGCCATAATCAAGGCTCCCAGTTCCCTCTCACTGAAATACTGAATTTCGTCGATGATCAATGCCACGGGTTCCTTCTGATCGGCTGCCGCTTCTGCCACAGCCACCAACAGATTGGTCAGATCGGCTTCGAGATTCCCGCTGTCGGCGGTCCCTTTTTCCGGATCAACATCGAGGCCAATGGAAATGTCGCCGTACCCAACCTTGATCGCCCCAATGAAGCTACGGAGGACACGCAGACCGCGTTTGACCTTCTCGGCGGCTCCGGCCGCCCGATCTAAATCGTAAAGCAGCGTGCGCAACTGCGGGACCAAAAGCTCCGCAAGCGAGGTGTCTTCCCTCGCTTCGATGGGAATGGCGCGATAGCCGTCTGCCTTGGCCATGCGCTCGATTTCATTAAGCAGAACCGTCTTTCCAACGCCCCGGAGCCCGGTAAGGAGCATGCTCTTTTCTGGACGTTTCAGCCGGATGCGTCCGAGCAAAATGCGGGCGCTTTGCAAGATGGGGTCGCGACCAACCAACTCGGGCGGCGGTGCTCCTGCGCCGGGAGAAAAGGGGTTCAGTAGAGGATCCATGTTTAGCGATTTATTGATGTTTATAGCTATGTATATCCGAAATCAAGTATAACTTGGTAAGTTTGCTACGATTCCCACAACCTACAAAAAGCCATTCCGTGGCGTTACGCGGCCTGTGGCAGTATTTTTGAAACCTTCGGCAGTGGGCATGAAGGCATGATTTTTTTCCACAGGGCCAGTTTTCTCGCGCTCACAAGCTCCAGGTAATTGTCCCGCAATTTTCGCTCGGAAGTGTTCATTTCCCAGGCAACTTGGGGTAGGGATTTGACTTCTTCGATCCGGTAGCTCGCGTAGCTGTGACGGAAGCCATTGGTGACCTTTTTGACTTTGATCCCGGATTTCTCCCAAGCCTGACCGAACTCTTGAGCCAAGGTGGAATCATGGCTGTAATGAGGGCAGACCCAGCCGGTTTTTTGCGCGTAGGGAGCTAGGTAGGCAAAAAGATTGTCCGAGATCGGGACAACCCGGCGCTTTCCGGTCTTGGACTTGGAACTTTCAACCGTGATGTGCCGTTCTTCCAGATCGATGTCCTTCCAATCCAAACGATGAATTTCCGCGCCACGACAGCCCGCAAACGCGCCGATGGTCGCAAAGGGAATCCACTTGTCCGGAAGTGCGTCCAAAATCTGCTGCATCTCCTCCGACTGATAAATTTCCACATTGGCGTCCCGACCAGGTGCTTCCCTCAGGTGGTCGGCCTCGGTTTCGATATTGCGCGGCAGGTATCCCAAACGTTGGGCAAAGGAAAAGAGATTGCAGAAAACTCCACGGTAATTGTTCCGATTGCGGCCCGTGGCCTTTTTCCCGGGACCGGGAACCGTTTTGATACCTGTTTTTGTGCGAACGCGACGATTGAGGCAGTTCAGATGTTCTTCAAGATCAATGGTCCGAATATCCATGATCGGCACAGTGGCAAACTTTTCTGCGGCAAGGCTCAACCGCCCAGAACAATCCGACCAATGACGATACGAACGAGCCGGTGGTTTTACCTCCTCCAGAAATTCTTTCACAACTTCACCAAAAGGCTTCGACGGGATATGCTGACGTTGGCGTTCCGCAACGAGCAGTCGGGCAGCTTCCTCAATGGTTCCAAACCCTCCCAAAATTTCCTTGGCAGCAGCTACCTGCCGGGCGGCCTCAGTCAAGCCGATGTCCAACGGCTGAAGAATATCCACGGCAGTGTTCACTGCCGCAGCTTCTTTGGCCGTGAATGTCGCCACATGGGCCGTGCCTTTTGCCAATTCCTCAATCAACTCTTTGGCGCGTTTCCGAGCACTCTCGCGGTCCCGGCATTTGACGAGTTTTCTGCGTCCCTCCGCATAGTAGGCAAGCAACACCTTCCCGCCACCGGCGTCATAGAGGGGAATGTGGATGTTCTTCCCATCGACTACTTCCAAGGGACCACGTTTTGCGGTAGATTTACTTGATGATTTCGAAGACATGGCCAAATTGTTACCTTTTTGTTACCTTTAGTCAAATTTAATGTTTTACCTAGGTAAAATACACGGGTTCGAATCCCGTTAGGGTCGCCATCCCTGTTGGCGAGTGCTTCGCACATTCGAACGCGGTTCGAGCACCGGCACGAAAGCGCATCCCAGAAACGCCGGAGGCGAATTTCGCGGAGCCTGCCGACAGGCAGGATAATCCCGTTAGGGTCAGACCATTGTTAGCGCCTAAAATTTCAAATGCACGGAGGTAGATCGCCGGAGACTGTCACACTGGGGGCTGGCGAGAGATTGATGCTGGCCTTTTGTTTGGACGATCCAGCCTACTCCCTGAGCATGACGTTAATTGTGTCACGGGCGAGTTTCTTGGGAGCGGATGCCGCCGTTCAAACGTGCATCTTATCGACACAAAGGCGTTTCTCTGGAGCTCCGCCGATTTCAAGAGGAAGACGCATTATTTCCCAGTCGGTATCAAGGAAATTGATGTCGGCATTCGACCACCGAAACGGGAAAGTGGCTGTGTCCTTGGGGGGGGCGTGTGGCGTGGGTAGAAAATTCCTAGATCACCTGAACGGACCGCGGCAAGCCGTCGCGCCGCAGGAGGTCTCTCATCCTCTCAAGTCTTTCTGTTTGTAATACTCGACTTGGCCCTCAACGGCGTATGCTGCGACTTTCGCGGTCAAGGCATTCCTTTCCTCTGGGCTGAATTGGAAAAATCGGCGGGCAAATGTTGCCTTTTCTCGAATGAACTCCGGGTTCTCTGCCCCGGTAATTGCCACCGCCACCGGGAGGGATAACGCAAAGTGAACGCAGTCCTGGATGCTAAGGTCGGTCGGGACAACGGGGTGCTCGGCTCGCCAAACTTCTTCGGATTCCCCCTGTTTGTTCAACACTTGCTTGCTCGCGAAGAATCGGCCATCGGCGAGGGTTTTCATCGCGAGGCAGGCCACTCGTCTCTCCTGCAGGGCAGGTATCACTTCTTTGATGAAGCTATGCCGCGAAGCGGCGTCAACCGGGCTGATCGGCAGTAACGCGGCAAGAAAAACATCCTTCATGTCACTCGTGCGCTCCAACATCCGCAGGTGGGCATACGGGCTAGCGTGTCCGGTAAATCCGATGTTCTTAATCTTCCCTTGCGCCTTGGCATTCAGGGCGGCATCAAGCACGCCTGCATCCAACCGCTCATCCACATCGTCGGGACTCATGATGGAGTGGATTTGCCAAAGATCGATGGTGTCCGTCTTGAGGCGGCGCAGCGAATCGTCGATATGCTTTGTCGCCGTCGCGCCATCCTTCGCCGTCGATTTGGTCATCAAAAAAATCAGGTCCCGAAAATCAGGAGTGAGGTAGCGTCCATAGCGTTCCTCGCTGGTATGCGGACCGTAGGATTCCGCCGTATCAAAAAATCGCACCCCTTCTTCCAACGCCGCCTCGATCGTGGCAGCCGCCAGCTTTTCGGAAGTCCACCCGATATGGAAGCCCCCGAGACCGAGGCAGGTCACGCGTCTCGCATCTGGACCGAATCCCAGAGGACGCATCGGCAACAGCTCGCCAAGACGGTCGGATGTCGGCCCGGAGCAACCCGGCAGCAAAGCCACCCCCGATGCTCCAACCAGTCCTTGAATAAATCGGCGTCGCTTCATTATTGCTCCGCAATCTGTAACAAGAATGGAAGCCCGGCAACTTCCATCTGAGTCCTCCGGGTCGGGGCTTGACGCTCCCCAGTCCCGTGGCTTCCCTTTTCCGCAAGTCCAAATAACATGGGAAGGCGGAATGATCGCGGCGATAGTCCCTGCGGATCAAACCAAGGCCATGAAATCGAAAACCATCAATCAGGAGCTCATTCTCTTATGAGGGCTCATGGAAAGCACATCCGGACGATCTGGCTGCATCCGGAGAATGCACATGTTGTGCAAATTATCGACCAGTGTGCCCTGCCGCATTTTTGGAAAATTGACGATTTGTCCACGAGCGAAGACGCGGTCGTTGCGATCCGGGATATGAAAGTGCGAGGGGCAGGCCTGATTGGTGTGACGGCAGCGTTCGGGATGTATCTCGCCGCGCTGGAAAGGCGCAGTCAGGGGTTGCCACGCGAGTCCTGGGCGGATGCGGGGGCGAGGCTCAAAGCCACGCGTCCGACGGCTGTAAATCTCGCCTGGGCCGTGGACAGGCAGATCGCCGCAGCAAAGGATATTCAGGACCCCGACGCACTCGTCGAAGCCGCCCTTTCAACGGCTTCCGCCATGGCGGAGGAAGATGCCGAAGGCTGCCGGCAGATCGGGCTCCACGGTTTGGAGATCCTGAGAAAAATCTCCGAAGCCAAAAGTGGCGGCACCGTGAATGTCCTCACTCACTGCAATGCCGGATGGCTGGCATTTGTCGATTACGGGTCAGCCACGGCACCGATTTATGCCGCGCACGACGCGGGGATTCCGATTCATGTCTGGGTCGATGAGACGCGTCCGCGAAATCAGGGAGCGAAACTCACCGCATGGGAACTCGGTCAACACGGTGTGCCTCACACGCTCATCGCGGATAATGCCGGAGGTCATCTCATGCAGCACGGGATGGTCGATGCGGTCATTGTTGGCAGCGACCGCACGACGCGGACGGGAGACGTCGCCAATAAAATCGGGACTTATCTAAAAGCCCTCGCCGCCAGAGACAACGGCATCCCTTTTTACGTCGCCCTGCCGACTTCTTCGTTTGATTGGGACATGCGGGACGGCGTTGCGGAGATCCCCATCGAACAGCGAGGAGCCGAAGAGGTGCTCACGATGGATGGGATGAGCGATGGCAGACATTGCACCGTGCGGATCGCGCCGGAATCCACTCCCGCCGCAAACTATGGGTTTGATGTGACGCCGGCACGACTCGTCACCGCGCTGATTACCGAACACGGTGTCTGCGATGCCCATGAGGATTCCATTGCGCGCCTTTGTCCGAACCGGAGGAAGGAATCAAGCGCCTAGGAATCGCCCTCGTGGAGTCACCACCCGCGAAGCGTGAGCTCGTTGGCGAGGACCTCAGCGATGATCTGATGGCCGGCATCGTTGAAGTGAACGTTATCCGTGCGCAGGCTGCGGGGAGGGATGTCGGCCGCGCGGTCAATTTGGTCATTCGCGTCCGCGGAGGCTGACCTGATGAGGGCGGTGCGGACATCCACAAACTCTCCCGGGAATTCTTTTCGCAGAAGGCTGTTGAGATTGATGACGCCGAAGTAATAGGGGCTTCCGACCGATTCGCCGCCGCCATTTGTCACGGAGACGATGAGGAACCGGGCGTTCATCGCTTTGATGTGGCGGATGGCGGATTTGAGCTCGGCGTAGGTTTCGTGGGGTCGGGCCGAGTTGTTGCGGCCCATCCAGAGAATGACGGTGTTTGAGTCCCGGTCGGTGTGGGTCCTGAGGCTGAGGGAAGTCGATCCGCCCGGATGTGTCCAATTCAGCACAAACGGCCCGATCGCAGTCGTCGGTGTGGCAAAGTCTGCCGCCAGCGAAATCGCGGGTCCGGGCTTGCCGAGCACCGCGCCAGACGAATTGTAAACCATCGAAATGGCAGTGCCTCCCAGCGTCTCCGAGAGCGCGAAATCTCCCGCAGTGGCTCCTACGACATGATAAATTTTCTCTGATAAGAGTCCGGGAGGAGCCGCACCCCGGCGAAACCATGCCTGATCGCCATTGACGAACGGATGGCTTGCAGAAACAAACCTTGAACTCGGAGTGGCAGTGGAAGCGGTCACGGAAAAGGCGATGTCTGCCTCCGCGAGGGAGAATCCTGACGAGTCGGCCCCTCGCACGGTGTAGGTTTTTCCTACGACAAGAGGCGAGGGGAGGGGACCGGAGGGAAAGTGAATGATATCCCCGGTGCTGAAGGGATGCCCGCTGGCAAGCAATCGGGAGGGACTCGCCGTGCGGTTTGAGGTCACTGTGACCGAGAGTGGCGTCGAGGATTCGCCGATCTTTTCTCCTCGATTAAAGAACTCAACCTTCTGCGTGTTCGCGAGCGTGGCGGCGTAGGTGGCCCAGTTGCCACGCTGGCTTGTGCTCATGATCCGGGAATGCGTGGTCCGGGATGCCACAATTCTCACAGGTGTTCCCGCAGCGGTCTGTGTGGCATGGGCGGGATTCGGCGATGTGATGGTGAGGCCGACCATGCGATCCAAAATCTGCGCGGATGTGTCTCCGCCGATTCCGCAATTCTGAAATGTGCGTGCGGGCAGCAGGGCCCCGAGTTTCGAGACATAAGTCCCCGGATTCCCTGTGAGGCTGTCCCCCCAGCATGTCACGACCGGTCCGGGTTCAGTCAAGGCGAGCGGCTGGCCCTTCAGTCGGTAGAAACGGCGGTCGCCACTTCGCTGGTCATCAACGGAGAATTGGTGGCCCGAGCGCTGGATGGTCAACGGAGAAGCCTGCCAAAGAGTGGTGAGGTCCTCTGTTTCCTCCAGCAAAAGCACCGCATCCAGCAGTCCGGTTGCTCCCGTCCATCTCGCGCTCCAACCGGTCCCGGTCATCGCAGAAACTTCAAGCGGCGCAGCGGGGTTGTTTTCGAGCGGGTCACTCCCCATCAAATATTCCAGGAGGTTGGGCCGCTGATCCTCATCGGGATCGTGCCCGGTGTGGCCGGCCGTGGGTCGGTCCGCAGCGTTCAGCCCCATGGCTTCCTGCCACTCGCTGTAGGTCAACCACGAAGGCGCGCTGGTGGAGGAGGCATGAAGCCGCTTCGGAGTCGGGCTGTGCGTTTGAGATGAGGTGCTGCCCTGAAAGGCGGTGACCCGCATTTCGTAACCAGCCCCTTCCGTTAAACCCGTGACGCGGTGACTCGTGGAGTTCGGAGCCAGATTGTCAATGGTCGTCCAACTCGCGCTCCCCTCGAGGCGGTATTGCAGTCTGTATTTCGTTTCGGTCTGGAAATTATCGGTCCAGTAAGCGACGAGGGAAGTCGTGGAGTCCGCCTCAATTTTGTAAAGCATCGGAGCCGAACTCGCAAAGGCGTCATCATTGAGAATCGTGATGGTGGCCGGATCCGCGCTGCCTACCGAGTATCCCGTTCCCGCGTCAACGCCCACCTCCACGGTGTCATTGCTGGCTTCCACATCGGCGTCATTGATCGGGAATAGCGAGATCTCCGCCGACGACTGTCCCGCAGGAATGGTCACGGATTCGGAGAGCGCCTCGTAATCCAAGCCCGAAACCGCCGAGCCGCCGAAACGGAGGGCGACAGTCAGGGCCTGCCCAGAATCACCAGTTCTTGTGACGAGGAATTTTCCGGGATACGAGCCCGCCTCCGTCGCTTGAGCCACTGGAGCCGAGATCGAGACTGTCTGGCCCTCCAGTAGACTCTGACCGCACAGGCAGAGCAGCGGAGAAAGCAGTGACAACGGAATGTGGCAAAACCTAGAGGGCATCAGCGGAAAAATTACAGTAATTCAATCAAAATGCAAAAAGAAGCAGTTTTGTGCTTTATTTTGCATCTTTTGTTGCTATTGTTGCGGCAGCCGTCAGCCCCTTCCGTGATCCCTCTTATGAAACACCCCCTCTTTCCCCTTTCCGTTGCCCTTGTGCTTTCTTTTCCAGCCCTGCTCGCTGCAGAAACCAATGCACCCGCAGCGCCCAGCACCGAAATCTTGGGTCACGAGAAGGACTACACCGCAGCGAATGCCGAAGCGGCCAAGGCACCGGCGCCCACGGGGGCGATGCCTGCGGCTGAGGTTCACTTGCGCGGTGGACTGCCCCGATTTTTTTCCAAGCTCCAAAAAGGTGGTCCGGTCACTGTGGGCTATTATGGAGGAAGCATCACGGCGGGCCCGGGGTGGCGGAATGCGACGTATGATTGGCTCGGCCAGACATTTCCCGGGGCGAAGCTGGAACTTTTGAATGCCAGCGTAGGCGGTTCGGGCTCGCTTGTCGGAGTTTTTCGTGCGGATGCGGACTTGGTATCGAAAAAGCCGGACGTCGTATTTATTGAGTTTTCGCTCAATGATGGAGGCGACGTGCGCGATCGCCCCGAAGAGGTGACAGGGGCTCTCGAGGGCCTCGTTCGCAAGCTGCGCAAGGCGAATCCGGAAACGGATATTTGTTTGGTTTACACGGTCACGGCGGAGTCTCTGGAAAAGGCCAACCAGGGAATTTGCTCCAATTCGATCTCCCTGCACGAACGCGTGGCCGCCCACTACAATCTCCCTTCGATCCACATGGGCATGGAAGCCGCGAAGCTTTTCGCCGAAGGCAAACTTGTCCACCAAGCATCGAAAACCGAGACGGGTCTCACCGAGGACGGGAAAATCATCTTTAGCAACGACGGAAGTCATCCCAGCGAACTTGGCCACAAAATGAATGGCGAGGCCGCCGTGCGAGGCCTGCAGGCACTCGCGCAACAACCGCCTGATAATGGCGCCCTCCGGCCACTTCCTGAACCCATTTCGCCGCTTCCTTGGGAAAAGGCTAAGACGATTGCGGCAGATGGACGGGCCGAGTTTACCGGCGAATGGACGAAACTCACGGCCGCTGACGGGCCTTCCTGTCGCAGGTTTGGGAAAAAATTCTATGACGGGTTTCCGTTTCTTTACCGCACGTCGAAGCCGGGCTCTAAAATGACCGTTCGCTTCGAAGGCACGCACGTTGGATTTAAGGGCATGGAGGGCCCGGACTCAGGAATTGTTCTGGTGCAAATGGACGACCAAGCACCACAGAAAAAATCTCTCTTCACGGTCTATGCCAACCAGCACGTCTATGTGGGCTCCCCGCTCCCGGCGGTTCCCTACGGCAAGCATACCGTCACATGGACGCTCACCGACGAGGTGCCCCCGAAGGAAGAACTGCTAACAAAAAAGAAAACCGACGCGGACTTTCGGAACAACCCTGAAAAATACAAAGATAATGCTTTATCCGTCGGCCAGATTATTGTGCTCGGAGACTTGCTGGACGCTAATGGCAATGTGTTGCCTTAGAGCTGCTGCGGTCGACCTTCATGATTTTTAGACGCTGGATTTGGCTTCTGCCTCTCGCCCTCAGTGGCGTTGCTCACTCGGCAAGTGATCCTCGCGTCGGCGATGTCGATTCCGTTCAGCCGTCTGAAAAAGTTGAGCGGGCATTGAATGGGGATTTCGGATTTCCTCAGTCTCCTTCCGTCCCGTGGAAGCCCGATTCCACGGGTTTCGCGAAGGATCGGCTCTTCAGTGTGCCCCCGCCCGGCATTCATCCACGCATCCTTTTCGGCCCCGACGACCTTCCTCGCCTCCGCAAGGAATCCATCTCCACGGAGATGGGACGCGCCACGCAGAAGATCCTTCGAGAGCAGATTGCCAAGGGCATTGAAGCACCGGATTCCTGGGAGGGCAAATGTTTTGCGGCGTTGGTGTCGGGGGATATCAAGGCGTTCACCGAAGTCTATAAGGAAAGTCCACTCGATGACTCGCCGCCGGGTTCGGGATTCCGCATGAACATTCCGGAACGCCAGCCCGCCACCAAGTGGGGCATGCGCAATCCGCTTTTGGTCGGCATCGAGGCCAAAGCGCTGACGGCCCTGCTGGAGGATGATGCGAATGCCGGTCGGCAGGTCGCGAAAGCATTGGCAACGTATGCAAAGTATCTAAGCCCGAAAGTGGATGAGGCGAATGCCAAGCCCCGTCACGAATTTCATTGGCATTCCACCCGATACCTCGTCCCCAACGAAGTCGCCTACGGATATGATTGGGCGTGGAAATGGATGACCCCAGAGGAACGCGAAGACATGCGCTCGCTCATCGTTCGCGCCACAGCCGGAAAATACACCGTCGGCATGGACCTCCCCGCCCATTGGCGGAACTGGAACCATGTGGGAATGACGCAATCCTTTGCGGCCTGCCTCTTTGCCATTGAGGGAGAACCGGGGGACGAACCGCGTGCTCGCGAGCGGTTGTTTGAGGTCTATCGCGACTACCTCACCTATGCCATCAACGGCCTCGGCACTGGCACCGAAGGCATCGGCTACCAAACTCTCGGCATCGGACACATCACGTCCCCGATGCTCGCTTTTGCAAACCGGGGGAAAAATCTGTTTATCCATCCGCATTGGAGGCGTCACACCGAATCATGGCTGGTTCAGGCGATGCAGCCTTTCGGAGGAGCTTGGCAATCCAGTGGCGATCTCGGAAATTTTCCTCCAAGCCTCTGGCTCCTTGTTCCTCAAAAATATTTTTTCCCCGACTCGGCGGGAATTGATTTTGTGATGCGGAACCATCCGCAAATTCAAAAGAAGGATTGGCACGGCATGGTCACCAACGCGCACGAGTCGCAGTGGATTTTTCCGGTAGAAATCTCCGGCACAGACACGAAATCCGACGCCCAGAAAGAGGCGGCGAAAATGGCCGGGCGCGAGCTGACGTTTTATGATTCGGAGCGCGGCTTTCTTTACACCCGCAATGGATGGGGAGCCGATGATGTCAACCTGCATGTCGACTGCCGCGCGGATACGACGTTCGCCAATCATGACCACGCGGATCGTGGCGTTTTCACACTCTCGGCTCTCGGCCGCGCCTGGGCCTGCGACGGATATCGGGATACCGAATCGAAGTATCACAATGTCGTCACGATTGACGGACGTGGTCAGTCCTACTTCGCTCCGCCCGGTCGCTGGCTGGAAATGTCGGAAACTCCGGGTCTGGTGAAAGCGGTGGTGGATGCCAAATATCCATGGGACTGGCAATGGACAAAATCTACCTTCACCGAGTCCAAGGCCTCCCTCGCGAAACGCGGCCTGGAACATTTTCATGAAGCCGGCGAGCGAGTCCTGTCGCGGGTGCCGATTGATCTTTGGGAGCCGGATCCGCTTCCGACGGTGGTGGCCTATAACAAAGGCTTTGCCACGCGGGAAATGGGTGACCCCCGGATGTGGGATGATGAGGACGGATGGGTCCTGCGCGCTCCATGGTATCGGGTCGAAAAGGCATTTCGAACGGTCCTCTTTTCACGTGAAAAACATCCCTACGTTTTGGTCGTCGATGATATCCGCAAAGACGATGACGAGCACCTCCACGAGTGGCGGATGAATGCGCCGCCCGACGTGGTAGCTGTTTCGATCAATGGCCCCGACATCCTGCTCGGAGATCGAACCACCCAGCGAAAAGACGCCGAACTCAACTACGCGTTTCAAGGCAAAACCGACTTGTCTCCGGCCCCCGGAGACAGGCTCCTCTTGGTGCGAACGGTGGACATGGCCACCTCCGACATGCCGACGATTCAGCCCATTCCGATGGTGGCCTCGATCGAATACAAAAAGACCGACGACACGCACCAGTTCACCGGCCGCAGCCTCGGCATGGGCACCCAAGTGGTGGTCGGCTCGCGCAGCGTCGAACCCCAGTTCGTCATGATGCTCTTTCCCCATCGCTCCGGCGACGAACTCCCGAAAACCACATGGAACGACGACAAATCCCGCCTCACGATTTCCTGGAAAGACCAAACGGATGTTTTTGCAGTCTCAACCAATCCCGAAGGCCGGCGGGTGTTTGAAAAGGTGCCGAAATAGAATGTTTGGATGCCGGAGGCACCCGATCGGGTGAGACGTCGGGGCCAGCGCGAATCAACTGATTGGCATCTGTTACTGATTGAAATCGGCGGGTTCAGCGAACCACTCCCTACCGGATCAGGACGAAGTCCAAGCGCTCGAAGCTTGAGTTGGCCGTTGGTGGGGATATCTTGCCGGACATGGAATCCTCATCACCTGACCGTGCCGCTTTCGAGCTCAAGGCGATGCAGGATTCCATTTACCGGGAGAAAATCCTCCGCGCACGCCGACAGACACCCGAAGAACGCCTGGCGGATGTGTTTGAGCTGACAAACTGCGTTTTTGCCCGCATGCACGAC
>Ga0247833_1001531_pt1 | contig 37135 bp, 28 predicted proteins | sample LaCruzMarch2015__7_FD_187117 | JGI IMG/M metagenome (GOLD analysis project Ga0247833, IMG submission 187117) | Freshwater microbial communities from meromictic Lake La Cruz, Castile-La Mancha, Spain - LaCruzMarch2015_8m | ecosystem: Environmental > Aquatic > Freshwater > Lake | place: Spain...
TGGTTCGGCGCGTCGTGCGGAACTACCATCGGAGCATGAGCCGAATCGGAGACTTCGCAGACGACGATGTGTCGGGTTGGATCGCCCTGTCACCGGAACTCGGGAAGGCGATGGCGGCGTTCAGTGGCGCCGTCTACAACCGCAACCGACTGCCGATGCGGGTCCGCGAGATCGCCCGCATCGTGATGGCTTACGACAACGAGTGCGTGGTGTGCCAGAACACCCGTGATGCCGACGGTCCGGCGGCGGGTGTGGACGAGGATCTCTACGCCCACGCCCTCGAGTGGCGCACCTGGCCGGGATACTCCGAGCAGGAACGTCTGGCTGCGGAGTTTGCGCACCGATTCGCCTCCGACCACATCGGTCTGCGCGCCGATGACGAGTTCTGGGGCCGGTGTCGCGAGCACTTCTCCGATGAACTGATTGCCGACCTGACCATGTCGTGCGCCATGTGGCTCGGGATGGGCCGGATGCTGCGCACGCTGGACGTCGGTCAGGCATGCCAACTCACGCTGCCCAGCCGCGCCTGAACCGACCGGTGGGCACGCCCGGTGGTGCCGGCTACGACACCATTATCGGAACCATCGTCAACCCGGCAGGTCTGACCCTGGCCAAGACCGTCCCGGCCAGCGGCGCTGGCCGATTCACTGATCCGGGTCTGGGAGCCAGCCCGACCTGGCACGGCTTCGCGATCGACCGCGTCGGCATCGCCTTCACCGACGACATCAGCGTCGTCGGCGACCAGCGGGTGCGCATCGACGCCGATGCGCTACGCATCATCGACGACGGCCTCGCGTGGGCACCGGCGTCGTTCTTCGATCAGGACGGCGATCCGGTGCCGGCCTGCACCCGGGGAACGCTGGGCCGTGTCGAGTCCCGACTGGCGAAGGCAGGCTTGAGCGCACGCGTCGGCCACGAAATCGAGTTCCTCCTTGTTGACTCTGCAGGAAAGCGGCTGCCGGGTGAGCTCTGGGCTCAGTACGGGCTGGCGGGTGTCCTCGAGCACGAGGACTTCGTCCGAGACGTGCTGGCGGCCATGGCCACCGCGGGAGTCACCGTCGAACAGTTCCATCCCGAGTATGGAGTCAACCAATTCGAGATGTCCCTGCCGCCGCTGTCACCCGTCGCGGCGGCCGATCAGTTGATCCTGGCCCGAATCCTGATCGGCAGGGTGGCGCGCAGGCACGGTATCCGGGTGAGCATGTCCCCGAAACCCTTCGCCGACAGTGTCGGTTCAGGCGCCCATCAACACTTCTCCCTGTCGCGGGGTGACAGCCCTCTGTTCTCCGGCGGCGGCGACAAACACGGACTGACCGCCGACGGCGCCGCAGCGATCGCCGGCGTCGTGTCGGGCCTTACCGAAGCGCAACTCGCCCTCTGCGGTTCGATCGTGTCCGGACTGCGGATGCAACCCGGTAGCTGGGCCGGCTCGTACACCTGCTGGGGCACCGAAAATCGCGAGGCAGCGGTGCGTTTCATGCCGGCAACCCACGGCAATCCGTACGGCGCGCATGCCGAAGTGAAGGTCGTCGATCCCTCCGCTAATCCGTATCTGGCCACCGCCACGATCCTCGGACTCGCACTGGACGGCATCGAGAAAAACTCGGCACTGCCACCGGAGGTCACCGCCGATCCGCACACCCTGACAGCAGCCGACCGCCACGCCGCGGGCGCGGTGCAACTATCAGCTGACCAGGGTGCAGTGATTGCGGCCCTGGACGGGTCTGCGCGGATGCGAGAGATCCTCGGGGACCCCGTCGTCGACGCACTCGTCGCAGTCCGTCGCTATGAGCACGAGAACTATTCAGATCTCGATGCTGGGGCACTGGCCGACAAGTTCCGGATGGCCTGGAGCCTGTGACGGCTCGTCAGGTGCTCGCTGAGCACATCGCCGGGTTGAGGCTGGTCGACAACCATGTGCACGGGTACTGGCTGACGGGCGGTGACCGGCGTCGATTCGAGAACGGACTCAACGAGGCCAACACCGAGCCGCTGGCCGACTTTGATTCCGGATTCGACACCCAACTCGGCTTTGCGGTGCGGGCGCATTGCGCGCCGATTCTCGGTTTGATGCCCCATGCCGAACCTCACATGTACTGGGAACGTCGCCGTGAGCGCACCGCGGCAGGGTTGGCCGGCTTGTTCCTCGCCGGACAGCGACTCCAGTCCGACTTTGAGGCGCTTGACGGCGTCCTTCCCGGTAGTTGCGGTCGTTCCTCCTGTGCGACAGGCGTTTTCGATGGCCCGTTGGTGCTAATCGACTTCCACACGCAGGTCTCAAATCTCTGCGCATTCGGGTCTGTGGTTCCGGTGAGTGCGTTGATCAACCCGTTCTAGTTGAACGCTAGTTGAACGCACCGGAAGCAAATTCGAACGCACCGTAGACATAAATCGAATTTTCGGCGGAATCTCGGGATTCTGTTCTGTCCCCCAAAGGTTCAACGGCAACATCATCTCGGTCTAGATCGTTCGATCCAGATGTTCAATACGCGAGTTCGAGGAGCAGCGATGTCGGTTGGGGATTCGTCGCGGGGCACTGGCCGTCATCGTCGTTCGGTGAAGGGTCGGGTGCAGGCAATCGAGTACCGCCGCCGTGCGGTTTCTGCGGTTGAAGCGGCGGTGCCCTCGACGGCGTCCTACGTGGGTCGGGTAGGTGCGCTTGCCGTGGCGTTGGGTGTGGGGTCGGCGGTCGCGTCGGTGCCGGTGGCGTTCGCTGATACCACCGGGTCAGCGGGTTCGACGGGATCCAACTCCGCTGATGCGTCGTCGTCCGATGCGTCGTCGTCGAATTCCTCGACGAGATCCAAGCCGGCCCGCGGCGGCCGGGGGTCCTCGGGCCCCGGAGTCGAGTCTGCAGCCCCTGATGACAGCTCCTCGTCGGACGGCGCGACCTGGGCAGGCCGCTCCAGGGTTCCCGGCACTTCTGCGGCGAGCTCTGCTCCGAGTCGCCGGAACAATTCGACACCGGCCCCCGCGGGCAGCACCGTCGAGGGCGGCACCAGCGGTTCGATGCCCGCCCCGGCGGCCGCTCCGACGCCGCAAAGCTTGGTCGACACCGAGTTCTCGGACCCGGTCGCACTACCGACGAACGACTCTGAGGTCGACACCGACTCGGCCGCGACCCCGGTGGCGCCAGCGGTGGAGTCTGCGGTGTCGGTGCCGGCGTTGACGGTTCCCGCCGCGGCCGAGGCGCCGGTGATGACGGCTGCGACCGCGCGCGGATCGGTCAGCGGTGTGAGCGGCAATCTGCTTTCCTGGTTGGGCGCTGGTGGTGGTGACGCCCCGGCCGCTGCGCCGCTGGCGTGGGTGGCGTTGGCGGCGGCCCGGCGTGAGCTGGGCGGGGTGTCTCGCCCGGCGAACGCGGCGGCAACGGTGAGCACCGGCGAGCCGGTCGGTTCTGCGGTGGCGTCCCCGAGTGCCGCGGCGACCTGGCAGCCGGGCAGCGTGCTGCGGTTCTTCGTCGGTAATGGCACGGCAACAGACCCCAACGCGGGCATTCTCTTCGGCAACGGCTACAGCTGGACTGCCCAGACATGCACCACCGGTGCGTGCAATGGCGGCAACGGCGGCCTGATCGGCAACGGCGGCAACGGCTATAACGGCGGCAACGGCGGAAGCGCGGGCTGGTTCGGCAACGGCGGTAACGGCGGGGCCGGGTCACCCGGTGCGGCCGGCGGCAATGGCGGCACGGGTGGTCTGTTCCTCGGCAATGGCGGCAATGGCGGTGCCGGTGGTGTGGCGACGTCGCAGGCCAGCGTCGGCGGCAACGGTGGTTCCGGTGGCAGCACAGGTCTGTTGTCGGTGTTCGGCGACGGCGGTGCCGGTGGTGCCGGCGGTGCAGGGCTCGATGGCATCGGCGGTGACAACGGTGACGTTTCGGGCGAATCGGGCACCGACGGCGGCAAGGGCGGCAACGGCGGCGTCGGCGGTTCCGGCGGTGACGGGTCGTTCATCTTCGGCCGCGGCGGTAACGCCGGCTCGGGCGGTCAGGGCGGTAAGGGCGGTGCCGGTGGTATCGGCGCCAACGGCACGGATCCGGTAGCGGCTGGTGCCAACGGCGGTACCGGAGGCAACGGCGGCAACGGTGGTGCGGGCGGGGTAGGCGGTCTGGCGGGTACCGCGGGCAACGGCCGGCTGCTGCTCTTCGTCGACCGCTCCGGCGATGCGGGGACTTCAGGTGTGGGCGCCGTCGGCGGCGCTGGCGGGAACGCCGGTAAGGGCGGCGCGGGTGTCGATGGTGCCAACGGTCTGTTGGCGGGCGACTCGGGCAAGGCTGGCGGCAACGGCGGCGATGGTGGCGTGGGTGGCAAGGGCGGCGCCGGTGGCGCCGGTCTGACCACCGGCACCGCAGGCATTGGTGGCAACGGCGGTGCCGGCGGCAACTCCGGCAGGGGCGGTAACGGTCTTGATGGCGCCAACGCTGAGGTGGCGGGCGTCTCGGGCAAGGCTGGCGGCAACGGCGGCGACGGCGGTGTGGGTGGCAAGGGCGGCGCCGGCGGCACCGGTCTGACCACGGGCACCACAGGCATTGGTGGTAACGGCGCCGTCGGCGGCAACGCCGGCAAGGGCGGAAACGGCCTCGGCGGCGACAACGGTGTGTTGGATGGCGCGTCGGGCAAGGCCGGCGGCAACGGCGGCGACGGTGGTGCCGGTGGCAAGGGTGGTGCCGGCGGCACGGGTCTGTCAAAGGGAACCGATGGTGCGGGCGGTAACGGCGCCGCCGGCGGTAACGCGGGCAAGGGCGGCGACGCAAAGGCCGGCTTTGTCGGTAAAGCGGGCGCCACAGGTTCGGCGGCCGGCGAGAACGGCGGAGACGGCGGCAACGGCGGTGCCGGCGGCTCGGGCGGTAAGGGCGGCGCTGGTGGCAAGGGTGCGGGGAACGCTCTGAGCGGCACCGACGGTGACGGCGGCAACGGTGCCGCCGGTGGCGCCGGTGCCGAAGGCGGCCGCGGTGGTGCCGGTGCTGCGGGTGATGCCGGAACTCCGAATAGCCGCGATGGACTGATCGGCGGCATCGGTGGTGCCGGCGGTAAGGGCGGCTCAGGCGGCAAGGGCGGCGCCGGCGGGACAGCGGTGGGCACCGGTAAGGCCGGTCTGAACGCTGACGGCGGGGACAGTGGCGTCGGCGGCAACGGCGGCGGCGGCGGCGCCGGCGGTGCGGGTGCCAATGGCGATAACGGCGCGGTCTTCGGTGCGGCCGGGCAGTCCGGCGGGGCCGGCGGAGACGGGTCTATCGGCGGTGTCGGTGGTGCCGGCGGGGTCGGCGGTGCCGCTGGCGGCCTGGGTGCGAACGCAGGTGAGGATTCATTAGGCGGCAATGGCGGCAACGGCGGAAACGCTGGTGCGGGCGGTGCGGGCGGTAACGGGTTCGGCGGCCGCGACGGCACGAGCACCCTCGGTGACCGCGATGGTCTAATCGGCGGCGGAGGTGGCGTCGGCGGTAAGGCCGGCACCGGCGGTGCGGGTGCGGCGGCCGGCCTCGGTGGCGGCAGTGCCAACGCCGGTAACGCCGGTAACGGCGGCAACGGTGCCGTCGGCGGTGCGGGTGGCAGCGGCGCCGGTGGCGGCGCCGGTTACGACTGGAACGGCGCGATCACGTCCGTGGCCAGCGACGGCGGCAAGGGTGGTAACGGCGGTGCCGGTGCCGCTGGCGGGGCTGGCGGGGCCGGGGGCAAGGCCGGCGGCCTTGGCGCCCAGTCGGGTATCGACTTCGCCGGCGGCGCCGGCGGCAACGGCGGCACTGCGGGTGTCGGCGGCAGCGGGACTAACGGCGCTGACGGCGATCCGGGTACTGATTCCGTGACGGCGGGAACTGACGGCAAGGCCGGAGGTAGCGGCGGTGCAGGCGGCACCGGCGGCGCCGGTGGTGCCGGCGGTACCGGTGCGGGCGAGGCGGGCAACGGTAGCGACGGCAATGGCGGTAATGGTGCTCTCGGCGGCAATGGCGGCAGTGGCGGCAAGGCGGGCGCGGGTTACGTCGGTGTCGCGGGCACCGGTGAGGACGGCAGTGACGGCGGTACCGGCGGTGCCGGCGGCCAGGGCGGCGACGGCGGCGCCGGTGGCGCCAAGGGCGGCCTGCTCGGCAACGCCGGTGATGATGCCAATGGTGGAAACGGTGGCAATGGCGGTGCTGCGGGTGCCGGCGGTAACGGTGCCTCGGGTGACAGCGGAGACCCAGGCGGCAATACCTCCACGGCGGGCACTGACGGCCAGGCCGGCGGTGTCGGCGGCGACGGCGGCGGCGGCGGCAACGCCGGTGCCGCCGGCAAGGGCGGCGGCACGACCGGCAAGGCCGGCAACGACGGCACGGCGACGGTCGGCGCCAGCGGCGGCACCGGTGGTGCCGGCGGCATCGGCGGCGACGGCTACGACGGCAATCTCAACGGCAACGGTGAGGACGGCTCCAACGCCGGCAAGGGTGGCATCGGCGGCGGCGGCGGCAACGGCGGTGCCGGTGGCCTGAACGCGGACGGCCTGACCAATGCCGCCTTCGGCATCGGCGGGATCGGTGGGGCCGGTGGTGTCGGTGGACAGGGTGGTGACGGCGGCCTCGGTGACGATCTGTTCCTGGTCGACCTCGGCATCGGCGGTGCCGGTGGCAACGGCGGCAACGGCGGAACTGGTGGAACCGGCGGCTTTGCGAACGCCGGTAACGGCGTTCAGAACACCGGCGGCAGGGGCGGCAACGCCGGCGGCGGCGGCATCGGCGGTGACGGCGCGGCCGGAAGCGCAATCGGAGAAGACGGAGCCGACGGCGGCAGCGGCGGCGACGCAGGTGTCGAGGGCGCCGGCGGTAACGGCGGCACCCAGGGAGCGACCGGCGATGCCGGAAACGGCGGTGTCGGCGGCAAGGGCGGCGACGGGTTCGACCAGACCCTGCTCGACACCGTTGGCCCCAACGGCGGTAACGGCGGTAACGGTGGTCAGGGTGGTGACGCCACCACCGGTAAGGCTGGCGACGGTGGCGTCGGCGGCGCCGGCGGTTTCGGCTTCAACGACGGCACCTCGACCGATGAGGGCGGTGACGGCGGAACCGGCGGTATCGGCGGCGGTGGCGGTAATGCCACCACCGGAACCGCGGGCACCGGCGGCACGGGTGGTAAGGGCGGTGCCGGTGGCCTGGGCTATGACGCCGCTGCCGACGCAGGGGCCACGGGCACCGGCGCCTCTGGTCGCACCGGCGGCAATGGCGGTGCGGGCGGCGCCGGTGGCCTTGCTGGCGTGATCACCAGCAAGGCGGGCACCGCCGGCGTCGGCGGTGCTGGCGGTGAGGGCGGCGCGGGCGGCAATGGCGGCAGTGGTGCCACCGGGTCCGAGGGGTCGATCGGTGTCAACGGAACGGACGCCGGCGCCGGGGCCACGGGCGGCAACGCGGGCGCCGGTGGCGCGGGCGGCAACAACGCCTTCGGTACGGGCGGTAAGGGCGGCAACGCCGGTACGGCCGGCATTGGCGGTAACGGCGGCAAGGGCGGCGCGGGCTACGACCCGACCACCGATCCCATTCCACCCGCAGCTGGCACGGCCGGCACCAACGGCGGCGCGGGTGGCAGTGCCGGTAACGGCGGAAACGGTGCGGCCGGTGGTGCCGGCGGCAACCTCGCCCCTGACGGCAACGACAGCCTGGGTGGCAACGGCGGCACCGGCGGTGACGGCGGTAACGGCGGCAATGCCCTGCAGGGCGAGGCTGGTGACGACGGCACGGGTGCTCTCGTGGACGGCACTGACGGTGGCGCGGGTGGGCTGGGCGGCAACGCCGGTGCCGGCGGCACCGGCGGTAACGGCGGAACCGGTGGCGGCACCGCGAATGCCGGAAACGGTGGTAACGGCGGCATCGCCGGCACAGCGGGCAACGGCGGAGACGGCGGGCAGGCCGGCTCCGGCTGGAACAGCACCAACCCGCTCAATGCCGGCACAAACGGCGGTGTCGGCGGCGCCGCCGGCAAAGGCGGCAACGGCGCCGACGGCGGTGTCGGCGGCACCGGCAACAGCGGCGGCATCACTCGCGGTGGCACCAACGGCGGAAACGGCGGGGTTGGCGGACAGGGTGGCAGCGGCGGTTCCGGTGCTGCTGGGAGCCAGGGCACGACCGGTTCATTAGGTGTAGACGGCGGCGTTGGAGGGAACGGTGGCCAGGGTGGCAACGCCGGTGCCGGCGGCACCGGCGGTGATGGCGGTACCGCCGGATCCGGGGCCGACCTAGGGAACGGCGGCAAGGGCGGTAACGCCGGTGCGGCGGGTGGCGGCGGTCGGGGCGGCGACGGTGGTGACGGTTTCGACGCGCTGGCCTTCGGATCCGCCGGCCAGGATGGTAGTAGCGGCGGCAAGGCCGGCGACGGCGGTGACGGCGGCAATTTCGCATCCGGCGGGGCTGGCGGGACCGGCTTCGGCGGCTCAGCCTCTGGTGGTGTCAGCTCAGGCGCCGGCCAGGGCGGCAACGGTGGCGAGGGTGGCAGCGGCGGAAACGGTGCGAACGGCACCGATGGCACCGACAGCAACACTGTCGGCGTCGACGGCACCGCCGGAACCAACGGCGGAGCCGGTGGCAACGCCGGCGCCGGCGGTAAGGGCGGCGGCACCGGCACCGGCTCCGGTGTCGCCGGAGCCGGCGGAGATGCCGGCACTGCCGGCAACGGCGGTAAGGGCGGTAAGGGCGGTAACGGCTTCGACGCCCTCGCCAATGGCACGAGCGGCCAGGCCGGCAGCAACGGTGGCGCGGCCGGCGTCGGTGGGCTCGCCGGTAACGGGGCCGATGGCGGCGCGAGCGGATCCGGGAGCAGCGTGCCCGCCGCCGGCGACTCCACCGCCGGCGGTAACGGTGGCGAAGGCGGCAAGGGCGGTTCCGGCGGCAACGGCGCCAACGGCACGAGCGGCCCGAACAGCGACACCTTTGGCGCCGACGGGACTGCCGGGACCAACGGCGGTGCCGGCGGCAACGCCGGTGCCGGCGGCAACGGCGGTAACGGCGGGACCGGCGGCAGCGGTAAAGCGTCCGGTGACGGCGGTGACGGCGGCACGGCCGGTACGGCCGGGGCGGGCGGCACCGGTGGTTCCGGCGGCAACGGCTTCGATGCGCTGACCAAGGGCACTGCCGGTCAGGCCGGTAGCAACGGCGGCGCAGCCGGTGTCGGTGGCAACGGCGGTAGCGGCGCGCTCGGCGGCATCGGTGGCACCGGCACCAACCCGGGTGATGACAGGGCGGACACCGTCGGCGGCGACGGCGGCAACGGCGGCCAGGGCGGCACGGGTGGCAACGGCGCCACCGGCAGCGATGGCACCGACGGTTCACTGGGAGTCAATGCCACCAACGGTGCCAACGGCGGGGCCGGTGGCAACGCCGGGGCCGGTGGCAATGGTGGTAACGGCGGTGGCGGTGGCGGCACCGCAGTTGATGGCAAGGCCGGTGCCGGCCTCAGCGCCGGCACGGCCGGGGCTGGCGGCAACGGCGGCAAGGGTGGTGTCGGCTTCGACGCCCTGGCCGACGGTACTGCCGGCCAGTCCGGCACCAACGGTGGCGCGGGCGGCGACGGTGGCCTCGGCGGTAACGGCGCGATCAGCGGGAACACGGGTACCGGCTTGAACCCTGGCCAGGACCCGAACGACACCAACGGCGGTACCGGTGGCAACGGTGGCCTGGCCGGTGCTGGTGGCAACGGCGCCAACGGCTTCAATGTCAGCTCCGATGTCAGCGGCGCTGATATCACTGCCGGCAATGGCGGAAACGGCGGTAACGCCGGTGCCGGCGGCAGTGGCGGCAACGGCGGCGGCACGGGTGGCGGAACGGGAGATGTGGGCCTCCGCGGCGTCGGCCGTGACGGCGGCGTGGCCGGTGTCGGTGGCGTCGGTGGCACCGCGACGGTCGTCGGCACCCAAGCGACGGCAACGGCCGGCGACGGCGGCAACAGCGGTAACGGTGCGGCCGGTGGCAGCGCCGGGACCGGCAGCGGTTCGCCCGACGCCGGCGATGACACCGCCGGTGGCACCGGGGGCGCCGGTGGCGCCGCCAATGCGACCGGAACGCAGTCCATCGCCAACGGTGGCGACGGTGGCAACGGCGGCAACGGCGGTGGTAGCACCCCGCAGGGTGGTGCCGGCGGTGCCGGCGGTTTCGCCACCAGCGATGGAACGCTGTCGGTGGCCGTCGGTGGTGACGGCGGCGACGGTGGCTTCACGGACTCACTGGGTGGCGCCGGCGGTGGCTGCCAGAACACCGGCACATCGTCGTCCTGCTCGCCAGGTAATCCGGGCCAGGATAATGGCGTGGTAACGCAGCCGAGTCTGGATCTTGTTGATGAAGTTGGGGGGATCCTCACGCCACTGGTTTCCCCTCTGGTGGGATGGTCTGTCGCCAGTGATGGCAGTGTGGAGAGCCCCTTTGCCACCTGGCAGTCTTCCGGTGGGCAGGTTGATACCACCTTGACCGTCACGGCTACTGGCGGTGGTCTTTTCATTGGGGTCGTCACCTTCAACGTTGACCCCAATATTCCCGATCTCATTGTCGTTGTAGACGATCAAGCTGCCTGGTGGGGAAACATCGACAATCTGACTGGGTTAGTTGCGGAGTACCAGAACTACGAGGTGGCCGGTTTCAACAACTATGTCGCGTCTTGGGTAGTCCCCCTGGGGGACATTTTGGTTGCCCAGATATACGACTTCGGCGTGGTTGAGGGTTCAATCGAGTGGCAGGCGTCGTAACGACGTCCGGCACGCCGGGAACTGCAGGCAACCCGGGGTGAACATAATTCGCTGCGGATGACCCCAGTGCGAAACGATATCGGCCCCCTCCTTCGGGAGGGGGCCGATGTCGTCGGTATGGAAGTCCGCCAGCGACAGCTAATGAAGGTAGGCAGCGCGCCTCAGCCAGGCAGCGTCTCGAACCGCCGTTCCTCCGCCGCCGGTGCCATCGGGTTGCGGAAGATCTGCAGCGGGAAGACCGCCGGTACGTCTAGCTTCGAGTGCGGATGAACTCATCGAGAATGGGGAGGGCGATTTTCGGATCCGCCAGAATCACGAGCAGATCGTCGGCACGGGCGCGGCTGAGGGCGACGCGGACTGCCTCGCCATGGTCGAGCACCGCGCTGATCCGCTCGGCGGCGATGCCGTTCTCCCGTAGCGAACTGTGTTTAGCGGCCAGGGCCGTTGCCGCAGGATCCTCACCGCCGTATGCGGAGTATCGCCGGATCCAGTCCCGGTCGCATCCCAGGATGAAATCGTCGAACGATTGGGCGAGCACGGGACCGACCTCGGTCACGTGCTGAGGATGGCGGTTGCCGATATTGACGGCACACAACACTCGCCGTCCGGTGACCGGCAACGCCGCAGCGACCGCGCAGACCTCGCGAACTCCGTCTGGGTTATGCCCGTAGTCCAGCATCAGTTGGAAGGGCAGTCCGCCGAAGAAGTTGTAGCGCCCCGGGTTCTGTTCGGCGGAGTTGTGGAAGCCACTCAGTGCCGTGCGGATTGTGGCAACGTCGATTCCCTGCGCCCACGCCAGCGCTGCGGAAAACATCGCGTTGATCGTGTTGAACCGCAGCAGTCCGTTCATGGTGGCGGGGATTTGGTGGACAGCCATCAGCGGTGTCTGCTCAGTCGCTGAGGCGAGAATGAGGTGGCGGCTGTCGTCATGAACACCGAGGAACACGGCCTCCCCGCCACCGTGCCGGTGCTCGATCACGGTCGCGTTCGTGGAATCCTCGGCGACGAGGATGTGCCGGCTGGTTCCCGCCCGCGACCGCATCGCCAGACACAACGGGTCGTCGGCGTTGACGACGATCGCCTTCGTCGCGCGTTGGAGGACTTCGGCCTTGAGTTCGGCCATCTGCTCGAGGGTCTCGATGCCGTCGACGCCGAGGTGATCATCTTGGACGTTGAGCAGCGCGGCCACGTCGTAGTGGTCGCAGGGGTGGCCGAAATAGATGAGGCCTTTGCGGGGCATCTCGAAAACGGCGGCGTCGACCGCGGGGTCGTTGAGGACGATGACGGCGCCGGGGAAGCCGGACAGGTTCTCGGTGCTGACGATGTCGTCACCGATGCGGACGTGCGCCGTCGTGCAGACGCCCGTCCGTGCGCCGGCCGTGCTCCAGATGTGGTGCAGCATCAGTGCGGTCGTGCTCTTGCCATTGGTACCGGTGATGGCGGCGGTGGGGATGCGGCCCGGGCGGCCGTCGAAGAGGATGTCGACGATTTCGCCGTTGATGTCGCGTGCCGGGTCGGCCAGCCAGTGTGGCCGGAATCCGGGCTGGGCGTTGACCTCGCAGATGGCGCCGCCGATGTCTCGCCAGGAGCGGCTGATGTCGGTGCTCAACAGGTCGATGCCGGCGATGTCGAGACCAATCATTCGGGCGGCGCGCTCAGCGAGGGCACGGTTGTCCGGATGCACCGATGCGGTGACGTCCACCGCGGTCCCCCCGGTGCTGACATTCGCGGTGCGCCGTAATCGAATCTCGCGTCCCGGGGCGGCGATAGTGTCGGCGTCCAGGCCCTGCTCGGCCAGACAGGCCAATGCTTCGGCGTCCAACACCAGTCGCATCAGCGGGCTGCGGTTGCCGGTCCCGCGCCGCGGGTCGGTATTGGCGGCGTCGATCAGGTGTGCCACAGTGTTGACACCGTCGCCGGTCACCCCGCCCGGAATGCGTCGCGCGGCGGCCAGCATTCGGCCTGCGACGATGAGCAGCCGGTGGTCGTCGCCGTCGATGTGGCGTTCAATGATCACGTTGCCGGGGCTTAGTGCGGCTGCGGCCTCGAAGGCGCGGCGCAGTGTTGCCATATCGCGGATCCCCGCCACCACGCCGGACCCTTGATCCCGGTTGAGCGGCTTGACGACTACCGGCCAGCCGAGGTTGGTGGCCGTCCGCTCGGCATCGTGGAGGTCGGCGACGACCTGGCCGGTCGGCATCGGCACCCCGGCGTCGGCCAGTGTGCGGCTGGTCTTGAATTTGTTGCGGGCCGTGCTCGCACCGATCAGGCTCGTCTCGCCGGTGACACTGCTGTCCATCCGCTTGGCGTCAGCGCCCCAGCCCAGTTGTACGAAACTGGGCAACACGGTGAACGGGATATCGCGATCAACCGCGGCCTGCACGAAACGCAGGGTGTTGGGTGGCAGGCCGCCGTTTTGCGCCGAGGGCAGGGCGGCTTGGAAAACCCCGATCAACTCCTGCACCGCCGTCGGGTCCACCGACGGACGGGACCACAGTTCGATCAGCCGCGCGGCGAGACTGAGCGCGTCGGTGAACACCTGCTCGCGACGCCACGGGATGGCCAACGTCAGCTGGTCCGGTCCGGAGTTCAGAACCCGTCCCCGCCAGACCGGGTCACGCGCCCACCGCTGCAGCGCCACGGTGAGCGCCACGGTCCAGTCGCCCAGGTTGTGCCTGCGCTCGCAGTCGACGAGAAAAGCTGCCGGCCAATCCGATTCGGAAACGCCGTAGAGCGGATCCCCGGGGCACAGGGTGTGCACTCCGGCGCGGATCCGCTCTTCGGCGTGACGGTCGAGGTCTCCGGTGTAGCGGATCTCGACGATCGCGGTGCGTTCATCCAGACCGGCCGAACAACCGCGCACCAAGCGCCTGGACTCGACGTTTACCGCGGTCAGCGGAGTCACTGGGTCCAAACCGGAACGGGCCACACCGGATACGCCTTCCGTCAGGTTGGGGATCGCGGCTGGGCGACGGTGTCGCCCAGCCTCCATGCCCGGAGTCACCACCACGATCATTCCCGACTGGCGCACACCGCGTGCCGATTCCGCTCCCCCGCTGGCATCGACCACGACACGCGCCCTAGCCCACAGTCGCTAGCAGGTTCAGCCAGGCAGCGTCTCGAACCGCGCATCCTCCGCCGGCGGTGCCATCGGGTTGCGGAAGATCTGCAGCGGGAAGGCCGCCGCGGCGTCGTCGGCCGCTTCGGGGTCCTCGCAGAGGGAAAGGGTGTAGGAGCCCTCGGAGCCGATGACGATCGGCAACTGTTGGGCGAATACCCGGAACTTGACCGGGGCGTCTGGGTTGTCGTCCCAATGCCAACTGAACTGCATGGTGCTCAGCCGCTCACCGGACGGCGAGGTGGACAATCCCTCGAACAACTCCAGGCCGATGTACTCCAACTCGGCCTGATCAGCCCGGGCCAGCACGCCGCTTTGGGTGGCGTAGAACTCGTTGCCCGGTTCGGTCAGCGTCGGCGAGTAGCAGGCGGGCCGCAACGGCGCCAACGGCTGTGATGTCTGGCGGTAACGGTGGCGGCACCGGCAGTGTGGGCCTCGCCGGTTCCGGCCGTGACGGCTACTGCCGGCAACGGCGGAAACAGTGGTAACGGTGCGGCGTGCCGGTGGCAGGGTGCCATCGGGTTGCAGAAGATCTTCAGCGGGTAGCCCTGCGCGGCATCGTCGGCCGGACGAACCGCAGCGACTCCTGGCCATCCGTCCCGAGCTGGCCCAGCACATCTACCCGCCGGGCTCGACCTAGCGCTATGCGAAGAACCGGACGCCATCCATGAGGGATTACGACTCTGCAAGCCACAACAGTTTCACGTCGGAATTGGCGATCGTGACTGCGATCTGCATCGCAACAAGCCGAGGTTGCCGCCGTGAGTTTCAGATCAATCCGGTGGCGTCGAACATCCACGACGTGTCGGCGGCGGCGAGTTGTTCCATCCAGTCCGCCGGGGCGTGGTTGAGCAGACCGCCGAAGTCCCAGTAGTCCTTCCACAGGGTGATCTTGTCGCCCTGCACTTTGTGCACCGTGACGAACTGCAGGACGGTACTCTCGCCGGTGGCCCAGTTCCAGGTCTCGGAATGTTCGTACATGACGTCCACGCCGTTGCTCACCAGAGTCCCGTCGTGGTTCTCATAGCCGGACAGCGACTCCAGGCCGACTTTGAGTCGCTTGACGATGTCCTCGGGGCCGCGTGCCGCAGCAGCGAGTCCGACCGGCATGTCGACGTAGATGCAATCGTCGGCGATGAAGGTCTTCAGCTTCTCCCAGTCACGGTCGGACAGGGCGTGCCACATCCCGAGCACAGTTTTCTCAGCCGACATGGGCCATATCCTCTTTCTGTGGTGCAGGTGTGCGGTGGCCGGCCCGAAGAAAACTTCCGGTCCGCTCGACACCGAGCAGTTCAGTGGGAATTCCGTTCAGCACGACGGTTCGGCCGGCGATCAGTACCAGATCGACAGCCGCGTCATTGCGGTTGACCATTCGCGGCATACCGGCGTACTGGGGGACCGGCGCCTCGGCGTAGTCATCGAGTCGTTCATCGAGACGGTCCGGATCGACTATGACGATGTCGGCTCGGTCTCCGATGCGCAAATGACCGGCGTCGATCTGATACCCGTCGGCGAGCTCCCCGGTAAGCCGGTGCACTGCACGCTCGGTAGTCATGAACGCCTCACCGCACCGTTGCGCGTCGCGCACGTGGCGCAATAACCGCAATCCGAAGTTGTAGAACGCCATGTTGCGCAGGTGCGCGCCGGCATCCGAGAAGCCCATCTGAACGCCGTCGTCGCGAGCCAACTTCTTGAGCACCTCGGGGCGATGATTGGAGATGGTGGTCCGCCAGCGCAGCGTGGTGCCGTGCTCGACGACGAGATCCAGAAAGGCATCCACCGGATGCAACCCGCCGCGGTCCAGACCCACCTGTCCAAATGACTTACCGACGACGGATTCGTCGGGGCAGGAGACGATCTCGGCGTCGAAGAAGTCACGGTGCCAGACCCGTAAACCGAACTTGCGGTCGTAGTCCTTGCGGAACTGCCGACGGTACTGCTCATCGCTGAAGAGGGAGTTGCGCTCGACCTCATCGCGTAGATGCAGGGCCGCAGCACCGGTGCCGAACTCCTCGAACACCACCAGGTCGATACCGTCGGCGTAGACCTCGAACGGAACCGGAAGGTGCTGCCAGCGGAAGTCGGCGCCGAATCGGTTAACCAGCCGGGCCAACGGTCCGAGAAGTGCGATCGCGAACGGGTTGGACTTCACATCGGCGGCGGAAAGCAGGCTGGTCTTGAGCTGCTTGCGCAACACCGGAAGTGACTGGGCAACTTGAGACAGCAGGTTGAACGGATTTTCGATATCAGGTCCGGACTGCAGCACGCGGCCCCGGCGGCGCAGTGCGGACTTCAGCCGGCGAAGCTCGCGAGGTTTGGCGTAGGTCGACGGCAATGTGCGGGAGCGACACACTTCACCGTCGAGCTTGTCGAAGAGCAGCTGCATGGAGGACATTCCCAGGAATCCTGCATCGAGGGCCTCGGCGAGCATGCGTTCCATCTCGGCCAGTTCCGACAAGGTGGGCCGCATCTGTCTGCGGGTGGCTCGATCCAGGCCCATGGTGGCCGTGCGCATATCGGAGTGCCCGATGAATGCGGCGATATTAGGTCCCAGCGGACGCGACTCCAGGGCCGCTAAATAGCCCTCGGCGGTGTTCCAGGTCTTCGTCTCATCGATCGCGTTGATGACGTGCTCGCGGGGAATCGCTTCCACCCTGCCGAACAGGTCCCCGGCGTCAACTCCTCCGATGTGGATGGTCGACAGCGAGCAGGATCCGATCAGCACCGTGGTCACGCCGTGTCGCACCGACTCCGGCAGGCCGGGGCCCCCGAGCACTTCGACGTCGTAGTGGGTGTGAATGTCGACCAGTCCCGGCAGCACCCACTTGCCGTCAGCGTCAACGACCTGCGGACAATCGGTCTCATCCAGCGTGTGTGGGGTTATCGCGGTGATGTGACCGTCGCGGATCCCGATATTGCGTACCGCCGAGGGCGCGCCGGTTCCGTCGAACCAGCGACCGCCGCGGATGATCGTGTCAAAGCTCACCACGTCATCGAACAGCGCGGCTGAACGGGTGTCAACGACCTCCGGGTGCAGTGGTGTTCCGGGCCGCCGAACCCAACTGGACCGGCAGTTGCACCCACCCCCGCAGCACCCGAGTGTCCCGCCGCACCCCGGCACCGGCGAGTTGCACGTCGGGAAAACGGGTGAAGAACTGGCGCAGGCCGACTTCGCCCTCAATGCGGGCCAGGGCCGCACCGAGGCAGAAGTGCCGGCCACCGGAGAAGGCGAGATGCTTGCCCGCATTGGTCCGGCACACGTCGAAACGCTGGGGATCGTCGAACACTGCTGGGTCGCGGTTGGCGGCGGCAAGGTAGATCACCACCACCTCCCCGCGCCTGACCGTCGCGCCGCCGACGACGGAGTCCGTCCTGGCCACCCGTGCGGTTAACTGCACGGGGGAGTCGAGGCGCAGGATCTCCTCGACCGCTCCCGGCCACAGCGACGGATCGGCGGCCAGAATCTCCAACTGGTCGGGGTGGTGAAGCAGCAGTCGGATCCCGTTGCCGAGCAGATTGACGGTGGTCTCGAAACCGGCTGCCAACACCAGGCCGGCTACCGCGCGCAGTTCGGTCTGATCCAGCCGGACGCCATCCTCCGATGCCTCAATGAGCTGGCTCATCAGATCATCGCCGGGATGGTCGCGCAGGTGTTGCAAATGTGCGCCGAGCCAGTCGTTGAACCCTGCGATGCCGTGCTGAACCCGCTGATACTGCTGCCATCCCAGACCGAAATCGAGACTGGGAGCGGCTAATTCACCGAATTCGAGAATCTTCGACCGATCAGCCTCCGGCACCCCGAGGATCTCGCTGATCACCGCGACCGGAAGCTGCGAGCAATACCTCTCGACGATGTCGACCACCCCGTTGCGGCCCGTAGGGCTGGTGTCGTCGGAGAGTCCGTTGAGCAATTCCGTCGCGGTCGCCTCGACACCCTCGCGCAACCCGGCCACCGCCCTGGAGGTGAACACCGACGAGACCGTCTTGCGATAGCGGGTGTGTTCGGGCGGCTCGACGGCCAGCAGCGACGGCGCCAGCAGTGGGTGCAGCAGATCGGCTCGGGTTCGGCGTTCCAACCAGCGCAGCGGTGCCGGCAGATTGGCGCCCGAGGTGATCACCCGAAAGTCATCGGAGCGCAGTAACTCGTGGGCGATCGCGTGGTCGACGGTGAGGTAGCCGACGCGGGACCGCACCATCGGGCCGTGAGAGCGCAACTCCTCGTAGAACGCCGCGGGTTCTGCGCGCACGGCCGGATCAGTCACCAGGCGGGCCTGCAGATCGCCCCGCTTGGCCGACCAACCGGCTGCGGCGCGCACCACTCCGTGCATGGCGAACCAGTGCAGTCGCTCCCTGATCGTTGTCATGACCGAGCGGGCGGGGTCCAGCTGACCGGGAGCCTCTTGATGCCGTGGATGAACGCAGACAGCAGCATCGCCGGTTCCTCGGTCACGGTGATATCGGGAATCTGCTTATGCAACTCCTCGAATACCACCGTGATCTCTCGGCGGGCGAGGTTGGCGCCGAGGCAGAAATGTGTTCCGCCGCCACCGAACCCGAGGTGATGATTGTGCTTTCGGGCCACGTCGAACTTCCACGGGTTGTCGAACTTGTTCTCATCGCGGTTGGCCGAGGAGTACCACATCGTCACTTTGTCGCCTGCGGCGATCGTGACGCCGCTGAGTTCGACATCGCGGGTGGCGGTGCGGCGCATGTACACCACCGGTGAGGCCCAGCGCACGATCTCCTCGACCGCGCTGGGTGTGTGCGCGTCGAAATCGTTCCACCAGATCTCGCGCTGCTCGGGGTAGCGGGCCAGCGCCAGTACGCCGTGGCTGATGGCGTTACGCGTGGTCTCGTTTCCGGCGACGGCCAGCAGGATGAAAAACGACGCGATCTCAGCGGAGGTGAGGCGCTCGCCGTCGACCTCAGCGGCCACCAGGGCGGTGGTCAAATCATCGCGAGGGTTGACTCGGCGATCCTCAGCCAGGGCGGTCGCGTAGGCGCCGATATCGAAGGCGACCTTGATGAACTCTTCGTAGTCGGTGGTGAGGTCCGGATCCCCGAAGCCCAAAATGATGTTCGTCCAGTGAAAAATCTTCTGGTGGTCATCCTCCGGAATGCCCATCATGTCGCAGATCACCTGCAGCGGAAGCGGTCCGGACAATTCAGCGACGAGTTCGCCGTTACCGTCGGGATTGTTGGTGATCAGATCCGACACCAACCGTTGGGCGCGCGTCCGGACTGATTCTTCGGTCCGGGCCACCACCTTCGGTGTGAAGGCGCTGCGCACGATGTTGCGCAACCGGGCGTGGCGCGGATCGTCGAGGGAGATCATCGAACCGAAGTACTCGGCGACCTCGGGGGCCTGATCGGCGATGGTGATATTGGGGTAGGAACTGAAGATCTCCGGGTGGCGGCTGGCGTAGTGGACGTCCTCGAATTTCATCAGCGCCCAGTGGCCGGCACCTGCCGGAAAGCCCTCGTAGCCGACCTCGTTGAAGAAAGTGACCGGCGCCTCGCGCCGCAGGGTCGCGAACGCGCCGTCCCGGACCGCGTCATCCAGCGCCCAGAATTCCAGGGTGCCCAGGTTGATATCTGCCAATGGCACCTGCGGGGGAGCCTCGCCGTTCACGCGGGTGGCGATTCCCCGGTGTGCGTTACCCATGCTTGACGTCCCGTCCTGTGAAGGTGATCGAAAAGACTCTATGACTGTTCTTCGACAACATTCTTGATGCGCTCCAGGGTGGTGCGCATGTCGCGCAGGTTGCGGCGTTCCCGTAGAAAACCCCCGAACACCCGGAACACCGAGATCAGCGGGGAACTGATCAGCCGGAACGACTCCGTGACGTCGGTGCCGTCGTCGCGCGGCGTCAACCGATAGTGCCAATTGTTAACCGCGGTGTCGCCCGGACCCAGTACCGCGAACCCGAATTCGCGGCCGGGTTCGCAGGCGGTGACCCGGCAGGTCGTCCAGTACACCGGCCCGATCTCGTTGCGGCGGACGTGTCCGCGGAACTTCGCGCCCAGTGCGGGACCGGTGGCGCCGTCGAGCCACTCCGATTCGAATACCTCCGGAGAGAACCGTCCGGTGTTACGGACATCGGCGATCAGATCCCAGATCTTCTCAGCCGGAGCTGCCATGCGGACAGTGACGGAACCCTTCATGGCCCCGATCCTAGGACGTAGCGTCATCCGGTGTGGGTTCCGTACGGCGGCCGCTGGCCGTAGAACGCTTCATCGCCGCCCCGCCGTCGGCTGTGTGGGACCTGTTGGTCGACGTGTCGGCCTGGCCGCAGTGGGGACCGTCGGTACGCCGCGCGACGTTGGCCGACCATGCTCCCGCACTCGCACTCGGGGTCCGAGGCGAGGTCTGGACCCCGACGGGGCTGCGGTTGCCCTTCGTGATCACCGAGTTCGATCCAGGCAGGCGATGGACCTGGAAAGTCGCCGGTGTTCCTGCCACCGGGCACCAAGTGACCGCTGCCCCCGGCGGTTGTCAGGTCCGATTCGAGGTGCCGTGGTGGGCCAGTGCCTATCTTCCGGTCTGCTCGGTGGCACTGAGGCGAATCGAGAGACTGGCGCTCAATCTATGAGGTTCGATGCGGGGGACCATTCCGGGGGACCATTCCGGGGGGACGATTCAGGTCAGGCAATAGGAACGGGTGGCGGACTCGAGTGCCTGCCGCAAAAGCGGATCGAGTTGGCGTGCCTGGGTGACAGCGTTCCGCGCGGCGTCCAACAGGATCGGACAATCAGGTGCACCCAACACCGGCCAGTCCGCAGCGATCAGTGCGACCATGCGGCCGTTGAGTCCGTCGATCAAGGCTCGTGAGGCCCCCAGATCGGGGGCCGAAACCGGTGCGGTTGTCGGGTCGAGCTTCCACGCCGAGAATCTGCTGTACTGAATCGCCTCGGTGGCATTGATCTGATCGGTGAAAAGAGTGGTCACGTAATCACCGGGCACGCCGGCTGTTTCGGCATCGGCCGATACGGTCTCCAACACCTGCTGCACCCGGGCAGGGTCGGTGATCGCCGCCCCGGTGAGCCATTTGGTGGCTGCCACCGGGTCGGCGGTCTGCAATCGTTGGGTGGCGGCGTCGATCAGTTCGAACAGCGGTGTGCCAGGCGGGGTCGGGCTGTTGTCGGCCCTCGCCAGCGGCAGCGGCCCGTTCAGGGTCAGCCCGATAACCAACAATGCCGCCCAGCGGGGCCGGTTGCTCAGCCGACCGGCCCCTTCGCCAGCACCAGGGGAGCGTTGCGGGGGATCCCGCCGCGATCCACCCAGGTGAGCATGACGATATCGCCGGGCTTGCGCCGGTTCATCACGGTGGACAGGTCCGCCGCCGAGGCGATCACGAGCCCGTCGACGGCGGTGATCACGTCGCCATCGAACAGACCGATCTGCTGGGCCGGGGTGTTCGGCAGGACCTGGCGCACGACCGCGCCCGGGGGCCCGGCGCGTAGGAGCGACGAGTCGGCGATCGCGACGCCGATGAACGCCGTGTCACCGATGTGGATCGAATCCGAGGCCGCACCCGCGCGGATCTGATTGGCGATGGCCAGTGCCCGGTCGATCGGGATCGCGAACCCCTCTCCGCCGGTGACCCCGTCCATCCGATAGGTGAGGGTGGCGGCGACGTTGACCCCCACCACCTGCCCAGCGCTATTGACCAGCGGACCACCGGAATCACCCGGCCGGATGTCGGCGGCCACCCGAATCAGATCGTAAAGCTCTCTGGCGCCGCCGCCGGCCTCGTTGGTGGCGCGCACCGATGCCCCGATCTGGGTGATCGCGCCCGGCGCATAGCTCGGCGGCGCGCCGGGGCCGTTGGAGTTGCCGATGGCCGCAATCGGATCCCCGACGGCCAGTGACGACGAGGTTCCCAGGATTGCGGTCGGTAGGCCCGCGGCGCCGCGTAAGCGCACCAGTGCGATGTCGTTGGCGCGATCGAATCCGATGACGTCGACCGGGTAGGTCCGGCTGTTTGCCAGGCTCACCGCGGTGATCTCGGTTCCGCCCTCGATGACGTGGTTGTTGGTCAGCACCTCGCCGTCGGGATTCAGCAGGATGCCGGTGCCGGCCCCGGTGGCGCCCTGATAACTCATGGTGGTGTTGATGTCCACGAGGCCGGGGACCACCTGACTGAGCAGCGCCGATTGGTCCAGGGGTGCCCGCGGTGAGGGGGTCGGCGATGCCGAACCAGGTGCCGCAATCACGCCACCGAGCATCATCAACACCGCCAACACACCGCTCAGGCGGCGGGCCAGGCGGCCCGAGGCCAACGGAAGTGGTGCGCGCATACCGTTAACTTTGCCTGATAAACGGCGAAACGGCGAAAAACTCGCCGCAGGCACGGGTCATTGGTCCCGCACCCGACCGGTAACATCGCTGCTATCGCTGACCTGGGCGAGGAAACCATGAATCGCGACAGCCTCCGTTCCCGACCGTATCCGCTGCTCATCGCGGCATCCCTGGTGATGTCCCTGGTGCTGGGTGCGACCTTCATCACCATGCACCGCATCTATGACCTGCGCGGGCCCGCCGTCGAGGCGCCGGTGCCGCTGACCGATGAGCAGATCCAGCAGCAGGTGCTCGAACCGGCACGTCAGATTGTCGGCACGGCCAGCCTCGAGGCGGTAACCGGGACCTACATCCCGATGTCGTGCGCACCTGAGGACGCGCCGCCGTATCAGGGCACCGCCTATCTGAACTTCGACCTGCCCACGATCACGAAAACCCCGGCCTTCTTCCGCGCGATGACCCGGGCACTGACCGCGCGCGGGTGGACGCCCGGGTTGCCGCCGAGTCATCATCCGGGCGGACGAACCATGGCCAAGGACGGGGTCACCGCCGTTTACTACCGCGATCCCGACACCGCTGGCCGGGGCGTGCTCAGGCTCTACGGGGAATGCCGCAGCATGACCGACCATCGGCGCAATACCGGTGGTTTCGTCGACATCACCGGGCTCCTATCGCGCTGAACGGCGTATGGCCGGGAACCATTGGGGCGAACACCCTGTGGACTTAAGTCCCGGGATCGGGGGGCCTCCTGCCCGTGTCTGATACGGCTCGTAACACATACAGTCGTTCTATGACCTATGTGATCACCAGCGCGTGCGTGGACGTCAAGCACAAAGCCTGCGCCGCCGAATGTCCGGTCGACTGCATCTATGAGGGCGACCGCACCATGTACATCAATGCTGACGAGTGCGTCGACTGCGGAGCCTGTCGCCTGCTGTGCGAGGTCGACGCAATCTTTTACGAGGACGACCTCCCCGACAGCGAACGGGCATTCCTGGCCGACAACGCCGCGTTCTTCGACGAGGTGTTACCGGGTCGGCAGGCCCCGCTGGGCGCACCGGGTGGTGCCGCCGGCACCGGTCCCCTCGGCGTGGACACGCCGTTCGTCGCGGCTCTGCCGCGCCAGTAGGGCTGCGTGCGGCTCTGCCGCGCCAGTAGGGCTGCGTGCGGCTCTGCCGCGCCAGTAGGGCTGCGTGCGGCTCTGCCGCGCCAGTAGGGCTGCGTGCGGCTCTGCCGCGCCATCTACACTGGAAAACACCCGCGAGAAGAAATGTAATTTGCTGTAGTTCATGGTTTGCTGTAGCTCACGGTGAGCGGATCAATAACTCGGCGCGAGCGGATCAATCCAGGACAGGGAGCAATGGCCAGAGCATTTCGACGCATGATTGCCGCAGCGGGAATCGCCCTGGTCGCGATGACAGCATCAGCGCCGACAAGCCTGGCCGCCATAGCCCCGTCGGTGTCGGCGGCAACCGTGGCTTCGGTGCGGCCCATCAATGGCCAGACCGTCGGTGTCGCCCATCCGATCATCGTGACCTTCACCAGGCCCGTGGCCGATCGCCAGTCAGCCGAGGCATCCATCACCGTGACCTCACCTGCCCACCTCACCGGCAAGTTCCAATGGCTGGACGACAACGTCGTGCAGTGGGTGCCCGATCAATTCTGGCCCGCGCACTCCCAGATTACGCTGCTCGCTGGCGGCACCCGCCGTAGCTTCGGCACCGGGGCGACTGTGCTCGGCGTGGGCAAGATTTCGGCGCATACCTTCACGGTGAGCATCGATGGCGTGATCATGCGTCAGATGCCGACGTCGTTCGGCAAGCCCAGGTTCGCGACGCCGGTCGGTTCGTTCACCGTGCTGGAGAAGTACAAGTCAATCGTGATGGACTCGCGCACCATCGGGATCCCGCTGGAAGACCCGGAGGGTTACAAGCTGACGGTGGCCGACGCCGTCCGGATCACCTGGGGCGGTGTGTACGTGCACTCGGCTCCGTGGTCGGTGGGTTCGCAGGGCTACGCCAACGTCAGCCACGGCTGCATCAACCTGGGGCCCGACAACGCGCTCTGGTATTTCAACCAGGTGGGCATCGGCGACCCTGTCGTCATCAACTGGTAACGCCCGGGATCAACTGGTAGCGCTCGGGATTGGGCCACTCCGGGACCCGGTGTAGTCGACGTTCCAGTGCTTGATGCCATTGAGCCAACCCGAGCGGAGCCGTTCGGGCTTGCCGAGCGGAGTGAGGTCGGGCATGGCGTCAGCGATGGCGTTGAACATCAGGTCGATGGTCATTCGGGCCAGGTTGGCGCCGATGCAGTAGTGCGCGCCGGTGCCGCCGAATCCCACGTGCGGATTAGGGTCGCGCATGATGTTGAACGCCATCGGATCGTCGAATACCTCTTCGTCGAAATTGGCCGACCGGTAGACCATGACCACCCGCTGGCCCTTCGTGATCTTCACTCCGCCGAGTTCGGTGTCCGCCAGCGCGGTGCGCTGAAAAGATGTCACCGGTGTGGCCCATCGGACTATTTCGTCGACGGCGGTGGCGGGCCGTAGCTTCTTGTAGAGCTCCCACTGGTCACCGAACTCGGTGAAGGCGTGCATTCCGTGGGTGATCGAATTGCGGGTTGTCTCGTTGCCGGCTACCGCGAGCAGGATGACGAAGAATCCGAATTCGTCGTCGGAGAGTTTGTGTCCCTCGACGTCTGCCTGCACCAGCTTGGTGACCAGGTCGTCGCGGGGGTTGGCGCTCCGGTCGGCGGCCATTTGCATGGCGTACATGATCAGCTCCACGGACGCGCCGATCGCGTCGTTGGACGCAAACTCCGGATCGACATCGCCGACCATTTGGTTGGACCAGTCGAAGAGTTTCTTGCGCTCGTCCTGCGGCACCCCCATGAGTCCGGCAATGGCCTGGAGCGGGAGTTCGCAGGAGACCTGTTCGACGAAGTCGCCGGAGCCCTGCTGCGCCGCGGCGTCGGCAATGGCGCCGGCCCGCTCGCGAAGTTCGGCGCGAAGCAGTTCGATGGCGCGGGGCGTGAACGCGCGCGAGATGATCTTGCGCAAGTGGGTGTGATGCGGGGCGTCCATGTTGAGCAGCACGAACTTTCCGCGCTCGATGTGCTCTTCGACGGTGCCCTCCCGGTAGCGTGGCAGCGCGGTCTTTTCCTGGCTGGAGAAAACATCACTGCGGCGTGAGATCTCCTTGACATCTCGGTGTTTGGTCACCACCCAGTAGCCGCCGTCGTCGAATCCGCCCACGCCGAGGGGTTGCTCGTTCCACCAGATTGGGGCAGTCCTGCGCAGTTCGGCGAGTTCTTCGATCGGCAGGCGTTCAGCGTGGATGTCAGGGTCGGTGAAGTCGAACCCCGGCGGCAGATTGGGGCCGGCCATAGGTGTCTCCTCGGGTCGATGGCTGCTGTGATCCCTGATCCTGTGGGATGAGTGCCCGTACCGCAACCACTTCAGTGGTCTCAGGCCTTTGATGGTCCCAGGCCCTGGGAAGATCTGCCCGGTTCAGCGCCCCGCGGGGGGTACCGGCGCCATGGTGACCGTCGTGGTGCTCACGGTCGGCGAGGCCGGCAGGGTCGACGGGGTCGACGGGGTCGACGGGCTTGACGAGGTCGACGGGCTTGACGAGGTCGACGGGGCCGGCGTCGTCGTGGGCGCCCCGGAGAATCGCGGCTGGCGGAACTCGATCCATGCGTCGCGGTAGAGCACCGAGTCGCCCTCGGATACCAGAAAGAACGTCGGTGAAATTGCATAGGTGACGCCGTCGTTGGTGGCGATGATTGATCCATCGGAGGCGCGTGTCGCGGACAGTGTCGTCGCTGCCTGATCGCTCAACCGAACTCCCCGATATTCGAGTTCGCCGTCCGGGTCAACGCAGACGGCTACCATCGCGCGGGAGGTACGCCCGAAAGCCATCAGGGTCTGGTCGTCGTCACAGCGGGCCGCGGTGTTCAGGTAGCCGTATTCGTCGCTGCTGTCGTCGGGCGGCTCCGCGACTGCATCGATGGCCGTCAGGCCTGCACTGATCGTCATGATGCAAACGGCGAGCGCGGCCAAACCCGGTGAGCTTCCCCTTCTGGACCGGTGATCGGACGCCCCAGAATTGGACAGCACAGGATCGGATAGGGCAGGCGCTGACGGCAGGCGATCGAACATCGGACTTCCTATGGTTCTGACGGTCGGACGGAAGGATCGCTTCCAAGCGAACCACCTCGGGAGCTGATTTCGGCGTTGCCGCGGCGGTGTTTTGCGGGTTCGATTCCAGCTTTCCCCGGGTTTCGCGCAGCAATCCGGGCGGTTGCGGTTAGGCTCGGCACCATGTCTCGCGGAGTCGTCATCGCAGTAGCAGTCGTAGCCGGGGCTTTGAGCGTCGCACCGTCAGCGGCCGCCGACGGGCCCTACGCCGGGGATGTGCCGGGAATTACCTACGGCGCCAATCTGAGCGCACCGTGCTACCAGTGGGATCGGTTCATCTTCGGACGCGGCCGCGACGGTCAGACGCTGGCCTGCCACTTCATTGAAAATCAGTCCTACGTTGGTTTGGTGAGGCCGCCGGAGGGCACCGGTTTCTGGGTGATCTCGCCCAAGCTGTACGGGGTCCAGACCGCCGGAGCGCCGTGCCCCGGCCCGCAGGCCGCCGCGCAGTCCCCGGAGGGCTTCCCGATGTTGTGCCGGGGTGCGTTGGGCTGGCAGGCGGGCTACCAGAAGGCCGGCGATTGGGCCAACGGCGGCTACTTCTTCCCGGCGGGGTAGCAGGATCTTCCCGGCGGGATGGCACGTTCCTCCCAGCCCGGGACGGCAGGTCGCTAGACCGCTGCGGCAGCCTCGTTGAGGTCGTTGAGCCGACTTGTGGCCTCCAGATACTCCTGCACCCAACGCTCGATCACCGTTGCGCTGCGCTCTACCTTGGTCAGTTGGCCGACCACCTGACCGACCGGGTTGAACGCGACGTTCACCGTCTCGTTGGGGTACTTGCTGGTGGCGGCGACTGCCATGCCGGAAACCATGTACTGCAGGGGCATTCCCAGCGGCTCGGGGTTGCCGGGAGTCTGCCAGGCGTCGGTCCAGTCGTTGCGCAACATGCGGCAGGGCTTGCCGGTGAACGACCGGCTGCGTACGGTGTCGCGGCTGCTGGCGTTGACATAGGCCGCCTGCTGAACGGGAGTGTTCTCGGCTTCCTCCACCATCAGCCACTGCGAGCCAGACCAGCTACCGGCGCATCCCATCGCAAGCGCGGCGGCGATCTGGTAGCCGCTGCCGATCCCGCCGGCGGCCAGGACTGGTCGCGGTGCGACTTCCTTGACCACCTGCGGCCACAGCACGATGGAGCCGACCTCACCACAGTGACCGCCACCCTCGCCGCCCTGAGCGATGATGATGTCGACATCGGCGTCGGCGTGCTTGCGGGCCTGTGCGGGGGAGCCGCACAGCGCGGCGACCTTGCGGCCGGATGCGTGAATGAGTTCGATCATCTCGACCGGCGGGGTGCCGAGCGCGTTGGCGATCAGGGTGACCTTCGGGTGGCGCAGTGCTACCTCGACCTGGGGGGTCGCCGTCGCCTCGGTCCAGCCCAGTAGCTGCAGGGCGTTGGCGTCGGCGTCTCCGGTGGGCACGCCATGGTCGGCCAGAACCTTCTTGGCGAAATCGAGGTGCTGCTGCGGAACCATGTCCTGCAGCATCTTGGTGAGCACCTCCGGAGAGACGTCGGCGTCCATGCCCTCGTACTTGTTGGGGATCACGATGTCGATGCCGTAGGGACGGTCACCGATTCGCTCGTCGATCCAGTTGAGTTCGATCTCGAGCTGTTCGGGGGTGAACCCGACGGCGCCGAGCACGCCGAATCCGCCGGCCTTGCTGACGGCCACCACGACGTCGCGGCAGTGGGTGAAGGCAAAGATCGGGAACTCGATACCGAGCTCGTCGCAGAGGGCAGTGTGCATGAGCGGGCTCCTTGGGCATCCGACTGAAACGCGTTCTAGTTTTTTACCACGAGCGGTTCGAACAGGGGAAATCGTCCGCGGAGTAAGGTTGGGGGGAGCATTACGGGGGAGGTGTTCGCGAATGGCGGTTCGGTCCAGACTGATCTCAGTGGCTGGGCTGGCGCTGACCTGCTCGGCGCTCGCCGCGGCCCCGGTGGCAGTGGCGAGCCCCGGTGAAGCGCCCTCGCCGCCGTCGGCACCCTGCTACAACGGCATAACACCGCTTGATCCCTACGCCAACATCTGCAGCTTCCCGTTTCGACCGCCACGCGTGCGGGGATCGGCGCCGGATCAGACCGCGTTGCTCAACTGCAGTGTCGGCAGTGAGGTATTGCGAGCCCAGTGCCTATCACAGTTCGTCAACGGCGGGGTCGGCGGTTTCGGCGGGTTTTCAGGGGCATTCCTGGGGCCCGGATCGCGGCCCTGAGTTCGAGCCCTCAGTCTCCCGACTGACCGATTCTCCCGACTGAACCGTCTTACCTGACTGAACCGGTCACCGCGGCGCGCAATACACCCCGACGTCCGAGACCAGAGGTAGGTCGAGGGTGGTGCGGATCCCCGGCGGCGCGGCGATCACCGCTGGGATGGCATTGACGATGCGGGCCGCCGCCCCCGCGATGGCCGCGTGATTGTGGTCGCCGAAGCGACTGGTCGGACAGATGTCCACGGCATACGACGGCTCGCCGGTGATCTCGACGCGATAGGAGCCGCCGGGCTGGGCGGGCTGGGCCCAGTCGGGCCGGAGGTCCTCGCGCAACCGGGTCACATGCTCGACGACGATCGCGGGGTGGCCGTCCACGATGCCGTTGATCTGAAAGCGCACCGCCGCGACTCCACCCCGGGGAATATGGCCGGCGGCGATCTCGAAGGGCTCCGGTGCCGGTTCGCGCTCGTAGCTCTCGGTGATCGCGTCGATCTCGATCTTCAGCCCGGCCGCCAGTTGCCGAATCGCGCAGCCCCACGCCACGGCCAAGACGCCGGGCTGAAACAGCATCGGCACCTCGTCGAGCGGCTTGCCGAACCCCATCACGTCGAACATCACGGTGGCGCCGTCGTAGGTGGCGTAGTCGGCAATCTCCATGCAACGCACCTGCTCGATCCGTGCACAGGTGCTGGCGAACGCCAGGGGAATCAGGTCAGTGATAAAACCGGGATCCACACCGTTGATGTAGATACTCGAATTACCCTGCTGCCCAGCAACTTCGAGAGGCTCGATGTACTTATCCGGTATGACATGCCAGGGGTATTGCAGTATTCCTGGCGCCGAGCCCACTACGTTGATGCCCGATGCGAGGATCCGTCGCACATCACCCATGGCCTCCACCATGCGGGTGTCGCCCATTGCGCAGTAGACCGCGCACTCGGGTTCGGTTGCCAGAACCGCGTCAAGGTCGTCGGTGGCTTTGATGCCGGTCATCACGTCCAGCCCGGCCAGTTCGCCGGCGTCCCGGCCGACTTTGGCGGGGGTCGAGACACACAACCCGACTAATTCAAAGGCCGGGTTGGCGATCAGCTCCGCCAGCGCAAGCCGGCCCACGTTTCCGGTTCCGATATGGACGACGCGAATGGCCATACCCTTCAAGGTAGCCTGACGCCCCATGGGACGCGTGGATAACAAAGTCGCTCTTGTCACCGGCGGTTCTCGCGGCATCGGCGCGGCCGCCGCCCGGATGTTGGCCGCCGAGGGCGCCTCGGTGCTGATCGGCGACATCCTCGACGACGAAGGCGCCGCGTTGGCCGCGGAATTAGGCGACGCCGCGCGCTACGTCCACCTCGACGTCAGCAAGGCTGAGGACTGGACTGCCGCTGTCGGGACCGCACTGAGCGCTTTCGGCAGGCTCAACGTGCTGGTGAACAATGCCGGGATCGTCCAGCTGGGTCCGCTGAAGACCCTCGACGTGGCCCGCTGGCACAAGGTGCTCGACGTCAACCTCACCGGCCCGATGCTGGGCACCAAAGAGGTCATCGCACCGATGATCGCCGCCGGGGGCGGGTCGATCATCAACATCTCCTCGATCGAGGGTCTACGCGGCGCCGCCTACGTGCACAGCTATGTCGCCTCCAAGTGGGGCCTGCGCGGTCTGACCAAGTCCAGTGCGCTGGAACTGGCCAGCAGCAACATCCGCGTCAACTCGATACATCCGGGGTTCATCCGTACGCCGATGACCGAGCACCTGCCCGAGGACATGGTGACCACCCCGCTCGGTCGGCCCGGGACACCTGAGGAGGTCGGCGCCTTCGTGGTGTTCCTGGCCAGCGACGAGTCGTCGTTTTCGACCGGTTCGGAGTACGTCGTCGACGGCGGTCTGGTCACCGACGTCCCGCACCGCGCGATGTAGCGCGTCTCAGCGCCGTCGATCGCGACGGGCCGCGACGGCATCCAACGCGGCACCGATCGCGGCTCGGCCCAATCCCGGCAGGTGGCCGAGCGCATTGGCGGGGCCGCGCTGACCCGGCGCGCCAACATGCAGCACCGGCCAACCGTGTGTCGCTGCCAGTGCGGCCAGGCCAGCCCTGGGGTTGACCGGCCGGGGATGACCGACCAGCCTCATCAACGCCGCGTCCTCGTTTCCGTCGGCATAGAAGTAGCTCTGGCCCACATCGACACCGCGTTCGGCGCACAGGCGTTGGACGGCAGCGGCTTTCTGTTGGCCCCACACGATCGGTTTCGCCACCCGGCCCGTCAGCAAACCATGCTCGTCGAGTTCGAAGGAGTTGCACACGACATCGGAGATCCCCAATGCCCGGGCTACCGGTTGGGCGTGGATCGTCAACGCCGATGAGCTGATCGCAACGGTATGCCCGCGGCTTAGATGCGCATCGACGATCTGGCGCATCAGCGGGTAGACCTTGTGCGTCAGTTCCTCGGCGAACAATCGTTCGCCGACCGCAGTGAGTTCGGCCAACGATTCCCCCCGCAGGTATGTCGCACCCCGGGCGAGGAGTCGTTCGAACTGCATGCGACCCAGCTTGTAGCGCACCGAGGCCTCGACGACGCCGAGCACCTCGCCGATCCGGGCTTGACCGCGCCGGAGGCGGTCACTGGCGTGGGCGGTGGCGGTGAAGCCGGCCAGCAGGGTTCCATCGAGATCGAAGAACGCGCCGACGTCGGGACCCGAGGGACGGGCGGCGATATCGGCCAGTATCTGGGAGGCATCGGCCAGTGCCTCCGACGGCAGACGGCGCGGGGGCGGAGTCACGGCGTCGGACGTCGCGCTGCGGCCGCTTCGAGTTCGTCCTCGAAGGCACCTTCGTCGCGGCCCAGAGCGACCGTCGCGACCGCCATCGCGGCAGTGGCGATCCCCAGCGCGATCGCACTGGGCGTGCTGACCGCCAGGTGTTCGCCGAGGATTACCTGACCCAGGAGCACGGCGACCACAGGCTCGAGGACCAGCATCGCCGGAACGGATGCCTTCAACGAGCCGGCATGGAAGGCGGACTGCTGTAGCAGCGTCGCGGCCACGGCGACCACGATCAGCGCGTAGGTCACCGGTGAGGTGAGCAGTCGTGCGCCGCCCTCCTCGGTCAGGATGTGCATCTCGATTTTGGTCAGCACTGCCAGCACGCCGAAGAGCACTCCCACCCCGAGCGCCAGCAGGAGCGCCTGCCGCCACCCGGTGAGTCGCACGGCGATGACGAGGCTGGCGGCCACCACCAGCAGGCAGATCGTCGCCACCGCGACCGACGTCGGCTCGGAGGCTTCGTAGTCGCCGGGTTTGGTCCGGGCGACGGCCACAAACAGCGCCAGCGCCACGGTCAACAGGCTGGCCCATCCCCATTCGGCGCGGGTGACCCGGCGACGGGAGATCCATGCGCTCAGCGGCAGCGCGAACAACAGCGCCGACACCAGTAGGGGAGCGACCAGTAGCAGCGACCCGTAGGCCAGCGCTACCGCCTGAAATCCGTATCCGGTCACCGCGGCGGCCGTGCCGGCCCACCACAGTGGACGGTGCAGCAGTGTGTTGATCATCAACCCGCTGACGCCGCGGTCGCGCGGTACATCCAGGGTTGCGCGCTGGCGGACGACGATCCCTATTGCGGTGAACACCGCGCCGGCCAGAGCAGCGGCCACCACGAGGGCATGCTCAACCAACGTCTACCGTCCCTTCCGCGCCGCCGGCCCCACCTACCGAATCTAGGCCACGGGCCGCTACCGCACCGCCGCGACCACCGGCGTGCCGCCGTAGCCGGTCACCCGTACCCAGGCGGGCACCGGACCGCCGCCTGGTACCCGCCCGCTGATCTCGACCGTCTCGCCACCGAACACGCTGACATAGTTGTCGTCGTAGGTGATCGGCAAAATCTCCTCGCCCCCGGCCGTACTGAGCAGCTCGACCCGGTGGAAAAACGCGATCTGCGAGCCCCGGTTGCGCAGCGTCACCTTCACGTGGGCCGGGTCGGAGGCGTCCGGACGCGCACTGACCTCCAACGCCGGTCGGGGCATGCTGTTCAACGGTGTCATATCGGCCCAACTGATCTGCCGTGAGTCGAACGCGGTGTCATTGCCCGGCGGACCCACGTCGTCGGGCACCTGCGACTGCCAGTAGATGTTTTCACTGATCACTGCGCCCTCTGCATCGAGCAGTTCGCAGCGCACGAAGAACACCCGGGAGTCCGACGGACCGGGAGGCAGCGTCATCACGGCGGCAGCGGCGCCGGGGCCGATGTCGATACCCCCGACACCGCGATTGTCGCGCAACCGGCCGCGCAGGTCGTAGGTGCGAACCCGCACCCGCAGGTCTTGACGAGCCTGCGGACTCTGGTTGACCACCGTGATTCGGGCCTGGCGATGGTCGCCGGTGGCATAGGAGTCGAAGACCACCGACAGTGGCCGCAGGCCTTTCTTGGCCCCGAAGTAGGCGCCGCCGGGCCGCAGGTAATAGTCGAAAATGTTGCCGAAGAACGACGGCCAATGGCTGTTCAGCATCCAGTAGACGGTCATTTTGTGGCTGTCCCAACCACCGGCGGCGAACGCCTCGAATTGTGCGCGGGTGGACTCGTAGTGGGCCAGTTGGGCCTTGTCGGCGAACATCCGGGCGTCGGTGGACGGCCCGTAGCGCCGGTCGATGACGCGGCGGACGTTGCTCAGGGTGGAGTTCTGCAGACCGGCCCCGGCGTGGAAGAACCAGGTGTCGTTGATCGGCCAGAGCCTGTCGGCGGGGATGAACCGCCGCAGGCTGGCGTACGGCGGGATGTGTTCGTTGTCGCCCTGCTCGGCAGAGGCTCCGCGGGCCGCAGAGTAGCGGCCGCTGAACCAGTAGGACGGCGGGCGCCAGGAATAGGGGCCTGCCATCCGTATTCCATCCCACAGTGGGTTGCCGTCGCCGTCGCGAGCGAAGGCCGACACGGTGTCGACGGTGGCGTTCTGCCAGTGCAGATCGGCGAGGATGCCACGGTAGTCGGCGAGCACCTCGGCCGGCGGCCGGCCGTCGCTGCCGTTGGCCCAGACGAACACCGAGGCGTGCGGGCGCAGCATCTCGATCTGTGAGCGCATGCTCTCCCGCGCGACCCGACGGTCCTCGGAGTCCCACTGCTGCCACCGTTCCCACTGGTTGCAGCACATCCAGCCGTACATCAGCGGGATACCCATTTCATCGGCCATCTCGACAAGACGTTCGGAGGCGATCTTGGATTCCAGTCGCAGCATGTTGACGCCGAGGTCTTTGGCGTACCGCAGGATCGCCGCATCCCGATCCGGGTTGTAGGAGTACAGCAGATCCGGGGTGTAGGTGGCGCCCCGGATCATGAGATCCCGGCCGTTGACTCGGAGAAAGAAGTCGCCTTCGCCGCCGCGGTCGCGGCCCTGGCTGACGGTGCGGATACCGAAACGCGATGTCGAGGTGGTGATCGTTCGATCCTCGATGAAGTCGAGGCGCAAATCGTAGAGGTCCGGGCTGCCCATCGTGTAGGGCCACCACAGATCCGGACGGTCAATGTTGAGGGCGGTGAAATCGTCTGGTGCGAAACTGATTTCACGTTCTTCGCCCGGTTTCAGCACTACCGGTTGTGCGACTCGCACAGGTTTTCTGCCGTCCCGGGTAATGCTTGCCTGCAGCACACCGCGGAGAGGTTTCTCGCGGTAGTTGCGCACGGCCGAGTGGATCGTGAGCCGAGCAGTGTCGGTGTCCGGCAGTTCGCTGTTCACCGTCGTCGGCCCGATATCCACGGCCCCGAACATCCTGAGCCGTACCGGTTTGAAGATCCCGGCATTGCGGTCGGGAACGAACGACGGACCGGTGCCCTCCGAGGTACCCGGCCGTCGGTATCCGAGGTAGCGCCAGTTGATCCAGTCATACCAACTGTCGGCCAACTCCACCCCGTCGACATCCTGAATGGCTCGCTCGGGGATCACCTTCACCGCAAGGGTGTTCTGTCCGCCGGACCAGATGTGGCCGGTGACATCAATCTCGTGATGGGTGTACATGCCGACGATGTGGTCTGCGTCGGCGACGCGATGGCCGTTGAGCCAGATCTCGGCCCGGTAGTTGATGCCCGGGAAGTCCAGTAGGTAAGTCCGGTAGTCGGCCGGAGCGGCGAAGGTCGTCCGGTACCACCAGTGGCGTTTGTAGAGATCCTGGGGGACTTCGGTGAGCAGGTTCTTGCCGACGTAGAGGTTCGGGTAGACCCCGGCCTCCTGCAAAATGCCCAAAACGGTGCCGGGCATCCGAGGCACCGGCACCCACGATGAGTCGTCGTAGCCGGCAACCGAAATCGCGGCGCCATCGGCCGCCAGGCCGGTCGCGGACGCCAGCTTCCATCCCTCGGCCAGTTCGACGTCGCGGCCGGCGGCCGGCCGCGGGGAGGCGAACACCCGGTAATCGGCGGCGCCGAGGATCAACAGCACGACGGCGAAGATCGTCAGAAACCTCTTCGCCACGGTGGGTGGGACTCCTCGCGGGTGGATGCGCACCGATTTCGGCCTTACGCTAATCCAATGACCGACACCGACCGAGCCGTGACCCGGCGCGCAATCGCAGATGCCCTGATGGCCGCGCTGGACCGGCGCCACGAAGTCCTCGACGTCATTGTCGGATCCGGTGACCGCGACGAGGCGATCGATGCGATCACACGCCTGCTCGGCACATCCAGGATCGGCAGCGAGGCCGTGATGGGAATGTCCTTCGACCAGCTGACCACCGAATCACGCAAACGCATCGCGGCCGAACTCGACGATCTCAACAGTCAGCTGAGTTTCACCGCCCGGGAAAGACCGGCCAGTTCGGATGAGAGCCTGCGGCTGCGGGCGTTCTCCCATGACGACGATCGGGACATATTCGCTACCCGCACCACCGAGATGGGTGCCGCTGGCGATGGGTCCGGATCGCCCGCAGGCAGTCTCGATGACGAGATCAGCGCCGCACGCGACCGGCTGTGGGCCGAGGAGGCCGCGTGGTTCGTGGCAATCGACGGGGAGGACAAAGTGGGGATGGTGTTCGGCGAGCTCCTCGACGGTGAGGTCAATGTCCGGATCTGGATCCATCCCGAGCATCGCCAGAAGGGGTACGGCACGGCTGCCCTGCGTAAGTCGCGAGCGGAGATGGCCGCCCATTTCCCGGCCACGCCCCTGGTGGTGCGCTCGCCGGGCGCCGCGCCGCGCCAGTGAGCGCGCGCGCTGCCATTCTCGTCACCGGCACCGAGGTGCTGACCGGACGAGTCACCGACCGCAACGGCCCGTGGCTGGCCGACCGTCTGCTCGAGTTGGGCGTTGAACTGGCTCACATCACGATCTGCGGGGACCGGGCCGCCGATATCGAGGCGCAGTTGGGCTTTCTGCGCGACGAGGGGGTGGACCTTGTCGTCACGACCGGCGGCCTGGGACCCACCGCCGACGACTTGACCGTGGCGACCGTGGCCCGATTCTGCGGTCGCGATCTCGTCCTCGACGCGGCCATGGAGGCGAAGATCGGCGCGATCGTGCAGCGCTGGATGTCTCGCTATCCCGACACCGACTTCGACGCCGTTGTAGAGGCTAACCGCAAACAGGCGATGGTCCCGGCGGGGGCCGAGGTGCTCGACCCGGTCGGAACCGCGCCCGGGGCAGTGATTGCCGGCAACCCCACCGTCGTGGTGTTGCCCGGACCGCCGAGGGAACTACAGGCGATGTGGCCGGCCGCGCTCGCCACCGAGGCCTTCGCCGCGGCCACCGCCGGTCGTACCGAATACCAGCAGGACACCGTGCGGATGTTCGGACTTGCCGAGTCGGGACTGGCCGACACCCTGCGTCAGGCACAGCAGCAGATCGCCGGGTTCGACGATCTCGAGATCACCACCTGCCTGCGCAGGGGCGAAGTGGAGATGGTCACCCGTTACGAACCCTCTGGTGCGTCGGCCCATGCCGCCCTGATGGACATGGTTCGGGATCGGCACGGGGCGACGATCTTCTCCGAGGACGGTTCCTCGGTGGACGACCAGATCGCCCGATTGCTCGCGGGCCGACGGATCGTGACCGCGGAGTCCTGCACCTCGGGACTGGTCGCGGCGCGACTGACGGACCGCCCAGGTTCCTCGGACTACGTCGCCGGCGGCGTGGTCGCCTACGCCAACGAGGCCAAGGTCGCGCTTCTCGGTGTCGATGCCGCGTTGATCGCAGAACATGGCGCGGTGTCGGCGGAAGTGGCCCAGGCAATGGCGGCGGGGGCGCTGGAACGCTTCGGCGCGGACACCGCCATCGCGATCACCGGGATCGCCGGGCCCGGCGGAGGTACGGCTGAGAAACCGGTCGGCACGGTGTGGTTCGCGGTGATGTTGACCGACGGTCCGGGGATCGTGCGGTGCGTCCCGATTCCCGGCGAGCGCGCCGACGTCCGGGACCGCTCCACCACGGTAGCCATGCACCTGCTGCGGCGCGCACTGCTGGAGCGTTCCCCGGTTTAGATCGGCCTGGGCAGATTCCAATGCGCGGGCACCCGCACTGAGCCAGCGCTACTCGGACCCGGCGAGATCGCCATCGCTCACGTACCGGGCCTGGTTTCCGCCGGCCCGCCTGGCCTCGTGCATCGCAGTGGTTGCCAGCGCGATGGCTTCGTCGATCACCA
>Ga0247833_1001539_pt1 | contig 37025 bp, 24 predicted proteins | sample LaCruzMarch2015__7_FD_187117 | JGI IMG/M metagenome (GOLD analysis project Ga0247833, IMG submission 187117) | Freshwater microbial communities from meromictic Lake La Cruz, Castile-La Mancha, Spain - LaCruzMarch2015_8m | ecosystem: Environmental > Aquatic > Freshwater > Lake | place: Spain...
ATGAAGGGAGAAAGGCGTTGCTGGTCGATGGCATCCCAGAGTCGCAGTTCGGCAGCGATGCGATTGTCGAACCAGTGGAGGATCGACAAGTCGTCGCTGCGTTCCGGTGTGGCCGTCAGCCCGAGTAGCTCACGCGGCTGTACGTGGTCAAGGACCTTTCGGTACGAAGGGGCGGCCGCGTGATGGAACTCGTCGATAATGACGATGTCGAAGTGATCGGGATGCAGATCATGCAGGTTCGCCGCATTGAGGCTCTGGATCGAAGCGAAGACGTGATCGAATCGCTGCGGCCGTGCCCCACTGATCCACTTCTCACCGAATGACGCGTCGCGCAGTGCGTGGCGAAACGTTGCGAGGCTTTGGTCGAGGATCTCATTGCGGTGGGCGACGAACAGCAGTCGAGCTCGGGGCAGTTTCTCTCGCAGGCGTGCGTAGTCGACGGCGGCCATGACGGTCTTACCGGTGCCTGTGGCTGCGACAAGAAGATTCCGGTGATGACCGCGACCACGCGACAGCGAGATCTGCTCGAGAAGTCGCTCCTGGAAAGGTTCCAAGCGAATCTCAATGGGGCTAAGAATAACGTTCGGTCCGGTGTCGACGCGGCCAGCTCGCCGGCTCTCCGCCTCAAACTCAGCGGCATTAAAAGGGACGAAGTCGGCGCTTTCCCAGTAGCTTGCGAAGACCGCCTCGAACTTGTCGAGGATATCTGGGTTGCGCGCCGCCGAAGCCCGGACATTCCACTCCAAACCGGTGACTTGCGCGGAATGGGTTAGGTTCGAAGAGCCCACATAGGCCGTGGAGAAACCGCTGCGGCGGTGGAAGATCCACGCCTTCGCGTGCAGCCGGGTGGTGCTGACATCATAGGAAATTCGAACTTGCGCCCCGACGTCGGTGAGCTGCTGGATGGCGGCCAGTTCGGTGGAGCCGGTGTAAATGGTGGTCAGGATGCGCAGCGGCTTTCCGCGTTCGCAGTGCCGGCGCAGCGAGGACATCAACGGGTTGATACCACTGCGACGAATGAAGGCCATCAGGACGTCAATCTCGTCCGCGGACTCAATCTCGGCATCTAGTTGGTTTAGCAGGCCCGGCTCGCCCGGTGCATTGGTCAGCAAGGTGGTGTCCAGCAGCGGGATGAGCGGCTCAGCGATCGGCCGTGGCGTGCCATCGGGCCGGCTTTCCAGGATCGCGTGCAGAACCGTACCGGGCTCAACAGGTGCTTCTGCAAGTTCCCCATCCACGGTCTCTGCGAGCCTGGCGATGAGGTCGCGGGCCACCTCAATGCCAACCTGGACTCGGTCGCTTTCCCCCACGGCTTCCAGGGTCCGCTGAATCCGTCGGCTGAGGTGCAGCGCGATGCGGTCAGCTGCCTCTGCGGTATGCAGGGACCGTGAACTTGTCTTGAAACGCCCGTCGAGGGAGTCGAGTTCATTCCGCAGCGCCTCGGTGAGAAGCTGTTCGTAAAGGCCTGGTTCGATCACTCTGCACTCCCCCTCGTCACGCTTCGGCCCCCTCGAAGTTAACGGCAACATCTTGTCAGATCAGCCGGACAAATTCGGCGGGTTGGCCGGTTACTCCGACGAATACATCACCCGCAACCCATCTCGGATCACCGCCTGCGCGGCAACATCAGACCCGTTGTACCGCAGGCACCATTCCTGCGCCTCGAGCCCCTCGGCGCCCCCGGCGCGGGCTATGTCGATCTTCTCCTGCGATAGCCGGCCACCGGGATCCTCAACAGCCCAGCTGAATCCAAAAAGTTGCGCAACGGCTTTGATGCTGGCCTTCCCGCGGAAGTGAAACGTGCCCCTGAACCACGGCAGCAGGTCGACCGTAACGCCATCGAGTGCGGCTGCGACACAAGCGAACTTACGGGTGTTACTCACCTCCACATGGCTCCAGTGATAGACGGCCACTGTTCGGCCCGCACTCGCCGCCTCGGTGCGAAGTTGTGTGATGCGATTAGCGAAACGTTCGGCCAGCCGGAGCTCATCCTCGTCATCGAGAGCCTCGAAGGAGACGATGGGCTCGTAGCGTGCGGCGCTGTCGTCCTGGCCGTCGCGGATGCGCAGACCCCACTGGTAGATCCGCCCGGCTTTGTCCCATTCGATGTCAAAGTCGATCTCGACATCGGCCATCGGCACTTCGACTACGACGTCCACGATCGGCTCGATGTCGATTCCCGCACAGATCATGCGGGCTTGTTGCACCGCACCGATCAGCCGCTTGAGAGCCTTATCGCGGGTCTGGTGGGTGACTTCCGGGTAGTACTCCTCGAAGAAGTCCGGCGCCTCGAGGTCCAGGTCCGCGAGCGCGGCGGTTGTGCTCACCCCCATGCGGCGAAGGGTCTGCCATTCGCGGGTGTCGAGCCGGCCGCGGGTGATTGCGGCCGAGGGGTCTTCGGGGCCCATCTGTTCGGCACACCACAGCTCGTAGGGGCATCGCTCGCACTCGTCCTGACCGATCGGTGCGACCAGCGGCTCTGGGTCATCAACAGATCCGAGGATGCGTGCGGCCGTGGCAGCCACTTTCACCCGAAAGCCGTGTTCGTGGTCATAGCGTTCCAGCAGCGACCGACGGACCTTTCCTCTGCTGCGGGAGAAGGTGTCGCGCACCGGTGTGGTCAGGTCGTGCCAGACGAACACGAACTCAGCATCGGCACCCGGCAGCTCCAGCAGGCTGGTACCGAGGATCGCACCGAAGAGCCGGTCCTCACCAGGATGGAGACCGCAGGCTTGGAGCATTCGGGTGTAGTGCGCCAATTGCAGACCGTCTTCGTAGTAGTGCGCGGTAGTACTCAGTCCCTCCGTGTCACACCATGCTGCGGGCTCCGCGAGAGACGAGACCAGTGTTTGTTTTTTCTTGGCCACTTTGATGGTCTTGTGATGCTTGATGTCGGCGGGCAGGTATCCGCCGTCGACCTTGATCAGGATGTCCGGCCGGCCTTTTCGCCCGCCAGGCTCATCGTCGGGCAACCACCCACCCAGAATCAGCGGGGCACCGGACTCCATGGCCGCGAGGGTCATCGCGATCGCCTCGGCCTTGCGCATACCGGGGTCGACCAGTACCGCAGCGCGATGGATCCGAAGCAGGTCGTTGAACACTTCGGCTTCGAATTCCTTGGCGGCATCAAAGCCGGCCTGCAATTCTGACGACGGCTCCAACTCCGGAACGGGCACCAGGGGCGCAAAGTCATTGTGGGTACGGACCGGACAGCGCTTGGCTGCGTAGCCGCCGAGCATGATGGCCCGACCCGAATCAGCCACCACGCTGGTCAGATCTTCGATCACTGCGGCCTCCCCGTCGCACGAATACTAAAGCCGAAATGCCCTTAATCATGTCTACGACAGCCGCGTAATTCATCCGTGGTCTTACTCATACCTGAGGTCCTGCGCGCGTCCTGGCCTCAGTCACACTCGCCTGCGTGAGCGATGTGGCAACTCGGGCAAGCGGCCCTCTGCGGTGTCTGGCGTGATTGCTTCGAACCGTACTGATGACTGCGGGTTCGCAACGGGTCCATATTGATTTCAGGATTGATCGCCATCAGGAGCCGGAGGCAATGCTTCACGTAGTTGAGCAACCCGGGTGATAGGTCGTGGTTCAAAAGCTCCTTATAGACCATGGAATTCGTCCGTGCCGCGGACTTGGTCTCAGGCATTGTTCCCTCCAACAAGTGGTCGAGGCTGCGCATGAAACCCCGGACGTTAGACAGGCTCGTGCCGTGCCGGTTGACTATCTCTTCCTCATTCAGATCTTGCTCCAGGTAGCGGAAAACTTCACCGTGTGTGAGCCCGGGGCTACTGCTTCTCAAGATTTGCTCGATCTCGGATCGAAGATCAGGCGTCAGCGCGTTCATCGATGATCCTCCACTCGTGGTTGCCAGATTGTTCTGAGATGCAAGAAACGTTTTTAGCGAAACCCTTTCGGGCACAGCAGGCGCAACAGACGGGTGCACGGTCACCGGGTATCCATGCTGAAGTGCCTTAACGGACAGCGCTGGCGTCACCACAGTCGCCTCCGTGAAACCGACATCTGTAATAGCGACCCGATCGACATAGCCTTCCGCCGACCACCGAGACAACAGACCGGACCAAACAAGTCGGAAGTCGTTATGGCCGAAGCTGATGAACACGCCATCGGGCAAGGATGCAATAGCGGCGGTCATCCTCGGTACCCGCCGAGAATCACTCAGCGCCTCATCAAGGTTCGATGCTCCTGAGATCGGATCCTCACTCCGAGTATTCGCTGCCTCGAGATAGGCACGGTAGTTCTTTCGGCGACACTCGCCGCAAGGCCGGTGGCCCGCGGCAAGGGCCACGGATTCGTCGAGAAAGAACAATTGGGTGTACCTCTTGGGATGCATTAGCTCTTGCTTGCGGCCGTTGAACTCAAGCTGGCAGATCAGCCACATCGAGCTCCGCGACTGCCGGATGATTCGCTTGTTCGCGTCGTGCAAGATGCCGCGATTCCCCAGGAACGTTCCCCGCGCGCTCGTCGCGAAAATCTCTCCACCTGGGCTAACGCGATTTTGCAAGGGCACAGGGCGACGATAGCGCCACCGTCTGACAATTTGCCAGCTTCCGTTTAGTACTGGCACGACGAACACAGGCAGAGGTGGTGGCAGTTGGAGGTTTCCAGCTAATCCCATGGTGATGGCGATAGATACGCGCCAATCGCGTCATGCACAAACGACTCCTGTCGGCGGGAGCTGTTACACAAGTTCAGTCGAGGCGAACTAATGCCGGAACAGCCTCGCCTGGTGGTCTGAATTCGCTAGCCTCGTCATGCTGAGAACGTTTGCCAAACCTGCTACGGAGGGATTTTCCGACTCAATGGCGACAGTGCGCCCTCTAGCTGCTGGCGAGGTTCCTAACGAGGATCTCGCCGACTTTGGCATCCAGCAAATTCTCTCACCGAGACCCGGGCAACCGCGCGGCCCGTTGCGGGCGGCGACGGATCCAGACGATGCACGCGCAGTTCTCGGAGCCTGGCAATCAGCTTACTTTCGTGGATATGCGGTCGTTGAGAAGAAGGCTGACCGAAGACTGGTCGCCTTAACGCTGATTGCAGAACAAAAGACGCAAAAGCTCCTTTTCGATGGCCTGATACTCGCAGCCGACGAGGTCGCACGCGATCAATGGCAGCAACTGCTGGTGCGAGATGGTTCGGTACTTGAAGGATGGATGGTTCAGACGCCAGATCAGCTACTCGCGGATGGCGGGTCCGTCAATCTCGGCTGCGTCGTGATTGCGGATGAACTCGAGTCGTATCTGAACGATGACCTTGCGTTGGCCCTGAAGGGTTCACGCGCGATTCTCGGGCTATGCGGATCACCGCGAGGGTTGGGGGAAACACCAAATCTTCGTAAGCACATCGGCACTTCACTCGTACCATCCAAACCGACACCTCTGCTGGACTTCGGCCAGCTCGTAGATAGCCCTGGGTACGAAGGGGAGACAAACAAGGATGATCCCGCGGAACCTCGCGAACAATTCCTGGCGGCCACAGATTCCGATAACCTGCTGGCCCTCTACCTGACCGAAATACAGAAGTATCCATTGCTCAATGCAGCTGAAGAGGTCGAACTCGCCAAGCTGATTGAGGTCGGTTTGGCGGCGGAGGCATGCAAAAACGGGCGCCTCAAGACCCGCCGAAGGGCTCGTCCAGTCGATAGCAAGCAGCTCGATAGAATCATCAAAGAAGGACGTGCAGCCGAAGCACGATTCATCACATGCAACCTCCGGCTGGTCTACAACATCGCCAAAAAGCACGGCCGCCGGATGGAGATTTTGGACGCCATCCAAGAGGGCACTTGTGGCCTAATCCACGCAGTCGAGAAGTTTGACTACATCAAGGGGTTCAAGTTTTCGACGTACGCAACCTGGTGGATCCGTCAAGCAATCACAAGGGCGATCGCCGATCAGGCCAATCTGATTCGAATTCCCGTGCACGTGGTTGAGACTGACAACGTCATTTTGAAGGAGATCCGACGTCGATCAAGCGAGGGCGAAAGCACCCACGCGGCTCAGGTAGCAGCCGAACTTGGGCTGAGCTCTGACAAGGTTGAAGGGGCTATCAGGAGGCACCGGCCTCCGTGCAGCTTGGAATTGTTGATCGAGAATGGGATAGACATCGCGGATCCCGCCGATCTTGATCTGCATGAAGATCTACATTCCAGCCTGCTGCCTGATGAGGTGCAGGCTGCTTTAGAGAATCTGTCGGAGCGCGAAGCGGGGGTCATTCGATTGCGGTTCGGGCTGACTGACGGCGAACCCCGCACCTTGGACTTAATCGGCCAAGTCTACGGGGTGACACGCGAGCGAATACGCCAGATCGAAAGAGAAGCAATGGGAAAGTTACGCGAAGCCGAGCGCTCCGAACACCTCCAGGGCTACTTCGATGAACTATAGATTCGAACCCGTTCTCGATCGCTTTCGGACCATGGGCCCAAACGCCCTAGCCCAACCACAGCGGCGGCAACTCGCCGCCCGCGACCGACATCGTGCGGACGCGCTCAACTCCAAGCAATTCCAAGTCGCGGCCGGCGACGAGGAGTTCCTCCGTGGTCCCTCGTGCCAACAGTGAAATCGCGCGTGGCCGCTTACCGCCGACCCGCACCACGCGTCCTATTCGTTGAATTCGTTGCCGCGGATTGAGAGTCCCAGAGGTGATCAGCGCCTGGTCGGCATCAGGGACATCGAGCCCCTCGTCAGCCGCTTTCACTACAACTAGGCAATCCGCTCCCCCACCACGGAAACGGTCTTGACTAGCTTGCCTGTCACGCTGGCTCATCTTCGAGTGATCGACCACAACCGAAACAGCGGCCTGTCGTGCGAGGTCCGCTACATGTTCCGCTTGTTCAATAGTCTCGTTGAACACAATCGTCTTCCGGTCAGAAAATTCGCCGGCCTCAAGCAGACTCTTCACCATCGTGAATCGTCCAGAGCTTCGGGCGAGCATCCGACGGCGCTCGCCGACAAGAGTCGTCAGCCGTTTCGCGAGCGGATCAGTCTTCGCCGCGACTGCAACTTCTGCCGTCCAATCCTCATGGACGAACAGTTCCGGCTTCCTACGCGCAAGATCGGATTTGAGTTGATCAAGGCGTCGTTCCAGTCGCTGGTACTCATCAAGTTCACTGCGAGATAAATCGATGATCAGATTCAACATTCGCAAGTCGGCAAGAACACCATCGTCCATTGCATCTTTTAGCGAGTAGCGATAGACGATCCCACCCAGCTGAGGCTCTAGTACTTCATCGAATCCATCGTCACCCCGTTCCGGTGTCGCCGAGAGCCCCAGACGCCAGCGTGCGTCGCCCTCGAACACTCCGCGGTTGTACTCACTCCCGGCCCAGTGGCACTCGTCAACAACGAGCAACGTCGGTGTGCCGAGCCCATTCCAGTGCTTCATCAGACTGCGACTCCCTGTCCGTGCCGAGTCGATCACCGCCACAATCATGAGGTGGTCCGGGTTCGGATCAGGAGCGGAGCCGCCAATAGTGCCTATCCGCCGTGCCGGGACAACGTGCGCCGAGCGGAGCTCGCGCAGCCACTGGTCCTGCAGAATTCGCGTTGGGACCACAATGATCGCTCGACCTCCATCAGCAACGACCTGCCGCAATGCCTCGATTGCGAGGCGCGTCTTGCCGGTTCCTGTTGCGGCGGCGATGATGCCGCGCCTGCCGTTGCTCTCCCACGCTTCAAGAGCTTCGGATTGCCACAATCGGAGGTCAGACACGAAGTTCGTCTCCTATTTTCTCTACGTCTCGGCGGGGGCAAATAGTAATGTCACATAAATGGCAATAACTCGACCTGCGCTTCGCGGCAAAATGGGATCAACCACCTACTACGAAACCACGATGACGGCGCGCGAGCTTACCTCAAGCGTGCGTCCAGCTCGGGAAACCGACGGTTGGGCCTCTGCCTCCATAGACGAGCGTATCCAGCGGGAGGTGAACAAAAGTCGGGTGATGTCGACGATTGTGCCCTATTTGGCCCAGCATCCCGATCGCTTCTTCGGCTCGTTTATCGTCCTCGTCCCCAAGGGTGCAATTGAGTTCGAGTCGTTGACCGAGCTTATCGGAAATCTTCCGGCTGCCTATCGAAGTTCCTCGGAGAACATTGGTTACCTCACGATCGACAAGGGTGAACTCATCGCGCTCGATGGCCAACATAGACTTCTGGCGTTCCGCGAAGTGATTCAAGGTGGAACACACCTCGGTCCGCTGTGGTCCGAAGTGGGCAATGACGAAGTATGCGTCTTGCTGATTGAGGCTGAATCGCCAACGAAGACGCGCCGGATATTCAATAAGGTCAACCGGCACGCTAAACCGACCGGCCGAAGTGACAACATCATTACAAGCGAGGACGACGGTTACGCGTTGGTTACCCGTCGACTTCTAGACGCCGACCTCGATGCACCATTCGCAAATCGCTTAATCAACGAGCAGCAGTACGAGCCTGTGAACTGGACCAGCAATACGCTGACTCAGAAAACCACGCGTCTGACGACGATAAGCGCCCTCTACGAGAGCGTGCAGGACATCTTGACCTACGAAGGATTCAAGCATTTCTCCGAGAAGGAGAACCCTGTCGCGCCTGATGAAGGCACTCTCAACACCGCTTATGAGAAGGCGTCCGGCTGGTGGGAAGAGATCCTTCAAATGGATGCCTTCAAGGCAGCCTTGGCGGATCCGTCCACGATTCCGAATGTTCGATCTGACCCGGACGATACTCACACGCTACTCATGCGCCCAGTCGGACAGATCGCCCTGGTGAAAGGACTTGTTACCGCCATATTGTCGAGCAACGGAAATCTCTCCCTGCCCGAAGCCAGGCGGCGTGCAAATAAGCTCGACTTCTCGTGTCCACCTTCAAACATCTGGCGAGACTCCATAGTTCGTGCCGACGGGCGAATGATAGCCCGGAAAGACGCCTATGAGCTCGCTGCACGTCTAATCGCGTATCAGATCGGGGCCGAATTCATGTCAGAGGAGGCCAAGCAACGGCTTTGGGAGGACTGGAATAAGGCGCGCGGCAAGAAGCCTCATGATGAGCTCGACGAGCTCGAAGAACACGAGCAGCCCCAGGATCTTCCCGAGCCACTTCAGGTGTAGTCGGACGTGGGCGGATACGTTGGGGCTCCAATCGCTACGGTGCTGCCGCTCACTGCGGCGGTGGCGCTGTCGCAGGTTGAAGGAACGCTGGCAGAGTGGCTAAACAATTCCTATAGCGTGGCGCTCGAAACCGCTGAGTACGACGACCTTGTCGTTGAATGGCGTGTTGCCGACGGAGCAGCATTTGTATGTCAGCTTGTAGTGTCAGATTCCAGTCGCCTGGTACGCCGAACAGTCACTGCCTTCTCTGATGACAGCGGAGCAGTGGCGACGATTGATGAAATACCTCTCGCAGCAGCTGATGCTCCGCACGCAATGGTGGATCTGTCCGAAGGCATCCGTCTGCTACTTGGAACGTTTTTGCCCATCACGAAGAGCGTTATGAAGTTGGATCGCCGAGCGCCTGTCGACTTCGCCGCTATCGATTCCAAGGAGCTTCTCTCGACGCTGGCCGGCGATCTGACTCCCGGCATAGTTGTCGCAGTGACGTCGGGGGACGGAGTCAAACCTTCGATCGCACAGCAAGCCCTCTTGAGCGACCTGTCTGGGCTTGCGGTTGTCGGCTCGGCACCGCTCGGCGCAGAGCTCCTGAGCGACATTGGTACGTCATCGTCAATACGGCCTGGAGGTATCGTGAGCATCACACGGACCGCAAATGGCCTCGATGCGCACGTTATACCGTCAACTTCGTTGCGCATGAAGCTTGAGTCCGCACGTCGGCTCATTGTTCGACGCCAGTTGTCCGCACCTATCCCGTTCGATCTTGAGCGACGGCGATCTGCTGCCATGACACGGCTTCTCGCAAGCGGTCATGAAGTCGATTTACCAACGGCACTTCAGCTTCTTGAAGAGGAGAGCCAACGGGCTAATGAGCTCGACAACAGGGCTAAAGAGCTCGAGACGACGCTTGAGCGAGCATTTGAAGAACAAGATACTGCCCTTGCAGACCTAGACGATGCACTTTCTCGTCTTCGGTACCTCGAGCGGGCTTTCAAGGATCTCGGCGAAGTCCCGACCGTGGAGGCTGATTCCGACGATGATTGGCGGCCTGACTCCACGCTCGACGCTCTCTTTGCTGCAAAGGAATTCCTCCAATTCCTGGTAATCACCGCAACTGAAGATGATTGCAAAGCCCTTGATTCCCAGCAGAAAAGGACCATTTGGGGCAAGAAAGTCTGGATGGCGCTACGCGCCCTTAATGAGTACTGCCGCGCGAAGGCAGAAGGCCGCTTCAGCGGTGACATTGTGAAATATCGCGGTGATCCGCCAGATGGCGCAATACCTCTGCTATCCGACTACGCAGCGAACGAGAGCGGACCGACTACGAACAACCCCGCTTTGCGGGCTGCCCGTATGTTCACCGTCCCCCCGACTGTCAATCCCAAAGGCAAGGTGTACATGGAGCAGCACGTCAAGGTGGATCGAGGTGGGCAATCCGCGCCACGCATACATCTCTACGACGACTCCGGCGGACCATCGCAACGAATCTACATCGGCTACATCGGGCCGCACCTTCCGACCTGGTCGTCTTTCTGAAGTCTTGTGCGACTAACGGTTATCTCGGTAGCAGGAATTCAACATCGCCTTTAGCCTCGACGAGGTCCGCTTGGAGATTCTCGATGTCTTCGTCGGTCATGAGGTCGTGTGCAACCAAGTAGGTACCAAGGCGGCCGGCTAGTTTGATTGAATACTCACTCGTCGCCATGTGCCCATTCGCATAGACCACCGTGCCAGTGAATAGCGGGTCCGACGCTGACCAGCCTTGGTCTTCGGCAACTTCGAGTGCCTCCTCCAAACTTCGGCCGAGGCGCACCGCTCCGACAAGCGCATGAGTAAAAGCGATCTGACCAATCGGGCGGAACAGCAACGAATACTCGGCCTGGAAAGCACGAAGATCCGGCAACATCGAGGGACGCGTCATCGCCCTTCGGAATGGAGTGAAGTCCCTGAGCACCGTATTCCACCACGTAGCCACGAAGGTATAGGCACCGCGCAATTGCTGATCGCTAGGGCGGTTGACCATATGCTTTTCGTCAAACCCCGCGATGCCATCGGCAGTCAGAATGATCTGCGTCATCTGGTAAAGAGCTGAAAGAGTGGTGAGTTTTCGGGACTCCGGTCGAAGCGTCTGCTGGCGCCACTCGACGATCGGCTCGCCTGAGCCATCCTGGGCGTTGAGCGGCGGCTGCGGACCCGGCAATTCGAGCGGTGGCGATTCTTCAACGAGCCATCGTGTCACGATCGCTGAACCGTCATCCTCACTCGTGATGATGTTGTCAGTCGGACTTGTTGGCTTGGCATAGCGGTTGACCTTGTTGAAGATTCTTCGGGTCTTTTCGAATGACTCATGCGGAATGAAGACCACGCTGAGTTCATCCCCGGCCACTGCATCCACATATTCGCCGGTTAGTTCCGGCCCTGCGGTCAGGACGCCACGTAGCGCACCCAACCGGTGCTGGCCATCGAGAACGACAAGACTCCCGCCATCCAGGGTGAGGAATCCCATCTGTTCCGCAGCGCTCTTATAAGCACGCGGGACCGAGGACGCTGTATCGGCGAGTGACTCGTACTCAAAGACCTCAGGTTCAAAAACCAGCACTATCAGCGCGTTGAAGAACCGATCCTTTGTGCGGACAAGGTACGGAACGATTTCCTTCTCAACGCGCTTCTGGGCAAGCTCACGCTGGAACCGCTCGAATACCGACCAGGTGGTCCATTGGCTCAACTCTGACGCCATCATGGCGACTGCCGCAAGCTCTCGTGCCTTGACGGTCGCAAGGAAATAGTCGGTTGAACCCATACGCCCGCGCAGCACGGGGAACGTGTATGACAAGAGGTTCTCCGCACTTCTGGGGATTATGGATCAGTTAGACAACGGGTTTGGGCATCTTCATCGGATAGTCCCTGGCATCGCTGAGGTCGTTCCGCAGCCGGTTTATTTCAACTTCAGTCATCTTGTCGGCCGCTATCAGATATGCGATCAACCGGCCTGCCAAGCGAATTCCGTGGGCCGTGGCGATCATGTGCCCGTTGGCACGGATGATGGTATCGACCCACATTGGGTTGGAGGCGCTCCACTTGATCTTGTTCGCCCTTTCTATTGCGAGCTCGAGCGACAGTCCGCGTCGAACTGCCCCTTCCAATCCCCAGAACAGCGCAACCTGAGCAACCGGCCTGAAGAGCAAAGACGCCCGCTCGCTGTACTTCCGATACTCCGGAATCATGTGGGGCATCTGTAACGCAAGCGCAAAGGGCCTCAGCCCGATGGTGACGGCATTCCACCATTCAGCTGCATACACATAGGCCTGGACCAACTCTTTGTCTGATGGTCGATTGACTCGGCTGCGCTCGTCGAAATCTTTAATGCCGTGGGCCGTGAGGATTGCTTCCACCGACTGGTAGAGCGCACTTAGCGTGGTCAACTTGGTGTCCGTGGTTTGCAACTTGGTGGAACGCCACTCGACGATGGGCTCGCCGGTGGCGTCATGATGGTGCAGGGGCGGCATCGGTCCAGTTAGCTCAAGGGGCGGTGCAGCTTCAACAAGCCACCTGGCAACGATCGCGTAGCCGTCGTCCTCGCTCGTGATGATGTTGTCGCTCGGACTGGTCGGCTTTGCGTAGCGGTTGACCTTGTTGAAGATGCGCCGCGTCTTTTCGAATGAGTCGTGCTGGATGAAGATGACACACAGCTCGTCCTCGGCGATTTTGTCGCGGTACTTTCCCTGCAATTCGTCCCCGGCCGTGACGACACCTCGCAGGGCGGCGAGGCGGTGTTGGCCGTCAAGCACGACGAGTTCGCCACCATCAATCGTGAGGAAGCCCATCCGATCCGCAACGTCCTTATAGAGTTTGCCTCCCTTGAGCCCAGAGCCTTCAAGCGACTCGAACTCGAAAACGTCGGGCTCATACACCAGGACGATCAAGGCGCCGAAAAACCGGTCCTTAGTCCGGACAAGATAGGGCACTATTTCCTGCTGAACCCGCTTGACCGCCAGATCGCGCTGAAACCGCTCGAAGATGGACCATTCTTGCCACGCATCCAATTCCGCCGCAGTTTTAGCGACAGCAGCCAGCTCGCGTGCTTTCACGTTGGCTTGGTAGAACGTGGTGGAGCCCATCCGCCCCTTAATTGCGGGGAACAGGTACGCCAAAAGGCCCTCCGTAATCCATGGCCGTCAGTTCCGGCGGCCAAATTCCATCTTGGCTGGACGTAGCCGGCAATAGATCCCCCGCGCAGTCACGGCACGAGACTATCCCGACGATCGGACAAATATTCGGTCAACCGCGACTCTGGAGCCGACTCAGTCGCGATGAAATCTCTTTCCAGTCGACCGCACCGGTCATATGGCTCCACGACAGCCTCAGCGCTCCCGCAATCTGCAATTCCGGAATCCCAGCAGCCAGAAGAACGTGGCTCGGCTCATAGCTCTGGGATGTGCACGCCGATCCGTTCGAGATGGCAGCGACATCTTTCAAGGCGACAATCGCGGCCTCTGAATCAACCCCTTCAACCGAGAAGTTGAGGGTGTGTGGAACCGTGCGATCGCGATCTCCGTTCATCACCGCGCCCAGGACTTCGAAGGCGGCGACGGCGTCGCTCTTTATAGCAACACACCGATCGTTGCGCACCTGATGTTCAGCGAGCGCCAGCGTTGACGCCAAGCCGAGGCCGGCGATCAGACCAACTGGCAGCGTTCCGGGCCGGAGGCCTCGCTCCTGACCGCCGCCATACATCAGAGGTGTGAGTGGCGGGCGTTTAAACCGACGGCGCCGCGTAATTAGAGCCCCAATACCTTTGGGGCCGTAGACCTTGTGTCCCGACACAGAGAGCAGATCGATCCGCTTGTGCCGCATCGGATCAATCAGTTTGCCGAAGGCTTGAGCCGCATCAACATGAAAAACGGCTTCGGAATCCGACAGCATGTCGGCGATGTCCACGATGGGTTGGATCACACCCGTTTCGTTGTTGACACCCATAACGGAAACCAGCAGGGTGTCAGGCCGAACCGCCTCAGCGATTTCTTCGGGGTCAACCCATCCTCCCCGATTCGGTCGCACACCAGTGACCTCGAAGCCTCTCCGGGCGAGGACCTCAATCGGTTCCAAAACTGCTTTGTGTTCGATCTGGGTAAAGACAATGTGCCGCTTGCCTACCGAGTTGCCATGCTCCTCGAGGCCCAATATGGCGAGATTGTTGCTCTCCGTCGCACCGCTGGTGAAGACAACTTCTTCCGGTTGGGCCTCGACGACGGCAGCGACTTCCTTGCGGGCGCGTGTCACTCTCTCCTTGGCCACCTGCCCGTAGCTGTGAGTGCGGCTGCCGGCATTCCCGAACTCCTCGGCTGTCCACCTGAGCACCTCGTCACGAACCCGCGGATCGATCGGCGTGGTCGCGTTGCAGTCGAGATAGACAGGTCTTCCCGACTCAGAAAATTCCATCAAACCGAACTTGTCGGTGGGCGTGGCTACTGTCATAAGCCAGATCGTACGTGTAACTTCCGACACCAGTACGGAATAACACGCCACCTAATACGGAACTATTATTCCGTACATCTTCGAAGGAGGTTAGTGATGGCAGCCACCTCACTGGACACTGAAGTCCAGGGGTCCCGGCGCTCTCGTTCCAGCGGCTACGAGTACGTTTTCCCCGCTATTAGAGGTATCCAGGCAGGTCACGAGTACTACGTGACGATGTGCCCATTGCGCCTCATCCCCCGGCTGTTCCTGTTCGATGAGGAGGAGCTGCCGCCGGAGATGCGGGCTCAGCGGACATTGAACAAGGCTCGCGTGCCGGAGCTCTCCCGCTATATCGTCGACAATCCGGACAGCTACATCTTCTCGGCACTAACGGCCTCGGTGAACGCCGAGGTCGATTTCCAACCTCTCGATGGCGGAGAAGGATCTGGGGAACGGGTCGGAACTCTGACGATCCCGATGTCGGCGAAATTTGTCATCAACGACGGTCAGCACCGCCGCGCTGCAATCCAGCAGGCACTTGTCGAGAGCCCAGACCTTGGCGACGAGAGCATCGCAATCGTCTTATTTCTGGACTTGGGCCTCAATCGGTGTCAGCAGATGTTCGCCGATCTGAACCGCCACGCGGTTCGGCCGTCCAAGTCCATCGGGGTGCTTTACGACCACCGGGACGAGGCCTCAGCCATCACCAAGCTCGTCGTCAGCCGCTCCCCGTTCTTCAGCGATCTCACCGAAACCGAAACGACCAATCTCTCTACCCGGTCGCGGAAACTGTTCACGTTGTCAGCTCTCTACAGTGCCAACAAGGCATTGCTCGACGGTATTGAGCCCGATTCACTGGAGCGGCGAGTTGATCTGGCGTCCACGTACTGGAAAGTCGTCTCCGACCAGTTCCCTGAGTGGCATCAGGTGCGTGACCGTGAAGTCGGCGCCGGCGAAATCCGCCGAGACTTCATCCATAGTCACGGGATAGTCCTGCAGTCGCTGGGCAAGATTGGTAACTCCTTACTGCGCGAAAGTGCTGATCAAGCACATTGGGAAAAGCATCTACGCAAGCTTCGCGACATCGACTGGCACCGTGCAAATGCCGCGACCTGGGAAGGCCGCGCAACAATCGGTGGCCGAGTGAGTAAAGGGGCGGCCAACGTGCTCCTGACATCGGGATACATCAGGGCCACGGTTGGTTTGCCGCTTCCCCCGGATGAACAACAAGCAGAAACCGGCTCCAATAGGGGTGGACAGTGAAACGAGAGCTCTCAATAACGCCGAAAATCCGATCGGCCTTCGACGACATCGGCTACGGGGCAACCATCGATGCTCTGGTTGAGCAGACGCAACAGATCTATCTCGCCGACTCTGTGCCGTGGGTTGTCGGGTACTCAGGAGGAAAGGATTCAACTGCTGTTCTGCAGGTCGTGTGGATGGCACTTGCGAAACTTCCCCGCGAGCGCCGCACCAAGCCGGTACATGTGATCAGCACTGACACGCTAGTGGAGAATCCGGTCGTCGCCGCATGGGTCACCCACTCTCTCGAAGTGTTGGCTAGCGAAGCGAGTAAGCAGGATCTGCCAATCACTCCGCATCGGCTTACCCCGGCGGTTTCTGACACATTCTGGGTAAACCTGATTGGTCGCGGATACCCCGCACCAAGGCCGAAATTTCGTTGGTGCACAGAGCGACTCAAGATCAAACCGTCCAATTCCTTCATCCGCGAAATGGTCCGCTCACACGGTGAAGCGATCCTCGTCCTGGGCACACGCAAGGCTGAGAGCAGCGGGCGCTCCCACCGCATGACCAACCTCGAGGCACGTCGGTCTCGTGACCTCCTGAGCCCCAACGATTCTCTCCCGAACTGCCTGGTCTACTCCCCCGTCGAGAACTGGTCCAACGATGACGTCTGGACCTTCCTGATGCAGACGACCAACCCCTGGGGCTACTCAAATAAAGAACTCTTGACCATGTATCAGGGAGCTTCGCCTGACGGTGAATGCCCACTTGTCGTGGATTCAACTACTCCCAGTTGCGGGGATAGCCGGTTCGGTTGCTGGACTTGCACTCTCGTTGACAAAGACAAGTCCATGTCGGCGATGATCCAGAACGATGACGAAAAGGAGTGGATGCTTCCGCTCCTCGAACTACGCAACCAGCTCGACGTTGCTGACGATCGCCACCTTCGCGACTTTCGCCGGATGAACGGTTCCGTCCAGCTGTTCCACGGCAAACCAATCCCCGGTCCGTACACCCAGGAATCGCGAGAACAGTGGCTCACGAAGCTACTCGAAGCGCAGACATGGATTCGCGCGGAGGGCCCCGCCAATGTTCGCAATCTCGAACTGATCACCCTCGCGGAATTGGAGGAGATCCGACGGATCTGGGTCGTCGACAAGCACGAGTTCGAAGACAACCTCCCGAGGATTTATAAATCCGCGACGGGCGAGAGCTTTCCGGGCAGGACACTTGACGAGCATCTACCTCTCGGGGCCGATGCCGTCGAGGTTCTCCAGGAGGTCGTCGGGGGTGACCGGCTGCATTTCGAGTTGGTTCGTGAACTCCTCGATATCGAGCAGCGTCACCGTTCCAGAGCGCGGCGAGCCGGCTTGTTCGAGTCGCTCGAAAAGGCCTTTCGGCGTGGTTTCTATGACGACGAAGCGGACGCAACCACGCGTGCGATTGACCGCAAAGCCGCGTTAGATCGCGACGCAGATCCTGACGTTGAGCTCGATCCCCTCGACATAGCCGATGGTTTTGTCCGCAAGGCCGCAGTGGAGGTTGAGCAGTGATACTCGATCAACTTGTGCTCCATAACGTTGGAACCTTTGCCGGCCGGCACACCATTGAACTCACTCCGCCTTCTTCTGATCGACCGATTGTTCTCATCGGCGGACTCAACGGCGCGGGGAAAACCACTGTCCTGGAAGCGATACATCTCGTGCTCTACGGGCCATTGGCGCAGGTGTCAGGCCGACGCAATGGAGGGTACGAGAACTATCTTCGAGGCCTGATTCATCGAGGGGCCTCGGAAGCCGAGGGCGCGGCCTTGGAACTGACGTTCCACGCCCACCAGGAGGGCGTGGAGCGCGAGTACTGGGTTCGGCGAAGCTGGCGGAGCACGGGATCGTCGATCCGCGAGATTCTGTTGGTCTCGGTCGACGGCCGACATGATTCGGCTCTCACGTCCACCTGGAATGAGCACATCGAGGCCTTTCTTCCGCGAGGTATCGCTGGCCTGTTCTTCTTCGACGGCGAACAGATTGAGGCTCTTGCCGATCTTGACCGTTCGCAAGAGGTGTTGTCGTCTGCCCTCGCCTCGCTACTCGGCCTCGACCTGGTCGACCGGCTCTCAACTGATTTGGCGGTTCTGCGCAGACGTCATCAGGATGCGCAGGTACCGACGCGCCTGCGGGAGGTGATTGATGAGCGGCAGCGAACAGTCACGAGCGTCCGCCAGGCCGAGGAGTCCGCTGCGCAGGAGGCAGCCGGCCTCCGAGTCGAGGTGGAACGGTCCGAGAAGCGTCTCTTCGAACTGAACGAGAGCTATCGGTCGGCTGGCGGTGAACTTGTCGATCAACGTGAATCCGCTGAAGCGACTGCAGCGAATCTTCGCTCGGACATCACACGAGCGGAGGAAGAGCTTCGGCAGGAGATGGGTGAAGCTGCGCCGCTACTTCAAGTCAGGTCCATGCTCATCGACATGGCGCAACAGGCTGACCATGAAGTCGAGGCAAGCCGTCAGCGACTTGTGACCGATGTGCTGGCCATCCGCGACGAAGAGGTCGCGAGGCGCCTCGCAGACGCCAAGGTGCCAGCGGCCATACAGAAGGAATTGCAGCTTTTCCTTTCCGGTGATCGTGACGAAAGATTAGCGAAATCTGAATGTCCGGAGATTGTCGGCGCCGGCACGGTTGATCCGGCTGCAGTTCGGCACCTCGCAACATCGGCTCTGGACAGCGCAGAGCGGCGATTGCGGGACTTGATCGATCAGCACGGTAAGACCAGAGCCGATCTCGACCAGGCCGAAAGGGTATTGGTTGCGATACCCGACCCCGAGGCACTCGCGGGCCTCGTTGCTGAGCGCCAAGAAGCATCAACTCAACTGATCCAGCGGCAGGCTGCGCTCACCAACACTGAGGAGAGATTGGCACTGCTTCGCCAAGATAGGGCCCGTGCAGACGCCGCTTACGAAGCTGCTCTCGATGATGCAGCTCGAGCAAACGGTGTGGCCGATGACGGACGCAGATTAGTCGAGCACGTTGATCGAGTCCGGACGACTCTGCAGCAATTGCGACTAGCTGCAAGCCAGCGACACCTTGGTCGCATCTCCGAGTTCATCCTCGATGCACTTCGACATCTGTTGCGCAAAGAGGACCTCATCACGGGGGTCGATGTCGACCCCGAGAGTTACGTCGTCGAGCTCACCGGACGTGACGGGCTTCCGCTCTCGGCGGATGAGCTATCAGCAGGCGAACGCCAGCTGCTCGCGGTGGCATTGCTCTGGGGACTGGCCAAAGCCGCGGGGCAACCACTCCCCGTGGTCGTCGATACTCCCCTGGGTCGCCTGGATGGTTCGCATCGCGAGCACCTTCTGGACCGGTACTTTCCCCATGCCAGCCACCAAGTCATTCTCCTGTCCACCGACACCGAGATCGACAGCGACGCTTTCGACAGGATCCGGCCGAGCGTTGGCCGCTCATATCGGCTCGTATTTGACCAATCCAAGAATGCGACAGCCGTTCGCGACGGATACTTCTGGGAGTAGTTATGGCCATCGAACACATTCGTCTCTCACAAACGGCGCGGGACCAGCTGGTCACCCTCAAGCGCCGAACCGGCATTGCCCACTGGAACGTGCTCTGCCGCTGGGCATTGTGCCGATCCCTTGCTGAGCCTGCTCCGCCTCCAGCCGTCAAGCTGGTTCTGGACAGCAGCGTGGAGATGACCTGGCGGGTATTCGCCGGCGATCAGGGCGACGTGCTGTGGGCCCTCATCAGGTTCCGCTGCCACATTGATGGGCTGGATCTTGACGAGGAGACTCTCGCAAACCAATTCCGCCTACACCTTCACCGGGGTATCGGATACTTGGTCGGCGACCCGCGGGTCACCAATGTCACCGGACTCGCCAGCGTCGCTTTATTGGAGGAGCCCGCTGCATGACGGCACCGGTCGCGCGCCACAAGACGGCAATGAGTCGCGCGGCTTTGTCTCGTCCAGTTTCGACTGCGCTTCGCGATGAGATTTTCGACCAGTCGAAGTCGGTCTTCGATTATGGCTGCGGCCGCGGTGATGACATCAGACATCTCTCATCGCTTGGCTACGCAGTCGATGGTTGGGATCCGACGCACCGCCCGCGGGCCGAGCGCCGGCAGGCGGACGTCGTCAATCTCGGCTACGTCGTCAATGTCATCGAACGTCCTGACGAGCGGGCAGCGACGCTCCGGAAAGCCTGGGCGCTTGCCCGCGATGTGCTGATTGTTTCCTCACGGCTGACATGGGAGGAGCGCACCCTTGAAGGACGTGCGTTAGCGGACGGGCTGCTCACGAGCAAGGGGACTTTCCAAAAGCTCTACGAGCAGTCCGAACTTTCGTCGTGGATCGAGACAACACTCGGTACCCAGCCCCATGCTGCAGCTCCCGGGATCTTCTACGTGTTCCGCGATCCGGCTGCGGCACAGCAGTTTCTCGCTAATCGCGTGTACACCTACCGTCCGCGGGCGCAGATCGATCCGCATGCTCTATATGAATCGAACCGCGAGCTGCTTGAGCCACTCTTCGGCTTCATGCGTGACCACGCGCGGCCACCTCGCGCCGGCGAACTCACTGACGAATCAGTCGCCGCGATCAAGGAAGCGGTTGGCTCAGTAGGTCGTGGGCAACAGCTCATTCGTAAGATCACCGAGGACTCCTACTGGGAGCAGGTGGCGATCCAGCGTCGGGCCGAGCTGCTCATCTACGTCGCGCTCTCACGGTTCACGCGCCGACCTCGCTTCAGCCAGCTGGGGCGCACGCTCGCAGCTGACATCAGGACACATTTTGGCGACTACAAAGCCGCTTGCCTTCATGCGGATCGGCTCCTACTTGCTTGCGGAGACCCTGCGATCGTTCTCGTCAATGCCCGTAGCTCGAAGGTCGGTAAGCAGACACCGAGTGCGCTTTACGTCCACCGAGACGCACTCGGTCAGCTACCGCCTGTTATGCAGGTTTATGAGGGTTGCGCGCGAGTCTTATCTGGCACGGTGGAGCATGCCAATCTGATCAAGCTATCTGTGACTGAGCCGCAAGTGTCTTACCTCACGTACCCGCGATTCGACCGCGATGCCCACCCAACGTTGGCTTCCGCTGTGACCGTCAACCTCCGAAGGCTGACGGTTGACTGGCGCGACTACAGCCGTTCGCTGAACCCACCCCTCCTTCACAGGAAGGAGGAATTTTTGGGGAAAGATGATCACCGGCGAACTATCTATAGCAAGTTGACCGCATCAGAGATAAAAGCTGGGCTTTACAGGTTTCCCGAGCGAATCGGCAATCTTGAGGGTTGGCAAGCTGCCCTTCGCGCCGCTAGCTGCCAGGTTAGGGGCCACCGCCTCGTTAAGCGTTCGGACGAGCAGTAGTAGAGGGCCGAGCAGATGGGTCATTCTCACAGAGGGAATTTATTTAAGCACTAGCCTGAATTAACACCAGCGCATCTAGGAATGAAGATGATTCGGAATCTTGAGCTTGATGTCCGTAACCTCAGCCAGCTTGAAGACACCCCCTTACCTGATCGACCCGGCTTGTACGCATGGTTTCTCGTCCCGCGATTTGGCCGTCAAGAGGTTACTGGGAGTAGCCCGGCACGGACAGCAGCATTTATTTCGGTCAGCGAAAACTTTCTCCGCAGATTGAGACTTGCGCCCCTTGATTGCATTGCGAACACAGGCAATCTAGTTCGTTGGCGAGGACGCCTTTCGCCGGAGCGAGAGGATGCAGATAATGATGTATCAAAACCTAATCAACTACTCGTTGAAGGATTTAAAACTTCCGAGCAACGAGCCATAGCACAAAAAGCATTCACCGATTGGCCACTACTACTGACGCCTCCGATCTACGTCGGAAAAGCAAAATCCTTAAAAACCCGTCTCAAGACACATAAACGGCTTTTTGATAAACTCGTGGTCCAACGGGGGGAAGCTTTTGCTCCTGCCGATGAGGATGAAGCAGATGCAATTCACCTAGCCGGCCGACTAGTGGAACGCGACATTAGCGACAGCAATGAATTACTTGTTGCAGTATTTCCTTTAGACAAGATGACTGACGGCATTTCGATTAACGACATAGAACTGGACAATTTGGCAACGGCGCTAGAGTACGTTATTAACCACGCAACCCGACCGATTTTGGGGAGAAGATAGATGACAATTATCGGGGACCACCACTCAAAATACACCGAAGCAATCGACGGGTTTTGGGGCCGGTTCAGCACTCCCGGCGGAGTGGTCGACTATTTGGAGTGTAAAGCCCACTTGGGGAACTCTGGCCCGCCTTTGCAGAGAAAAATGGTCCAGCATCTGAGACCAGTCAGAGAAGTCTTGCCGGTAGAGGAAATGGACTTTGATCAACTACTACAGCGCGATTTGGAAGACCATAGGATCGCCAGAGACCTCATCCCGTACCTACTCGGAGAGAAAGCGACAAGACCAGCCTTCTTCCCGTCAATTTTGTGTGTGCTTCTGCCATTCAAAGGTTCCACTCCTGAAGCACTCCCAAGCCGGACGAGCGATAGGTTCGAAGATCCTTCAGGCATGTCGTTTAACGTCACTGAATACGGCGACTGTTTTGCGGTCGAAAAGCTCGCCGCGCAGGGGGACAAACTATCTGAAATCCACTACGGCAGAGTTCGATGGAATAGCGATCGAGCGAAGCTTGTAGTACTCGATGGACAACATCGCGCCATGGCAGCACTTGCGGTACACCGGACCATAAATGAAGCTTGGGGCGATAGTAGTGGATCTAAGTACAAGCTCTTCTACGAAGCAGTGGTCAAAGACTTACTAGAACACAACTCGCCGCCGGAATTAAGTCTTCCAGTGACAATTTTCTGGCTTCCCGAGATTACTAATGATTCGAAAACTCCCCACAGAGTAGCCCGGCAAATTTTCGTGGATGTCAACAATAATGCCAAAAGGCCGAACGAAGCCCGTCTCATCCTTCTATCGGAAGACAAACTTCATAGGGTTCTAACCCGTGAGTTCCTTGACCGCGTTCGTCATAATTTCCCAAGCCTACCGCTATACGCGGTCGAATACGACACTCCTGGTGAGGTTACGGTCGATCGCCAAAGGTGGTCAAGCCTGACGAATATTGGTGTACTCGAGGAAGCAGTTAAGCGGGCAGTTTTTGGCCCGTCGTACCTCGTAAAAGATTTGAAATGGCCTATTAAGGCTGGGGTTGATCCGTGGGTAGATATGAGTTCACACATGCGCAATAACCTTGGCGTCTATGACATATACGATGAAATCGTTATCGAATCAGATCGTGAATTCAAGCGGGGCCAAATCTCAAACGATCTCTTCCCATGGGAAGACCGGCAGCCTCTCCTAGATCGATTCTGGGAAAAATACGGTCTCGGGATAGCTACGTTGCTTTCATCGATACACCCTTACCGAACGCACCTATCAGCTCTCGCCGACCTGAAAGAGAAGTGGCCACAAGATACAAATGAAGGTGCTCTATCGTTCGAGGCCCTGTTTGTTGGCACAGGCATGTACTGGACCTTGCGAGATCTGGACCGAAGTGCGCGCGACACCGAGCGCCCAATGGCAGTGAGCCCTGACGCGAAACAAGCGTGGGCAATGATCTCGAAACGGAAGGATTTCTTCCGACTCTCAGTTGCGCAAGTCCTTTTGGACATTGCCCAGCCGGAGGAAGCGGATATTGCCAAGGCCAATACCTACCTGGATAGATTAACCAACCTTGCGGCGCAAGTCGGTTTGGTGATGGCGTGGGTCGCATTGTGCGAAAACGCACAGATCGCGGACACCCACGCTTTCGCTAAGGCGTGTTCGGAAACAATCAACCTCACCTTCGAGTCCAGCCCACGTGTCGGCAACGGCAGCCTCGTACTTGTGCTTGATAAGAATGCCGAGGATCCTCGAGGGGGCGGCCAACCACTTCCACTTAATCTACTGACAAGCCTGGACAGGCCACGATGGGTTCAGTGGCGCTATTTATGGCTGGAGCTCCTCGATGTCGATCACTGTTCGCTTCTCGAGAGCGCCGGCTGTTCCCGACAAACCGTCACCAATCTCCGGTTGGATGCTCAGGTCCCCTACCTCGATTGGATTACTCGCCAAGGCATCGCTAATGAGCGCCTGAACGACCCAGGGAAGACAGATGATGTCTACCGAAGCCGATCTCGGGCCCGAGCAAAGGCCGCCCTGCGTTCGGCTCAAGAAGTCTGGCTTCGCTGTGCCGACCCCAGCTTGCTTGGCAGTGACGAGGGCGTGTCGGAGGTTGTCGACGAACTCGCGCTACAGGAATCCGAGGCTGATCCGGACCAGGCCGTCGATTGAGCTCACGACCGGGGAACGGGCGCCTACCTCGCGGGAAATCTGTTAATCAAAGATCCGAGTGCTTCGACAGCGTCGCGCCTTCCCTCGGTTCCCAGAACGCGGACGCCTACCTCTGGATCCCAAACAGGCGTCGCAGGCGTAGCATGCCGATACTGGGCAAGTGCTACGGCCACAACCCTAGCCAAGTCGGAGCACCAGCCGTTTCGAAGAGCAATCGCGCCCATCGGGCTTTGCTCCTCGATCAAGTACCTAGCCCATCGAGCGACGAGGATTGGTGCCAGCAGTAGCGCGCTCTTTGATGAGTTGACCTGCTTAGTGGTGATGACGAAGTTCTCGACCGCCGAGAGCCTCGTTCGCTTCCAAGGGATGACATGATCTACGGAGGAGCCGCTGCTATCTGACGTCGGATCCGCGATCGCGGATCCCGTGTAGAGACACCTACGGCCCTGTAATTCCCAGAGCTCTCGCCTCACTGATTTCGGCGGCATCTGACGCGTTGTCCCAAACAAAAACTCCGCGACATCCTCTTCGAATGACCCACCGATCGAGGGCTTGTTTGCTTCCGCGACAAAACGGACAAATTTGAACTCTATCAACTCGCGAAGCACTTCCCCATAGCGGACCAATGCATCTAGAGATTCCTCAAACAATCGAATCCGTCGAGGTCGATCATCTTCAATATCGTACAGAAAATTCGGGGGGCTTCCCGGTAAGTTCTGCAAAAGGCGAATCGGGTTTCTCCAAGCGTCAAAGGCGATCTTGCGTATCGATTCGGCCCACTGCCTTCCAGCGATAGTGCGGCTCGCTTGCTCGAAGGAGCAGGCTTTCCTGAGCGACTGTTGGAGTGAAATGGCTTCGAGCACGACAGTAGTGTTTTGGCGATTTCCGCTGTTAAGTTGCCTCAGCGGAGCATTGTTGAACTCCCTCGCATGATCCCAGTGAAGTTCAAGTAATTTTTCGGATATTTGCTCCACAGACAGCGAATTCCCGTCACCGATAACCGGAGCTAGCTCAATCAGTGCAAGCAGGAGACCGTATTTGTTGGTTCCCCGAGCCGATCCCTCGTTCAAGACGGCAAGAACCCCTTCAACGGCATCCAACCGTGTATTCACAAGAAGAAGAATTACCATAAGCTAGCGCCCTATCAAGCGGGATTCTGCTAGTTCCAATGGAGGTAGTCACTGGCCTCGAGCTCCGCGGTATCGACGGTCGGCAATGCCACAAACCACGGATTCTCACTCGCCAACGACTCGCTCTCTGTCCTGAAATGCAAGCAGTCCGGACCAGACCGTCGGGGCTCTCGCCGGGCTATTCGGGGTTGTTGGTTCATGACCGCGGGTTGCCATCCTGGCTGGCCGATACACCCCTTGCTTGGAACGGAAGAGGTATGTCGGCCAGCCATGCATGTTTCGCGCTCAACCAGCCATCGAAACGATTTCCGATCAGTCCCTCTTGATGAGTTCACCAAGGTATGCCTTGGTGAACGTGCCCCAGTAATTGCGGAGCTGTGAGAATTCCTCGTCGGGATTGGTGTGAAGATTTTCTGCCTTTGCGTAGGCGAGGAACAGAACGTCGATAGCAGCGCTTGCCTTGCGAATCAGATCGAGGAGATCCTGTTCATTGGCACCTTCTGCGCCTTTCTCGGCGACCTCTTTGATGGGGTCGAACACATCACGCCAGAGCGGATGGCGGTGATTCAGCTTGACGATCGCCTTGCCGTTGAGGTGGCTGATTTCGAACATCTCCGCGCCCGGCCACGATGCGTCAACCAATGTAATTGGCTTCGCCTCGATACGCTCACGAACTGCGGCGATGGACTCGTCGTCCTCACCCCCCTGTAGTTTGAGGTCGTCGAGCAACTCGTTGATGATCTGTTCGGTCTCCTCGTCGGTAAGGTCTCGACCCGCCTGCCCACGGGGACTGGTCAGATCGACCTTTGCGACGGCGTCAGTCGCTTTGTCGTGGGCATCGGTGTTGGCGAGCTCCTTCGTCTCCACATCTCCCCAGTGGCTGCGAATTATTTTGCGGGCCTGTCTTACTGGCCGATCCAACCACGAGCGCAGATCCTCGCGTAGTTTGCTTACCGGGACGGCCCCGCGCTTGACATTGCGGACCTGGAAGAATTCATCCAGCTCGGCGGGGAACTGCACTTCGATCCCGATGTAGCGGTCCACCTTATCGATGCCGGCAGGGAGCAGCCTGGGCACGATGTCATAGTTGATCTCGCGGCCGTTGCGGACCATGCTGATCTTGCCGGCTGCGTCATCGATCTGGAATTCGCGGATATCACGATTCAGGTGGTCGACCTTGCCGCCGTCTCCTTGCTTGTGGCGGAATTCCGTCGGGACCAAAGTTACCCTCACGGTGATGCTCTTACCGTCAGCAATCTCGATCTCGTCTTCGTCGATGATAATTCCCCGAACATCAAGAGGCTTGTACCGTTTGATGATTCGCGGGTTGTCCATGAGAAAGAGCGGGTCGAGCAGGGTGATCGGCTTACCGTTGAGCTCGATCTGCACACCTTTTTCAAGGAAAAACCGATAGGCACGCGCGATGAACGTGCGCAACTCGCTGATCTTTTCGTCTAGCGCGGTCCCATAGTGTCCGCCACTCGTGAGCCGGTCGACCTTGCCGTAAACAACAAGGGTGCCAGAGCTAAACGCTTGACCCTCTGCTGTTGCCATGAGGCGGGCGTGGCTTGCAGGCCACGCTTCGGCGGTGCGTGCCTCAATGTCAGTCTGCGTGCCAGCAGCGACCTCGTCGAGATCGATGTACGCATGCCAGATGGTGTCGCTGTCACGTCGCTTGCTGTAGACGTCAATACGGCGTCCAAGGCTCAGCCCGGCGAGTTTCATACCGACGCCGAACCTGCCCAGGCCAGTTCGTTGTCCGTACCGCGAGCTAAAGCCCATCGAGAGTATGTGCGCCATGATGTTGGGATCAATGCCGGCGCCGTTGTCGGCAAAGGCGATGTCGTTGATTGCCTGCTTGCCGTCCGCGTAGGCGGTCTCCACCCGAATGAGATTGGCGTCGGCCTCGATGCTGTTATCGATCGGCTCGCCGGCGGCGGCGGTGAGGTCGAACCCGGAGTCGCGCATGGATTCCAGTGCCGTGTCGATCTGGATGATGTCGGCGCGCTGACCGACCGATTGTGCGTTGCGGTTACTGGATTTGTCGGCGGACATGAATACGGGGTTGTCAGTCATGGGACTTATTTCCTTCCTGGAAAAGTGTTGTTGACGCTGCAGCGGTGTGATCGGAATGTGCTCTTAAATCAATCCGTTCGGTCATTGACGCCACGGCGGTGGCGCGACAGAAGGGGCAGGTTGCTCCAGAGTGCTTCGGAGCCGCGGGGTGGATCTGGTTAGTCACCGAGTCAGCAAGGATGTGGTAGAGCGCACTTTCCACCTCGAAGGCGTGCAAGGACGATTTGTGCACGTCGTAGGTGAAGAAGTCCGCTCGGCGATCCTCGGCGTGCACGATGAGTCTCTGGCGTAGGTCGTCACTCCGACCTACATAGATCACATCACCATGTTGGTGCAGAGCATAGGTGCCTATGTATCGGTCTGGTACGAGGGTTCGGACCAGCCAGGGCACTAGACGCAGGGGCCGCAGGGACGCTTGCAGCGCGGTCATGCTGCGACGACCGAGGCCTGGTAATCGCGGGAGGCAGCGCGGCGGGCCCGCGAGACGCGCTCGCGCATCCGCTGCACAGAAACGCCCGCAGTCTCTGCTAGAGCGGTGGCGTCGGCCCCGGCGGCCAAGCTGCGAAGCAGCCGTCGATCCGCATCGGACACGGCTGCGCGGTCGAGCCAATAGGAGATTTCGAAGGCTCCGTACCGTGCGTCGATCTTGCCGGGCTCGTCGAAACTCTTGGCCTGCTCATCCAGTGAGGTCTGAGGGGCTAAATTCCGCCGGTTGTCGATAACTTTTCCGGCGTTAGCCAGGGCACTGCGGACCTGGAACGGGGCCGGATTGGTGTTACGGGGGTTCCGGAGAATCTCGTCGAGCGCACGCTCGAGCCGATCTAACATATAGCCGTCTGCAGACAAAAGAGCCTGTGACTGGAGGGTGCTGTAGGCAGACTGTGCCTGTGAACTGAACATATTTCTACTCCTTGCCTGACTACGGCCCCCATTCGGTGGGACGCGGTCGATTCGGATTGAACAGATATTTAGGTGTCGGGTGAAGTATAGCGCAGCAAAGTGCAAACCGAGACCTTGCGGTGGAATTCTTCACCTACATCGTAAGGGGGGCCGGGAGGCGAGATCATTGCATAGCTCCGACCGTGAACTATCAGACCGCGCATCAAAGCCTCCAACTCCAGAGCGTTTTACCTGCACCTCGCGGGCATCGTCTCCAGGTCGGGTCCGTCCGGACATTGCACAACAACCACGTTTGTCACAGGTGGCGGTTAGCGTAGATACCCGCGGATCGGAACCGTCTAGCTCAATGAAGCCGGGTTTCGGAGCTACCACCCACGTCCTGTACCAAACCGCTCCCCAACAAGGAATCCTAGAAAGGACTTCATTAATGACCGTTATCAGGAATCTCGCCGGTGATGACTTGCTCAACAGCGTCGCTGCGAGGGTGGATGAACTCCTATCCCTTGGAACCGAATACCAGGTCTACGTCGAAGATCTCTCGCAGCCCTTGCCGCACGCAGTGAATATGGCCGACGGCTCGATTGAGGAGATTGAAGAAAGCAACGAGGAAGCTCGGGTTCGTGTTCGGCAGGCGGCTCAGGATCTAGATCCGAGAGCGTTCGTATTGAAGCTGCAGGGACTCGAGCTCCGCGACATAGCTGCAGCAGTTGATGATCTTTGGGCAGCCGTATCCATGATCGTCCATGGTGATATCGACGCGGGTGACGATAGCGAGATCCTCGCGATCGACCTGTACTCCAAGCACAAGAAGGCGATCGACACGCTGCGAGGTGCTGGCGCAGTCGATCCGGGTGACGAGACGGCGACTCAAGCGTTGCAAGAGGCCGAAAGCGTCACGGCATCAATCTCATCCTTAGGACTCGAATACCAGTCTTTCGTTGCCGGCAAGTCAACCGCCTACCGCAGCCGGAGCGAAGCCCTTCGGAAAGTCTCGGCTGCCTTTGACGCCGCTAATCCGTTAGGGATGATTCGGAAACTACAGATCCTCGGTTTCACGGAGGCCGCTGAAACTCTGGATGCGCTGCGGATGAACGTCTTTCAGGTCCTGAGCCTTGAAGAACTTGGCTGGGGAACTGGGCCGGAAGAGGTGCTTGCAGTCGATATACAGGGGTCACAGCAGAAAGCGAGCGATGAACTTAAGCGTGCTCGCACAGGCATCTAACTAACCTCCCACTGCCAGCGTGACCGCTGCGCCCCAAACGTGGCTCCACCGGCCCCGAGCCGACAGGGCCCGAGTCGCCGGCGTCGGCGCCAAACCCCCAGGATCAGCGCCTTCTGATGTACGTCGGCGGCCCCACGCCTGCCGAATCGCAAAGAGGCCAGGCAACCACCCTGAACCGACGCCTGCCCACGCGGGTCGGCGTAGCCCCTCGTCGAAAAACTTATACGCCGAGAGTTGGAGGACAGGCTTGTTAAAACAGCAGGGTAATTCACCCCGAAGACCAGGGCATGTTCCACAAAATCAAGTCGATATACAACAAATTTGTCGGTGTCGCGGAATAGCATTTTCTTAGTTGGCTAAGGAAAAGGGGGATCGATGTCGGCTATCGCAAGCCGGGGAACCTGCAGGCTCGTGAGCGCTAGAAGTCTCAAACAGTTACAGCTACCCGGTTTCCCTCACTTGTCGCGCCTGATACCAGACCTGTTGTTGGCTGCTGCTCCAAGATAATCGTGGGAGAAGTACGAGAATGTCTGAAGAGAACATGGACCGGGACCAGCGTCCGGATCGCCTGACAGATCGGGCTTCGTTAGAGCGAGCTGCTAATGCCGGCGAGACCGAAGCGATGTTCAGCCTCGGCGTTTTGCTGCGCGAGGGGAAGGATCCGGCGTTGACACTTGCTGCGAGAGCATGGCTGGAGAAGGCGGCCACCGCCGGTCACGTCCGCGCAATGACCAAGTTTGGCGACTTGCTCAGAAACGAATGGCGCTATCCGTCGGAATCCGAGGCCGCAGACGCTCGAGCGCGGGAGTGGTGGGAGAAGGCCGCCGCTGCCGGTGACACCGAGGCGATACGCCATCTAGCGAGTTTGATGCGGAGGAAATCGGAACCCGCTAAGGCCCGGGTTTGGTACGAGAAGGCCGCTGATCTCGGTGATACCGAAGCGATGGTGGAACTCGGGGAATGGCTAACTTGGCCGGAGGGTCAGGATTGGAGCGACGTCGGGGCGGCGCGCGCATGGTTGGAAAAAGCGGCCGAGGCTGGTCGCATCGATGCAATGTGCCTCCTCGGCGGCCTCGCAGAGCGAATGGATCCACCCGACCTGACTGCGGCACAAGCTTGGTATGAGAAGGCAGTTGACACTGACGACCACGATCCGAAGGTGTTGCGCGAGCGCGGCTATTTTCCGCACCGTGACAGTCGGCTCGCGATGTATCGCCTTGGACATCTGTTCGAAATCCAATCGGATCCGCCCAACTTACTATCAGCGCAGGCTTGGTACGAGAAGGCCGCTCAGGCCGGCGTTTCAGGAGCAATGAGTTGGCTCGGTGCACTTGCCGAAAAGCGAGATCCGCCGGATCTTGATACGGCGCGTAAGTGGTACGAAGAAGCGGCGATAAAGGGTGATTACGAGGAGATGTACGAATTCGCAGAATTTCTCGTTTATCGGTGTGATCCTCCCGAACTTGCAACAGCTCGCGAGTGGTACACGAACGTTAGAGATGCGACCGGCGACCCGGTTGCAGCCCTCAAGTTGGGTGAGTTGTGCGGAACCCTTATGGATCCGCCAGATCTCCCAGCGGCACGTGACTGGTACGAGTTAGCTATCCTCACCACGGATTGGGACGAACTTCGAAAAGCGGAAGAGTATCAGTTGGCGGTTCTCCTCGAGACCCGCTGGGACCCGCCAGACTTGCCGGCGGCCAAGTCCCTGTATGACTCAGCCGCGCTGCTCGGCGAGCCTAATGCCCTTCGCCGCTTAGCTTCGCTGGTTGGTCGTCCTGCTTCCGAACCGGATTTCTCAGCGGCCCGTATCGAATGGGAAGCCATGGCCAACGCTGGTGACGCGGACGCGGCCTACCTGCTAGGCGTGTTGAACCAGTCTGGGCTGCTTCACCCTACGGCGACGGTGTCTCGACCCGCAGATGTGAACGCGGCGACCATCTGGTACCGGCAGGCTGCCGAAGGTGGCAATGTCCGCGCTATGGTCCACCTTGGCCAATTGCTGTCTTCAAAACTTGAGGCGCGCGCGTGGTTGGAGAAGGCGGCCGCGTCCGGCGACGCGGATGCCATGTACGAACTGGGCTCGCTACTGCAGTGGGAGTGGGAGCCGCCAGATGAATCCGCCGCCCAGGAGTGGTTCGTAAAAGCCGCTGCTGCCGGCCACATCCGCGCCCAAAACGAAATCGAGTAAACCACTCTAGCAACGCCGAGAGTTACCGTGCTGCCCACTCCGCGAAGGCATTGAGTGTTGAGATTAGACGCATCTCCTCCACGTTGCTGGCCCGAGTATTGAGCAACTCTTCGGTGCAGACGAGGTAGGCAAGGCAGCGTGCACGGCTGATGGCGACGTTCAATCGGTTGCGGGAGAAAAGAAAATCTTTGCCGCGAACGATGTATTCCCCACTGGAAGTGGCCATGCTGAAGAACACGACGGCGGCTTCTTGGCCTTGGAATTTATCGACCGTGCCGACAGGGACACCTGCGATTTCCGGATATCGGCTCAACCGATTCCTGATGGCTCGGCGTTGACGGTTGTAGGGCGCAACCACCATAAAATCTTTGGGTGTGAGGGGCTGCGTGTTGCCGCGTTGGTCTGTCCAGTCGGTGCCGATGAGCCTCCGGATTTCGTCCGCGATGAGATCGGCTTCTTCCGGCGATGAGGTCGAATTGCCTTCATGGTGGGCGCGCAGCCAGCGAAGGCCGGTCCCAGCAACTGTCGTCTGCTGTTCGCAAACGCGGTGGCTTTCCAGCCGGTTCTGATAGATCAACTCGGAGATGAACGAGCAGATATCTGAGTGCATCCGCCACGATTCGGCGAGGAATACACCGCGATCGTCTGGGATGGTGGGAGCTCTATTGAGGACGTGATCTAGCACGCTAATTCCGCTGTCGGAGGGGTGGTTTGCTTGGGAAACTTGGGCCAGCTGCAGGGGATCACCCACGAGGAGCAGATTGTGTGCTGCTAGTGAGGCGGCGAGCGCATCGGCGAGAGACAACTGCCCGGCTTCATCGACGATGAGCACATCAAGCGGCGAGCTCAGCATCGGCGGCGACGCGAAGAGCCACGTGGTGCCGGCGATGATGTTGAACTTTTCCTGGGCACACAGTTGATTGGTCCCCGGTTTGGTTACCCGCGTCCGCTTCGGCGCTTTGCCACCTTTGCGCGCCACAGTCAACAGGTCGAGATCGCCTTCTTTACTAAACACATCGAGAACTTCATCGAGCAGGTTGTCGATTGCGGCGTGGCTGACGGCGCAGATTCCCACACGCTTACGTGCACAGATCAGTGTGTGTATCAATCTGGCTGCCGTGTAGGTTTTTCCGGCACCAGGAGGGCCCTGGATGGCGACGAAACTATTGTCTAGCTGCGTGACCCACCCTTTCATCTCCGCCAACTCGTCGGTAAAGATTCCGTCGGCTGGCTCCTCTCCCAGGAACTGCGGCTGCGCCTTCGTGAGCAACGCCATGGTGACCGGGTGTACTGCCCGGCCTTCGAGTAACCGGTCGGCAATATCGACCAAAGCCTTGGACTGATCTGTGGCATCAACCCAGTCATAGATCACCACCGAGGAGGGTAGGAAGCCACTCTGTTGCGCCTTCTTATCCCACACCAAGTCAATGCGCGACGCACCGGGATTCAAATTCTCGTAGCGGTAATACAGTCGCCCCTTGTCGGGCCCGATGCACATCACGGTCTTGGCATCGGACTCCAACTTCTCAAGTTCCTGTTTCGGGAACGTGAACCGGTAACCGGGATGCTTCAGCGGAGCCCCGTTCTTGCCGAAACGATCGATCAGCCCAACCGGCATCAACCCTGTGATGACTTCAGGATCTTTCAACAGATCCGCATCAGGATCAGATAACTTGGCAAGCCGCGGTGCCATATTCGCACGCCACTCCCGCAACCAATACCCCAACACCTCGCCGAAGAAGTATTTCACTGGGTCACCTGTTGCGCGAAGCGCAATTGCTTTGGCCTCGAGTTCAGAATCGCTGAACTTCGGCTCAAGGACAGCAGGCCGCCACTCAATCCCGGCAGGTCGATGGGTGATCATCCAGTCGCGCACCGCACGGGTGGCCCGTACATCGTCTTCGTTGTAATCCTTGATCGCCACCAGGTCGGCTGGGTCGCCACTGTGCATGTACTGCTCGTACTGCAGAACCGCCCCTGCACCTTTGTCGATGGCGTGGCTCCGCACGAAACTGGTGAGCTTCTCCACGTACTTCAAACCATAGGATTCGGCACCAATCTGGAAACTCTTCAGCGCAACCCGATACAGGTCGACAAACGCACCGGTATCCACGAGGTTTTTGATCTGGGACTCGGCTGTGGCGTTGCCCTCGGCGAGAGCCTCTAACGAGGTCCGCTCAGTGTGGTTGTAGTGATAGACATGCATGTTCGGAAATCGTTGTCGCCGCTGCGCGAGATAGTCGATGAAGTCCGCCGCTGCCGCACGCTCCCCTTCTTTGGTGTGAGCCCAGCACTCGACGTAGTGCCACTGACCGTCCTCGCCGAATTCGAGTAGCCCGAACAGGAAGAACAATCCGTGTTCAGCGGTCCAGAAGGGGTGTCCTTCGAAATCAATAAACACATCACCACCGTCAGGTTCGGGCAGCCGGTGATCCACCACGTCCTCACCGGCATCGTCGACCGCATCAGGAGCGTCGAGAATCTCAAACGGCATCCCATGCTGTCGGCCTGCCTGCAGCTGCAACCTAGCCTGGCGGATCAGCCAGGTAATGCGCTCGGCCTGGATACCGTCCACCGGCGGTATCGCAGCCGCTAGTGCAGTAAGGGTGCCTACCCCCGCTTCGGTCAGCGCCACTCGCTCGGGTGGACGGATGGTCCCCACGAAAACCAGCGAATCCTCATCACGCCACTGCTGATCGCACACCGTGTTGAACTCGCAGAATTGGCAGTGCTTGCATGGTTCAGGCACGGTATTCGCTGTTGGTCCAGCCTCCAATGCAGCGGCAAGTCTCTGCCGAAGCCTGCGCCAATACGGACGAAATTCATTGATACGCAGAGACTCCGGATGGCCGGATCCAAGCCAAATGATCATCTGCTCCGGCGCTGCACCTGTGAGGTCTTCGATCCCGTCAGCGTAGAAACACAACTGCAACACGTGGCCGGGTTTTGCTTCTGTGCGCACAAGTTTGGAATCGATCGGCTCAAAGCCCGATGCACCAGTCGCCGGGTTGATAACCCGCTCAATGAAGTCAGCGGTGCCCCGCATCCCATCCTGCATGAATGGCATCTGAAACAAAATGTCCCAGCCCTCGTCGTCAAACGGGTCCCCCACCCGCTTCACCCAGTCCGCAAATGTCTCCCCTTCATCCCGAGGAGTGATCTCTCTAACCCGCTTACCGGCCCCAATGAGCGCAGCCAAACAAGCCTGCTCGTGATGATCACCTTTAGCTCGCAGCAACTCCGCAAAAGACCCGCCGCCGGTATACGGCCGAGCGAGGATGCCAGCCACAACCTGACTATCGAGAGTCAAGTAGTGCGGGCACTCTAACCACGCAGTCACTTTCGATGGCGTGACAAGACGCTTGCCCATCAAACCCCCATTCTCCCGACCGCAGGTTAACGCACACCAACGACAACAAGAGGTTTTATGAGGGCCAGACTGCCGCACTGAGCAACCAGTGCGAGATTATTCGTGCGCACCCAGTGGATCTAGAAAAAGCCGCCGAAGCCGGCCATGCGGTAGACCTCGTTAAACATTGCGGTCAAACTGCCTTCTCGAGAGAAAAGTTTTTTGTTCTGCCAGGCCACGATGACATCTTTCATTGTGCCGACGCAGAGCGTCACCGAGCGGACGAAGTACAGGGCGGACCTCTCATCCTGGCCCGGGTAGTCCTCACCAGGTTGATGTGGGGACCGAAAGGTACGCGGGGCAATCTCAGCCAAATCATCGTCAGCTAGAACTCTGAGTTCGCTTGCCAATTTCTCAACGAAATCGTCTGCATTAGCAGCGGTCGGGAAACTCGGGCCCACAAGGAGGTAGCCACCATCATCACGGGCCAGAACGCGAGCCGACCCTGGAAGCCTGTCGAGCGGCGGATCGACCTCCGCCGCAGCATCCCGCTCGTCTAAACCTTCTAGGGAAACTCGATTGTTGCTGACTTCAACTAAGACTGTTCGGTGCAACGTGTATATGTCTGAATCGAAGACCTTCTCGACACAGTCAGCCTCATATCCGCGTAGCGGTTTCCTGTTATCAATGGTGCTGATGATCCGTGATACCGCGGCGTGCAACTCTTCAAGAGCAGTCGCGGCCGCTGCCGCACCGTGACTGCATAGCCGTTGGACGGCGGGGCCCACGTCCATCGCAGCGAGCTCAAGTTCGTAAGTAGACGCTTCGTCGGCGCTATCACCCCCGCTGGTGGACGCGGATGCATCCAGGCCGGCCGCGGGATCCTCTCCGTCTCGGTCTTCGCGTCCATCTTCTTCTTCGGTGTAATCGCGGAACATCAGGCTCTGGTAGGAGTCGCGGAACATCAGGTCTTCAACAGAGATCTGGTAAGCGTTGCCCAGGATCGCGATTTCGTCAGCCAGAATTGCCGCATCAATCAACGCGGCTACGAAGTCTGCCCTTTCCGGTGATTCCGGTGCTAAACCGCCCGACTCATCATGCTTAACATTTTTTCGGACACGGTCGAGTACGCCAACGGCATTAGCTTTCGCCTTTGCGGCCTCCTGCGGCTCGACCCCGGACGTCCAAAATGCACACTTGGCCAACTCGCTGACTGACTGCGCCACTCGGTATAGCCCGACGATCTCTAGTGAACGGATCAGACTACGGACCGAACGCTTGTCGACCCCCTCAGCAATCGGTCGTTTGAGTGGATCGAACGGGTCGTAGGCTTGCTGGCTTTCGACCATCAAGTAGAGCGCGTCAATGGTATCTGCAGCGCGTTCCAAGTAATTTGTGTCATCCATGAGAACCCCCGGTCTGAACTGATGCTCTGCCCGGGAGGATACCTAGACGAACCGACAGCAGGCTGCAATGTCTCGTTTGCGCAGGACTTGGGGAGCTTCAGAGTCGACGGTCAATCGATGAGCCGGGAAGTAACCGGAAGAAGATCGAATCACAAACATATATCGGGGCCCTCAGCTACTCGTCTAGGCTGCCGGTATGAGAGCTATACCGGTGGCTTGGCCTATTTATTCGTTGTGTCGAGAGGCCCGGCGGCAAACTGCCAATCCTGACTGTGGGCACGCCATTTCCGCACCACCAGTTGCAGAGGTGGGATTGCAGCAAGGCCATAAGACCGCTGCGATGGAGGCTTTTTAATGACAGATCCGAAGAGCGGAATCATCGCGGTAGTTGGCCCTGCGGCCGAGATGGCTGACAAGCTCGCCACTCTCGGATGTGGCTATCAGGCGTTAACCGAGAGCCTCATGTATGACGAACACGGTGTGCACTGCCTTGGTACGGCTTTAGGTACAGAAGGCGACTTAGATTGGCTGGTTCCGGATGCAAAACATCTCAAACAGAGCCAGGAAAAAGCCCTAAGAGGCTTAGACGCTATAAATGCGGCGTCGATAGCTCGTAAGC
>Ga0247833_1001544_pt1 | contig 36912 bp, 33 predicted proteins | sample LaCruzMarch2015__7_FD_187117 | JGI IMG/M metagenome (GOLD analysis project Ga0247833, IMG submission 187117) | Freshwater microbial communities from meromictic Lake La Cruz, Castile-La Mancha, Spain - LaCruzMarch2015_8m | ecosystem: Environmental > Aquatic > Freshwater > Lake | place: Spain...
ATAAGAGCGCATACTTGCGCCACTCCTTAGGGCTCTCGGCAACCCTCTCTTTACCTCTTTTTTCTGGTGGAAAAATAAAGGAGATTAGTAAGACGCCGATACGGCCGCCAAAGAGGGCGGCGATAACCTCATCAGCTTCAATTAAGGTCATTAAAAAAGAGAAGCCGGTGAAGAAACAGGCAGCAGCGGCGGTTAAGCCAAATACTTTTAAGCTAGCACTTGCCCCAGTTGATGAGGTGCGTGAGCAGGCAAATAATCCAACAACACCTAACAGCGCAGCGATTGGAAAGGCCCAAGAAAGTTTCTCATTTTCAACAATTACCGCAAATAAAATTAGATTAAAGGATTGAACTAAGGCGACAACTGGTGAGACAAAGGAGACTGAACCAACAGCAAATGCTTGATAAATCAATGGCAGACCTAAACCGCCAATTAAGCCAGCTGCGATTCCAATTGCTACAACGCGAAGAGTTAAAGTCTCTAAGTTAAAGAGAATAGCGATGGTGATTACAACCATTGCAACGATGGTTGAGGCACGAAGTGTGTTTCGCCATGAGGTTAACTGAGTTGCTTTACCACCAAGGGTATTGGTGAGGGCATTTAACAATGCATTAGAAAAGGAGGATAACTCACCGATCATTTAAGCAAAGCTTTCAAATTACCAAAACAATCTCGATGTGAATGCACTGCCTTACTTTACGGCAATTTAAAGCTGATCCTTATAAAGAGCGAAGTACTGCAGTTACCTTTCCTAGGATCTCTGCATTATCAGCTGGAATTGGTGCGTAATTATCATTTGCTGGAAGTAGCCAGAAGTGGCCCTCTTTTTTAGACCAGGTTTTAACTGTTGCTTCACCATCAATCATCGCAGCGACGATCTCGCCCTTTTCAGCAGATTTTTGGGCGCGAATAACAACATAATCACCATCGCAGATTGCAGCATCAATCATTGAATCACCCTTAACCTGAAGCAGGAAGAGATCACCTTTACCAACAATTGATTCAGGAAGTGGCAGAACCTCTTCAACCTCTTGTTCAGCAAGAATTGGATTACCTGCTGCGATGCGACCGACCAAAGGAATTAATCTTGTTTTATCTTGGGGAGCTGCTTCACCATCTTGGCCTGGCAATGTAATTTCAATGGCACGTCCGCGGGAGGCATCTCGGCGAATCCAACCCTTTTCCTCGAGGATCTGAAGTTGATAAGTAACGGAGGCGGTTGAGGAGAGGCCAGCCTTTTCACCGATCTCGCGCATTGAGGGTGGATACCCCTGATCCTCAACAGCGGTTTTAATCACCTGCAAAATCTTGAGCTGGCGAGGGGTTAAGCCATTTTGATCGGCTGGGCCATCTGGCAGTTCAGCGACCCTCTTGCTTGGGGCTGATTTCTTGGTGGATTTAGCGGGTTTAGTAGCCATAGCTAAAGGGTAGGGCATGATTGGAAAAAAATCAAACATTTGTTCGATTTTAACTGGACAGTGTCAGTGGAATGGTGTTTAATACTCCTTAGAACAGATGTTCGAATCCCCTCGAACAAGGTTCTCACAGAAAGAAGTAGTAAAAAATGAGCAGTAAAAGAAAAGCAAAGCTAGCCAGAACATTTCTGGGGGCATCGCTATTAGTATTGATTGGTACTGGTTTTAGCACTGTTTCAAATGCATCAGATTCAACTAATCCAAGTTATGAATCAAAGTATGTAGAGATAGTTGTACTGCCAGGTGAAAGCCTTTGGTCAATCGCACAGGTGGTGGCAGATGGTGGATCAATCCGTTCAGTCGTGGAGGAGATCCTGACTGTGAACCACCTCGCCAGCGCAGATGTGAGCGCCGGTACCAAGTTGATGGTGCCAACCAGGTAGTTATTACCTAAATCACCCTTGCTTTCCTGAGATTTTGCTCAACACGCCGATTCAGGTGCTTTTCAACCCTAAAGGTTGCCTCTATGGTTCACCCAACATCTAGTGGTCAAACCCGAAAGGGCTTCCATAAGTTGTGGTTTTAGAGTATCTTTCGTGATCCATCCCAGCTATCCCTTTTTGATTGGAGCATACGGTGATCTGCCCCTTCTGCCGGTTTGAGGACTCCCGAGTCATTGACTCACGTCCTGCCGATGAGGGCACCCTGATCCGCCGTCGCCGTGAGTGCACCTCATGTAGCCGCAGATTCACAACCTCTGAGACCAGCGTTTTACTAATTATCAAAAGATCAGGAGCAACAGAGCCCTTCTCTCGCGAGAAGGTAATCTCTGGTGTTCGCAAGGCGTGCCAAGGTCGTCCAGTAAGTGATGATGATTTTGCATTGCTGGCACAAAGGGTTGAAGAGTCCTTACGCGCAGATGGTCAGGCAGAGGTTGAAGCTCAAGAGGTTGGAATGGCAATTCTTGCGCCACTCCGAGAACTCGATGAGGTCGCCTACCTGAGATATGCCTCCGTATATCGTAACTTTACCTCCCTCGAAGATTTTGAAGGTGAGATCGCACTTCTCCGTGCCGAACCTTCCAGAAATTCAAATGCATTAAAAAATGAAAAAAATGTTTTAAATAAAGATTTACAAACAGCAGTAGTAAAAAATTAAGTCACTAGAAAACTAAGGGGAAACGTATGTCGATTGTGAACAAGCCAGCACAGACCAAGGTCACTGGATTAAATAAGGCCAATGGTCTGAAGATAGAACGTATTTACACAACAGCTGGTGTCCATCCATATGACACCGTTAAGTGGGAGCGCCGTGATGTAGTCCAGACCAACTGGAAATCAGGCGAGGTTATCTTTGAACAAAAAGGTGTTGAGTACCCAGATTTCTGGTCGGTAAATGCTTCAACAATTGTTACCACCAAATACTTCCGCGGCGCACTTGGTGCAGATAATCGCGAGTGGTCACTAAAGCAGGTTATTGATCGTGTTGTTTTAACATACACAAAGGCTGGAAAAGAGAATGGCTACTTTGCCACCGAGCAAGATGCCGAGATCTTCGAGCACGAATTAACTCACATGCTGATGCACCAAATCTTCTCTTACAACTCACCAGTGTGGTTTAACGTAGGAACAACAGCGCCACAACAGGTATCTGCATGTTTCATTCTCTCTGTAGATGACACAATGGATTCAATTCTTAACTGGTACCGCGAAGAGGGCTTTATCTTCAAAGGTGGATCAGGTGCTGGCTTAAATCTCTCTCGTATTCGCTCATCAAAAGAGTTATTAAAGAATGGTGGAACAGCTTCAGGTCCAGTTTCATTTATGCGCGGAGCAGATGCTTCAGCTGGAACAATTAAATCTGGTGGTGCAACACGTCGTGCCGCAAAGATGGTTGTTTTAGATGTAGATCATCCAGATATCGAAGAGTTCATCGAGACAAAGGTTCGTGAAGAGGACAAGATTCGTGCCCTTCGTGATGCTGGTTTTGATATGGATCTTGGTGGAAAAGACATCATCTCTGTTCAATACCAAAATGCAAATAACTCAGTACGTGTATCAGATTCATTTATGCGTGCCTATGAAGAGGGTAAGTCATTTGGTTTAACTGCTCGCTCAACTGGTGAGGTACTAGAGACAGTTGATGCAAAACAATTATTCCGCAAGATGGCAGAGGCAGCTTGGGCATGTGCTGATCCAGGAATTCAATATGATGACACGATCAATGAGTGGCACACCAACCCAGAGACTGGACGCATCAACGCATCAAATCCATGTTCTGAGTACATGTCACTAGATAACTCATCATGTAACTTGGCCTCTCTTAACCTATTAAAGTTCCTAAAGGCTGATGGTTCATTTGATACCAAGACCTTTGTTAAGGCAACAGAGCTTGTTATTACCTCAATGGATATCTCAATCTGTTTCGCAGATTTCCCAACAGATCCAATTGGTGAGACAACCCGCAACTTCCGTCAATTAGGAATTGGTTATGCAAACCTTGGTGCACTTCTTATGGCATCAGGTCTTGCCTACGATTCAGATGGTGGCCGTGCACTTGCTGGCGCTATCACCTCATTGATGACCGGTACCTCATACCGTCGCTCAGCAGAGCTAGCCGGAATTGTTGGTGCCTACAATGGTTATGCACGTAACGCATCTGCTCACACCCGTGTAATGCGCAAACACCAAAATGCAACTGAGTCAGCTAAATCTGTTGCAACTTTGGATAAAGATGTTTGGACCGAGGCTGTTAAGCAATGGTCAACTGGTAACTCAATTGGCGAGAAAAATGGCTGGCGTAATGCGCAAGCCTCAGTTCTTGCACCAACTGGAACAATTGGCTTGATGATGGATTGCGATACAACCGGTATCGAGCCAGATCTAGCACTTGTTAAGTTTAAGAAGATGGTTGGTGGCGGATCTATGCAGATCGTTAACCAAACAATTCCACAAGCACTTCGCAAACTTGGTTACTCAGATGAGACCAATGAGGCAATTGTTGAGTACATCGCAGAGCATGGAAATATCATCGATGCACCAGGATTAAAGCCTGAGCACTATGACATCTTTGATTGCGCGATGGGTATTCGTTCAATCTCAGCAATGGGTCACGTAAAGATGATGGCTGCATGTCAACCATTCCTATCTGGTGCGATCTCAAAGACAGTTAACCTGCCATCGAACGCGACAGTGGAGGAGATCGAAGAGGTCTACTACCAAGGTTGGAAGCTAGGACTTAAGGCGCTTGCTGTTTACCGCGACAATTGCAAGGTGGGACAACCACTCTCTGACTCAAAGGGTAAAACTGATGAGGTTGCAGTTGCAGAGGATGCACATGTTGCAACACGTCGTCGCCTACCTAAGTCACGCCCAGCACAAACCACCTCATTCTCAGTTGGTGGCGCCGAGGGTTACATGACAACAGGTGCATACGCAGATGGCGCACTTGCAGAGGTTTTCCTAAAGCTTGGCAAGCAGGGTTCAACACTTGCCGGCGTAATGGATTCATTCTCAATCGCAGTATCTATTGGTTTGCAATATGGCGTACCTCTAGAGACCTTCGTAGAGAAGTTTTCAAATCTACGGTTTGAGCCAGCAGGTATGACAGATGATGCAGATATTCGCATGGCGCAATCCATGATGGATTACATCTTCCGTCGCCTAGCACTTGATTACCTACCATTTGAATCACGTAGTGCACTTGGTATCTACTCAGCAGCAGAGCGCGCTCGCGCACTTGAAAGCGGTACATACACAGAGGATGAGAAGCCACAAGCTGTTGCTGCTCCAGCTCCAGTAAGTACTCCAGTTAAAAAGGTTCAAGAGATCAAGATTGAGAAGACACCAGATGCATCAGCAGGTGTTGGATCCGCTGGAGTTGGTTCCTCAATGGAGCTCTTTGAAAAGATGAGTGGATCAAAATCTGATGCACCACTATGTATGACATGTGGCGTAAAGATGCGTATGGCTGGATCATGTTTTGTCTGTGAAGGTTGCGGAAACACATCTGGTTGTTCATGATCTAAGTAAGTAATTAAGGAGCGTCGTAACTAATCGTTACGGCGCTCTTTTATTTTCATAACGCAAAGTAGTTATTCACAAAAACAATCAACTAGCGTTGACATTAATGTTTGCATTAAATAATAATTCTCTTAGCAAACAAGTAACCTCTCCACGGATGGGCTACTTGGAGGTCGGAGCGATCTGCTGTGATGGCGGATAGGTCCGGCCTCGCTACTGATAACGAAAGGCCAGGATTTCTCTTGGCCCCTCGTGCTCCAAGCGTCTACTTGGAGGATTTAAATAGTTAATCTAAGTGATCTCTTCGCCAGATTATGATCTCAAAGATCAGTCTGGCGAGAGTCAAAATTAAATTAAAAATCTCAACCCATTCCATAGACACCACCTCCTTTCGATATCTCGATCCTTTTGATCGAGAATCACATGCAGTACGTGGCTGCAAATGTGAAAGGAGAGGAGCGGGAGAAAGTTAATAAATTCAATTCTTCAGTTTTATTTGATTTTAAACTGTGTGGATAAAGAATCTCTCTGGAAAACCAATAAAGTGCCCTAGTGAGTGAGTATTCAAAAAAGGTTAGATCTGCTTTAGATGTAGCGGTCGCTGCAATTGGTGGCGAGCCTCGAAGTGGCCAAATAGAGATGGCCGAAGCTGTAGCTAATGCATTATCTAATCGACATCACCTACTTGTGCAGGCTGGAACTGGAACTGGTAAATCACTCGCATACCTTGTACCTGCATTAGTTAGTGGAAAAAAAGTTTTAGTCGCAACCGCAACTCTTGCCTTGCAGCGCCAATTAGTAGAGCGCGATTTACCAAAGATTAAATCGGCATTGGATAAAGAATTAAAGCGAGATATCACCTTCGCAATTTATAAAGGTGTTGGTAATTATGTCTGTCTGCAGAAGATGAACAACTCAGAAGGGGACCCAGAGAACCAAGCGGTGCTCGAGGTTTCATCCCTTGAAAGTGATGCCAAGCGTTTGCGGGCCTGGGCTGAATCTCCAATGGCCAGTGGTGATCGTGATGATGCACCAGATGTAGATCGCAGAGTTTGGTTTGCAAACTCAGTCTCTGGCCGTGAATGTATGGGAGCAGATGAGTGTCCATATGGCCACAAATGTTTTGCAGCTCTTGCCAAAGCAAAGGCACAAACAGCTGATGTAGTTGTTACCAACCACACCCTGTTGGCAATTGAGATTGTTGATTCACATCCGATTTTGCCAGAGCGAGATGCGGTGATTTTGGATGAGGCGCATGAGTTTATGGATCGCACAACTCAGGCGGTAACTGAGGAGTTAACCGCGCCACGGGTAATTAGAGCAGCTGCTATGGCGCGCAAACATCTGCCAGGAAAAGCAAGTGATGCATTTACAAAGGCTGCCGATAAGTTTGCCGATGCAGTTGATGATTACAGCGAGATGGTTAAATCAGATATCAGTAAATCTGGGCGGTTAGATTCCTTACCAAAGGAGCTTGAATCCTCAATGCGTGCCATCAAAGAGGCGGTTGCGGCAATTCTGCAATTAATTAATGCTGATGCTGAAGTAATTGATATCAACAGTATGGCAGAGCGGGCCCGGGTAAAGGGTGCGTTAAATGAGATCTCACAAACTGTTACTAAATTATTAAAACCGGGACATACCCATGTGCTTTGGTTTGAACCAACCTACTCAACCCTGTACTTAGCACCGCTTTCAGTCTCTAATGTTTTGCGCCGAAACCTACTTACTGAAACACCAGTAATTGCAACGAGTGCCACATTAACTGTTGGTAAATCATTTGATGCGATCGCTAAAAATATTGGCTTTGTAATTGGCGAAAAGGATGAGGATCAAGAGAGTGAAGAGGGATCAGTAGATCCAGCTAATCTACAAATATTAGATGTTGGGTCACCATTTGATTTTGCTAATCAAGGAATGCTTTACCTACCAAAGCACCTACCTGAACCAGGCCGAGATGGCCCAAGTATCGAGGCGTTAACTGAACTCGGTGAACTGATTGAAGCAGCGGGTGGTCGAACGCTGGCGCTATTTTCGTCTTGGCGCGGAGTTGAGATGGCGGATGAACATCTGCGCAAAGTATTGGCAGATTTAAAGTTGCCGATCATTACACAAAGACGGGGAGATGCGGTTGGCCCATTGGTAGATAAATTTGCATCAATTCCAAACTCAATTTTGCTCGGCACAATCTCTTTGTGGCAGGGAATTGATGTGCCAGGACCATCCTGCACATTGGTTGCAATCGATCGAATTCCATTTCCACGACCAGATGAGCCGGTGATGTCAGCACGTGCTGCTGAGGCAGATGCGGCTGGCGGCAGTGGTTTTATGCAGATCTCACTGCCACGAGCAGCGCTCTTGTTAGCACAGGGAACTGGCAGATTGATTAGATCACTGGATGATCGCGGTGTTGTTGCAATTTTAGATTCGCGAATTGTAAATAAACGTTACGGCTCTATTTTGCTTAACTCAATGCCACCATTTTGGCGGACCAATGATGGTGAGATTATTAAGGATGCGTTGAAGCGATTAGATGAGCAGTATTTAAAGCAGTAACTTACTCTTTAACTGTGGCCAGGTTTTAGCAAAGCTAGGATGCAGTACCTGTTCTTCAACCTGATTAATTGATATCCACTTCACCTCAAGTGATTCATCATTCATCTCATGAGCAATAAGTGCTGGATCAGCAATAGCTAAGATGGTGTGGTAACGCCAAGGACCATGATCATCTACAAACTCATCTAAAACTGTTAATAGATTGGTATCAATACCAATCTCCTCATTTGCCTCACGGAGCGCAGCTTCAACTGGTGTCTCATGAGAATCACGTGCACCCCCTGGAATGCCCCAGGTATCTCCATTGTGAACCCATGGCGCACGATGCTGCATCAAAATACTTTGATCGCGGATCAGGATTAAGCCGGCGGCACCAAATAAGCCCCAATGTTTAGAGGCGCAATCACACTCAATCCAACCATCACCATCCCGATGAGCCATGTGGATAGCCTTGCACAGTTTTTAACTATTCACAGTTATTTAAAAACGGGTGAAGGCAAGGGAAGCGATTAAATACCTTGCGCAGATGAAAATTAAGAAGCAGGGCGCAATATTGCTTTCATTACTTGCATTAAGTGGCTGTGCCAGGGCAGAGGGCTCATCATTAACTGAGCAGAATCTAATTCAGCAGGAGGCGGTTGATACGCAGACGCAAGGAGATGATCAGGTGGTCGAGGAGGATGAGCCGCCAATTGAGTTTATTCCAGCTGATGTTGATCCAGATTCGGTAGAGCCAATAATTAATTATGTTGATGCGTTGAATATTGCATTAACTGGTGATCTATTTGCTTTACGAGCCTCTGCAAATCCAGGGTGTGGCTGCCTTGAGATTGCAGATCGATTAGCGGAGATCTTTCCAACCCAAACCTTAATCGGCGGGCGATACCAATTAAGACAGATTCAGTTGATAAATGATGCCGGCTTTACTAAAGAGTTTAAGGTGCTAGTTCATCGAAGTGATATCCAGAAGATTGATAAACAATCAAGAAGAAGTGTGGTTTGGAGTCAATCTGAGATCAGCACTATTTTCATAATCAAGTACCAAAGTGATGAGGTGGGCGGAGGATGGAAATTAAGCGATACTCGTTAATAGTAATTTTACTTTTATTAGGTGCACCGGCAGCTAATGCGGCATGCACGCAGAAAACCTGTGTTGATGTCTTTACCGATAAAAATCAATTGGTAATTACCGCCCAGAAAGGTGCGGCCAAGCCCACCGTAAAACCCGCACCAAAGGTAATTACAACAATTAAACCGGTAGTTAAAGCACCAGTTGTTAAACCACCTGTGCCGAAACAGACGCCTAAGCCAGTGGTTAAACCAATTGTTAAGCCACCAACACTGAAACCAATCGCTAAGCCAGTTGTAAAGAAACCAGCCACCGCCTCCTTAAGTGATAAGTTAATTAAGCTCTTGCCGGCAGGTGATATTAATTTTCAACCTGCCACCCAATCTGTGGTCAATATTCCAACCTACTTTTGGACCAAGACGCCGCAGCGGTTTCAAGCGGTGATTCCGATCTTAGATGTAATTGTTTATGTGAATCTTTACGCCACCTTTGATTGGTCCTTTGGCGATGGTGCAAAAAAGTTAACTCTCTTGCAGGGTGGGCCATTTCCAAATCCAGCGGTGATGCATACCTACGCAAGTAAGGGGGATAAAGAGGTTGAGCTAAAGGTGATTTGGCAGGGCACTTGGAGTGTAAATGGTGTGACCTCACCAATCGCTGGAGATTTAATTACTCAGAGCATCAGTAAACAATTAACGGTAGTTACCGCACCCACATTATTTAACTAGTTAAAAGTAATCCACAAAGATTCAAAAAGTAAGAATAATTGGCAGTGGGCTTTGGCAATCTTGTATCTATGAATACAAAATTATCAATCCAAGATGCATTATCTGAAGTTTCAGAGATAAATTATGAAGGAACTCAAACTCTTCGATTACAACGGCTTGGTGCAGTTGCAATTAAAGATCTAATGGCCCAATTTGCTAAAGCGGGCACCGCTGATGATTACAAATTAATTGCATTGGTTCTTACTCGCCTGCATGATCTGCAGGTTCGAGATTATGCGATGGGGCTAACTAACAGTGAAAATATCGATCAATCCTTTAACTTTTGGCACTGGTTGTTACAGTTGGCACCAAAAGGTTTTATTGCACCAGTTGCTGCGATCTTTTCGACAGTTGCCTATGAATCTGGTGAGAGTGATCTAGCCCAACGCTCTCTGGATCAAGCTTTTGCAGATCAAGCCGATTACCCATTGGCAAAGTTATTACGCCGGGTTTACAGCGCCCAGTGGCCACCGCAAAGTTTTGCCGCCATGCGAGCAGAGCTTCACCCTAAGGTTTGTGCCACCCTCTTTGGTTAAGCAAAGAGGGCTAATATGAATTCATGATTATTGGTATTCCTAAAGAGATCAAAAATAATGAGTTTCGAGTTTCAGCCACACCATCTGGTGTTCACTCATATGTACAAAGTGGCCACACTGTTTTGGTTGAAAGTGGTGCTGGTTTGGGTTCGGCGATTACCGATCAGGATTACATCGAATCAGGGGCCCAAATTGTGGCAACAGCGGATGAGGTATGGCAACGAGCAGATTTAATTCAAAAGGTAAAAGAGCCGATCGCAGCTGAGTATCCAAAGATGCGCAAGGGGCAGATCCTATATACCTACCTACATCTTGCAGCCTCTCGCGAGTGCACCGATGCGATTATTAAATCTGGCATCACCGCCTTTGCCTACGAGACAGTTGAAGTAAATGGCACATTGCCTTTACTTGCACCAATGTCTGAGGTAGCCGGTCGCATGTCAATTCAAGTTGGTGCCACAGCTCTTGAAGCAAGCAAGGGTGGGCGAGGAGTACTGCTTGGCGGAGTTCCTGGTGTTCGTCCTGGCAAGGTGGTTGTAATTGGTGGTGGAGTTGTTGGTGTTGCAGCCGCAACTATCGCCCATGGCATGCGAGCCGATGTAAGTATCTTTGATTTAGATTTACCGCGTTTGGCACAGATTGATCAATTATTTAAGGGCCAGGTAAAAGGTATTGCCTCATCTGCTTATGAGATCGAGCGCGAGGTAATGGCAGCAGATCTAGTAATTGGTGCGGTTCTAGTTCATGGTGCTAAGGCGCCAAAGTTAGTAAGTAATGCACTAGTTAAAAAGATGAAGCCAGGATCGGTTTTAGTAGATGTTGCAATTGATCAAGGTGGCTGCTTCGAGGATTCCAAAGCAACAACACATGCCGATCCAACATTTCGAGTACACAACTCAATCTTTTACTGCGTCGCAAATATGCCTGGTGCTGTGCCTGCAACCTCTACCTATGCACTGGCTAACGCCACAATTAAGTATGGGTTAGCAATTGCCAATAAGGGTTGGCAGAAGGCGATCGCTGATGATCCCAATCTGGCCAAGGGACTAAATGCACATGAAGGCAAAATTACCTACGAGGCTGTTGCAAAAGCCCATAATCTGTAGTAATTTCCGTTCTAGGTCATGAGTCTCAGTTTCTAGCCCCGGCTAACTGAGCGGCAACCCTCCACCACGGTGGGGTGCTCCGGGTGAAGACCAGGTCGATAGCAAGGTGCCATCGGCAAGTGTGGGTCGCTAAAACTATTTAGGGCACATCCCTAATTATTTTCGCCCCCCTTAACAAGGAGGTTGCATTGTCATACTCATTTGAAACCCAACAAATTCATGCTGGTCAAGTTGCTGATCCAACTACTGGTGCTCGCGCACTTCCGTTGTATCAAACAACCGCTTATCAATTCCGCGATACCAAGCACGCCGCCGATCTATTTGGTTTGGCTGAGCTAGGAAATATTTACACCCGCATCATGAATCCAACGCAGGATACGGTGGAGCAACGAATTGCCGCACTTGAAGGTGGCGTAGCTGCCTTATTGCTGGCATCAGGCTCGGCTGCCACAACATTTGCCATATTAAATGTGGCAGAGGCTGGCGACCACATTGTCTCTTCACCATCTCTTTACGGTGGAACTTACAATCTATTCCATTACACGCTTCCAAAATTTGGCATTGAGGTTACCTTTGTCGATAACCCAGATGATCCAGAGTCTTGGCGAAAAGCGGTAAAGCCGAATACCAAAGCCTTTTTTGGTGAAACCATAGCTAACCCAAAAAATGATCTATTGGATATCGAAACTATCGCCAAGATTGCACATGAGAATGAGGTGCCATTAATTGTTGATAACACAGTTGCGACACCTTATTTAATTAGGCCAATTGAGTGGGGTGCAGATGTAGTTGTTCACTCCGCCACAAAGTTCCTTTCCGGCCATGGAAATGCAGTAGTTGGTGCAATTGTGGACTCTGGCAAATTTGATTATGCCAAGTACCCAAATAAGTTTAAAAACTTTAACCAACCCGATCCTTCCTACAACGGCTTGGTTTATGCGCAAGCACTTGGCGTTGGCTCACCCTTCGGTGCTAACTTGTCATATATCTTCAAAATTCGTTTAACCCTTTTACGGGATATCGGAGCTGCAGTTTCACCATTTAATGCCTGGCTTCTTGCACAAGGTTTAGAGACCTTATCGCTTCGAATTGAGCGACATGTAGAGAATGCAAAGGCGGTTGCCGCATTCTTGGAAAAACATCCACAGGTTACCGGTGTTAATTACGCATCCCTTACCTCCTCTAAGTGGAATAAGTTAGCTACCAAATATGCACCAAAGGGAAGTGGTTCAGTTCTCTCCTTTGAAATTAAGGGCGGGATCGAGGCTGGTAAGAAATTTATTGAAGCCTTAAATCTGCACTCACATGTTGCAAATATTGGCGATGTTAGATCACTTGCAATTCATCCAGCATCAACCACCCACTCACAACTATCGCCAGCTGAACAATTAACTGCAGGTGTAACACCTGGATTGGTTCGTTTATCAGTTGGTATTGAAAATATCGCAGATATCAAGGCGGATTTGGAGACCGCATTTGCCGCTGCAAAATAAGTTAGCGGTTACCGGGGCGTGGTTAGAACACCATGACCCCGGTGATCGGCAATTTATCCAGATTGGTGATTTGCAATTAGAGTCTGGCGAGGTTTTGCCAGATACAACAATTGCATATCAAAGTTGGGGTAAGTTAAATTCAAGTAAAGATAATGCAATATTGATTAATCATGCATTAACGGGCTGGTCTGATGTTCCTAGTTGGTGGCCGCAAATGGTTGGTCCTGGGCTGCCATTTGATACCGATAAGTACTTTGTAATCTGTCCAAATGTAATTGGTGGCTGTCAGGGCAGTACTGGTCCATCATCCCTGCACCCAGATGGCCGCAGATGGGGTTCACGTTTTCCGGCGATAACAATTAGAGATATGGTGCAAGCAGAGTTAATTGTTACCAAAAAATTAGGAATCAAGAAGTATTTACTATCGGTAGGCCCATCCCTTGGTGGCATGAGGTCATTGGAGTGGGCGATTCAACACCCAGAGTTTGTCGAAGCTATCTGCACAATCGGCTCATCCGCAGTTGCCACCGGAGATCAAATAGGTGCTGCCTCAATTCAAATTAAGGCGATTGAAGCAGATCCAAATTACCTTGATGGTGATTTTTATGAACAAGAGCGTGGTCCAGATATAGGCATGGGGATTGCACGTCGAATTGCACATCTAACCTATCGAACTGAGAGTGAGATGGATGTGCGCTTTGGTCGAGATATGCAGGGGGATGAGACAGGGCGTTACGCTGTTGAATCTTATTTAGATCACCAAGCGGTTAAGTTAGCTAAGAGATTTGATGCAAATACCTATATTGCTCTGACACAAGCGATGAACTCCCATGATGTTGGACGTGAACGTGGCGGAGTGGCGGCTGCTTTAAACACAATTAAAATTCCAGTCCATGTTGTTGCAATTGATACCGATCGCCTATTTCCGCCAAGGCTGCAACATGAGATTGTTGATTTAACCCCTACGGCAGCCCCGCTTAATGTGATTGAGTCGGATTTTGGCCATGATGGCTTTTTGATTGAGGTTGAGGCGGTTGGATCGATTATCCGCAAAATCCTAGGCTGAGCTACTTTTGGAGATTTTCTCGGGCCGGCAAGCCACAAAAGCATGGGAATTTCCAAGTTTTAAGAGGCCGGCAAGCCACAAAAGCATCTTTAGCCTTGCCTTTACCTCTATAAAACTTGGAAATTAAGAAAAGTGTCTGAAATTGAGTGGATTGGATGTGCAAAATGGCCTGTGGACAATTTATAATATAGCCAGTGGTCAGGCGGTTTAAATAAATCGCAAAAAGAGTTAGACCTCAAAACAAAGGATGAATTGTGGCTGTAATTCGTGCGCCCAAAAAAGGCGCTAAAGCGGGTAAGAAGGTTGTACGTAAGAGCAAACCTGCTAAAAAGAAAACAGTTTCAAAGAAATTACCCGCTAAAAAAGCGGCTCCAGAAAAGATTGTAGTTAAGCAGGTACTAGATGCCAAAGATGTGGCACAAATTATTAAAGTTAAAGAGGCGATCGCTCGTCAAAAAGAGGTTCTAGCTGAGTTAACTGCTCGTGGCGTTACAAATATAAATAGAATTGCAAAAAAGGCTGATCAAGAGTTAGTTGTCGAAGCTCGCGAACTTGAAATTTCTGTACCAAAGTTAGTCGAGAAGATGCGCAAGGCCGCACTTGGTACGCCAAGCCGAGTTTTAAAGCGCGCAGAGTTAGATTTAGTAGCACCACCTGCACCAGTTGTATCTGCACCAGTCAGTACGTCAAAGGGTGGCAAAGCAGCGGTCGTCAAGATTGATGGCGAAGAGGTTGAGGTTGAAGAGGTTGAACTTGAGGATCCAGAGAAACTTCTGGAAGAGGTTGGCGAGATATTAGAGGCGGAAGCTGGCGATAATGAAAAGAAAACCCGTGAGGTAAAGGCAGGGGATGACTCTCGCAATGAGAAGGATGCTTTTATTCTGCAGGACTCAGATGATGATGAGGATGAGGTTGATAAGAATGAGCGCCAGAAGTTAAAGAAAGAGATTGAGATAGTTACCAATGTTTTAACTGCGATCTCCCATAAAAACACCAATAATCCAAAGGCACAAAAGCAGATCGCGGTCTACGCTGAATCTAAAAACTTAAATCTAAAGACAGTTAAGCAACAATTATCAATGAAGACCTTTAATGAGAAGGCCTCAAAGATATTGGTTGAGTCTGTAATCATGGGCTTCTTCGGAGATCTAGAAGAGTTAAATCAGATCTTTGCTTACGAGCTAACCCGCCTACAAACTGAGCTTAAGTACCTACCACCAGAGCAAACAGTGTTAACCGCTGGTGCGACCGCAGATCCAGTTAAGGATTACCTAAAGTTAATTGGCCGCGTTGCCCTTCTTAATGCCGAGATGGAGGTAGATCTAGCGACTCGAGTTGAGGCTGGATTATTTGCGGGCGAGAAGATTTTGAATGATAAGAAGATGGATAAGAAAACCAAGCGGATGTATGAACGAATCATCTTGGATGGCCAGGTAGCTAAGAATCACCTGCTTGAAGCAAACCTTCGTTTAGTAGTTTCATTAGCCAAGCGTTACACCGGAAGAGGAATGTTGTTCCTTGATCTAATTCAAGAGGGAAACCTTGGCTTAATTCGAGCAGTTGAAAAGTTTGATTACACCAAGGGTTACAAGTTTTCAACCTATGCAACTTGGTGGATCCGTCAGGCGATCACACGTGCGATGGCTGATCAAGCGCGAACAATTCGTATTCCAGTACACATGGTTGAAGTTATTAATAAGTTAGCTCGTGTACAACGACAGATGTTGCAGGATCTTGGTCGCGAACCAACACCTGAAGAGTTAGCAAAAGAGTTGGATATGACACCAGAGAAGGTGGTTGAGGTACAGAAGTATGGTCGCGAGCCGATCTCACTTCACACACCACTTGGTGAAGAGGGCGATAGCGAGTTCGGAGATCTAATTGAGGACTCTGAAGCGATTGTGCCAGCCGATGCGGTCTCATTTACATTGTTGCAAGAGCAGCTGCACTCAGTTCTTGATACCTTGTCAGAGCGCGAGGCTGGTGTTGTAGCAATGCGATTTGGTTTAACAGATGGTCAACCAAAGACCCTTGATGAAATCGGCAAGGTTTACGGGGTAACTCGTGAGCGTATTCGCCAAATTGAATCAAAGACTATGTCCAAGCTTCGCCACCCATCGCGCTCCCAGGTTCTGCGCGATTACCTAGATTAAAAAGTAAATCAGATTACATAACTTAAGGAGATTAAAATGAGTGAGAATATAAAGATGAGAGTTAAAGAGAATGGTTCAATTCGCGTTACCGGTACCGTTGATTTTGTAGATGCAGATGGCAATGTTGTGGAAACGAAAACTGATTTTTCACTCTGCCGCTGTGGCGCCTCAAAGGAGAAACCCTTCTGCGATGGCTCACATAAAGCAGCAAACTTTATTGCAGATTAAGTTGCAATAACCTTCTCTAAAAACATATCGATCAGTTCATCCCAGGCAGTAATATCTATTTTCTTGCCCGAAACATCATTGATGATGATGCCAAGGGTATAGGCCTGAATAAATAAAGCACCTGCGTGCAGATCTATCTCTTTGTTAATCCAGCCACGATCTCGTGCCTCTCGGAAAATATCGATGATCGCCTCATTTAATCGATCCTGTTGAGCATTCATCTTCTTCATCATTCGCGGATTTGCATTTGCAATTGAGATTGAGGTTGCTCGATCCATTCGCTGTGGCATTAAATCGGGGGATTGGGTAAATATAGTGACTTTCTTCAGCTCTGTAACCATCTCCTCTTTGTTCTTTGCAGTTTGAAATACCTTAGTGAGCAGATGAATTGATTGATCAACATAAGCGGCGTATCTAAATACTTGAGCGGTTTCGATTAGATCATCAAAATCTTCAAAGTGGTGATAGAGCGAGCCTTTAGAGATACCTGATTTTTCTAGGATCAACTCACTTGTTAGATCTAAGGCCTTCTTTGTTTTTAACTGATCTAGAACAGTTTGAACTAAAGCGCGCTTGGTTGGGTGTAGTGAATCCATAACCTAAAGGTTAGGCCTTAATTGGCGGAAACTTCTACCAATTTCTGTGATTCATCTTGAATTCGAGCAGCAACTGTCTTTAATCCCTCGGCGTACTCCTTGCCGTGGTGAGCACAGAAGGTTAACTCGCCACCAGATACCAGCAGTGCGCGTACATAAGCTTGGGCACCACAGCGATCGCAACGATCGGTTGAGTTCAGTGGAGCCGCTTCCATCGTGATCTGATCTGACATCTGTTGCTCCATCTCAATCTAGTGGGATTGTAAGAATCTCTAGCAGGGGAACATCAAACCATGAACCTTTATTCCCCGTGGCCAATTTAGGTTTCGAAATGATTAATTTTTCCGTAGAGATTGTGGATAAATCCCCAAAATAGATATTTATAGGGGGTTTTTGGTGTTGATCATCTATATCTAGATGTGGCGCCGATAACCTTCTCACCCGTGGCTACCAAATCAAGTAAAACAGGTGAGAGCGAAGCTCTAGCCACCAGTTACACCGCAAAGGATTTATCTGTCCTCGAAGGCTTAGATGCGGTTCGTAAACGTCCCGGAATGTATATCGGTACAACCGACTCTCGTGGCTTAATGCATTGCTTGTGGGAGATTATTGATAACGCAGTTGATGAGGCGCTAGCTGGTCATTGCAAAACAATTGAGATTAATCTTGAATCAGATGGCTCGGTTGAAGTACATGATGATGGTCGCGGTATCCCAGTAGATAAAGAGCCAAAGACTGGCTTAACAGGCGTTGAAGTTGTTATGACCAAACTTCATGCTGGTGGAAAGTTTGGCGGCGGCTCATACGCAGCCTCTGGTGGTTTGCATGGTGTGGGTGCATCAGTAGTAAATGCACTCGCTTCTAGATTAGATGTTGAGGTAGATCGAGATAGCAAAATTTACTGGATGTCATTTAAACGCGGTAATGCCGGAATCTTCGAGGGCGATGGACCTAATGCAACATTTACTGAAAAATCTGGATTACGGGTTATTGGCAAGGTATCTGCAAAGGTTACCGGTACTCGAATTAAATGGTGGTTTGATAAACAGATTTTCTTAAAAGAGGCAGAGTTATCAATTGAGGATATTTACGCCCGCGCTCGCCAAACCTCATACCTAGTTCCTGGTTTAACCCTTGTTGTAAATGATCGCAGAGCTAAGGTCAAGACAAGTGAAACCTTTTTCCATAAAGGTGGTATCTCAGAGTTCTGTACCTTCCTTCGTCCAGATGATCCAGTTGGTGAAGTAATCCGCATCTCTGGCACTGGTGAATACAATGAAACTGTTCCAGTCCTTGATGAAAAGGGACATATGAATCCAATTGAGGTTCACCGGGAGATGGGCGTTGATATTGCGATGCAATGGGGCAATGGTTATGAACCAACAGTTACATCCTTTGTAAATATTATTTCAACACCAAAGGGTGGTACCCATGTTCAAGGCTTTGAACGGGCCATGACCAAAGCGGTAAATGATGCACTTCGCGCAACTAAAACCTTAAAAAATAGCGAACCAGATGTAATCAAAGATGATGTGCAAGAGGGCTTAACCGCCGTGGTAACTGTTCGAATGTCAGAGCCACAATTTGAGGGACAAACTAAAGAGGTCCTAGGAACAGCAGCAGCCAGCAAGATTGTTAGCCAAGTTGTTGCAGATGAGATGAAGAACTTCTTTGCATCCAGCAAGCGAATTGAAAAGCAAACTGGCCGTACTTTGCTCGAGAAGATTGCCAACGCCTCTCGCACTCGAATCTCGGCCCGCTCTCACAAGGATCTACAACGCCGTAAAAATGCATTAGAGAGCTCATCTCTGCCAACTAAATTATCGGATTGCCGGTCAGATGATGCGGCTCGAACAGAGTTGTTTATTGTTGAGGGAGATTCAGCACTTGGCACAACTAAGGCGGCCCGTAACTCAGAGTTTCAAGCAATCCTGCCGATTCGCGGAAAGATATTAAATGTACAAAAGGCATCTCTGTCGCAGATGCTAGAGAACAATGAGTGTGCATCAATCATTCAGGTAATTGGCGCCGGCAGTGGAAAATCCTTTGATTTAAATGATGCACGTTATGGCCGAGTTATCTTGATGTCAGATGCTGATGTTGATGGCGCCCATATCCGATGTTTGCTTCTTACTTTGTTTAATTCATATATGCGACCACTAGTAGAGGCAGGTCGAGTATTTGCTGCGATCCCACCTCTGCACCGGATCGATGTAATTGGTGGCAAAAAGGGCGAGGTTCATTACACCTACAGTGATGATGAGATGAAAAAGGTTATTGCAGGACTCAAGAAGGATGGCAAACGTTGGAAGGAGCCAATTCAACGTTACAAAGGCTTAGGCGAGATGGATGCAGATCAACTTCGTGAGACAACTATGGATCCAGAAAAGCGCACACTTCGCCGCATTACGATGAAGGATGTAACCAAGGCTGAGGCGATCTTTGAGTTATTGATGGGCAATGAGGTAGCACCTCGTAAAGAGTTTATTTCAACTGCTGAGATTGATCGTGAACGAATCGACGCTTAATTAATCTTTAATCGATCGTAACAAGATCGAAGTACTCCTCTTTCCAAAGATCCTCATCACCATCTGGCAGCAAAATAACCCGCTCTGGCTTTAATGCTTGGACTGCGCCCTCATCATGAGATACCAAAATAACCGCGCCTTGATACTCAGCTAAGGCGGCGAGAATCTCATCACGGGATGCTGGATCTAAGTTATTTGTTGGCTCATCTAGCAATAAAACATTTGCCGCACTTACTACCAGCGTTGCCAAGGCAAGCCGGGTTCGCTCACCACCTGACAAAACCTTTACTAATTTATGAACATCATCACCAGTAAATAGGAATGAGCCCAGCACATTACGCGCCTCTGGTTCACGAATATCGGCGGTAGCGCTCATCATGTTCTCTAAAATTGTTCGTTCAAAATCAAGGGACTCATGCTCTTGGGCGTAGTAACCAATCTTTAATCCTTGTCCATGAGATACGTTGCCAGTATCTGATTCAAGCTCGCCTGCTAAAATCCTTAACAAGGTTGTTTTTCCGGCGCCATTTAAACCAAGAATTACAACCCTTGAACCCTTATCAATAATTGCTGATACATCGGTAAAGATTTCAAGTGAGCCGTAAGATTTTGAGAGCTCCTCACCAGATAGGGGAGTCTTGCCACATGGTGATGGTGTTGGAAAACGAAGCTTTGCTACCTTGTCGCTGACACGAACATCCTCAAGTGAGCTGCGCAGTTTTTCAGCGCGACGTAACATTCCTTGGGCAGCGGTGGCTTTGGATGCTTTAGCGCGCATCTTCTCACCTTGCTTTTGCAAGATCTCCGCCTTCTTCTCGGCATTTGCTCGCTCGCGTTTGCGGCGGTGCTCATCTTGTTCACGCTGCAAGAGGTAGTTCTTCCAGCCCATGTTATAGACATCAATTACATTTCGATTTCCATCAATATAAAAAATCTTATTTACAACAGTTTCAATGAGATTTACATCGTGGGAGATAATTACTAGCCCTCCAGAGTACTTTGATAAATACTCACGCAACCAAATAATTGAGTCCGCATCTAAGTGGTTAGTAGGCTCATCTAGCAACAAGGTTTCAGCGCCAGAGAATAAGATTCGAGCTAACTCAATTCTTCTTCGCTGACCACCAGATAAGGCTGATAACTCTTGATCAAATAAATTATTTGGCACACCCAGTGAGGATGCAATCGCCTCTGCTTCAGCCGATGCTGCGTAACCACCAGCTGCGCTGAACTCATGTTCTACTCGGGTGTAACGCTCCATCGCCTTTTCAAGCGCGGCACCTTCAGAGGTTGCCATCTCCTCTTCAACAGCGCGCATACGTTTAACAATCTGATCTAAATCACGAACAGAGAGAATTCGATCAAGCACTGTTCCTTGATCTTCACCAGTTCGGGGATCTTGTGGCAGGTAACCAATCTTTCCAGTTCGATTTACTACGCCACCTGCGGGCATAGTTTCACCAGCTAATACTTTAGCTAGTGTGGATTTGCCTGCACCATTACGACCAACAAAACCAATTCGATCACCATGATTTATGCGAACTGTTACATCCTTAACCAGAAGTCTGGCGGCAGCACGAAGTTCGAGAGCGTTAGTTGATATCAAAGTTGCTTAGGCAACAAGACGTGTGCGACGAGGTGATGCGTACTTCTTTTCAATTTCAGTTAGCTCCTCAGAAACCTTCGCCTTGATGCTCTCCTCAGATTTTAGGATCGCAGTTAGAGAGGCGATTGTAGCCTTTAATTCTTTAGCCTCAGTTTCAAGTTCAATCTTGCTCATCTTGGTCAAGCGACGAAGCGGCATATCTAAAATATAGGTCGCTTGTTCATCAGATAATTTAAAGCTTTTGATTAAGGATGCCTTGGCGACAGTTGCATCCTCGCTGGCGCGAATTAATTTAATTACCTTATCAATATCTACAATCGCCTTTAATAATCCATCTACCAAGTTCAATCTTGCCTGTGCTTTTGCCTTACGGAACTTGGATCTGCGGGTAACAACCTCGACTCGGTGATCAATAAAGACTTGAAGCAGATCTTTTAAACCAAGGGTTAGTGGCTTGCCATCAACTAAGGCAACTGCGTTAATTGAGAAGGCATCCTCCATCGGGGTTAACTTATAAAGATTTTCTAGCACCTCTTGTGGTTCATATCCATTTTTAATCTCGACTACTACCTTGGTGCCTGATTGACCATCTGATAGATCTACGATGTCAGAGATTCCCTGCACCTTCTTCGCCTTAACCAAATCAGCAATCTTCTCTACGATCTTCTCTGGGCCGATGTTGAAAGGCAGCTCAGTAATAACAATTCCTTGTTTGCGAGCGGTGATCTTCTCAATGGTAGTTGTCGCACGCACCTTAAATGAGCCACGGCCAGAGGAGTACGCATCGGCAATTCCCTCAGTTGCAACTAAGTAGCCACCAGTTGGAAAATCAGGTGCTGGTACAAACTTCATTAACTGCTTCAAGGTTGCCTTTGGATTCTCCATCAAATACTTGGTTGCGCCAATTACCTCACCAAGATTGTGCGGGGCCATATTGGTCGCCATTCCAACTGCGATACCAGTTGCGCCATTTACTAATAGGTTTGGAAATGCTGCGGGCAGAACCTGTGGCTCAAGGATTTGGCCATCATAATTTGCACCAAAGTTAACGGTGTCCTCATCTGATTCATCAACCATCAACATGGCAGAGATTGCTAGGCGAGACTCGGTGTAACGCATTGCAGCAGGACCTGAATCTAAAGAACCAAAATTTCCATGACCATCAATTAACGGCAGGCGCATAGAAAATGCTTGTGCCATACGAACCATCGCATCATAAATTGCACCATCGCCATGTGGATGTAACTTTCCCATTACATCACCAACAACACGGGCGCACTTCACATGTCCCTTATCTGGTCGCAATCCCATCTGATCCATCTGGTGAAGAATGCGTCGCTGTACTGGCTTTAAACCATCACGTGCATCAGGAAGGGCGCGTGAGTAAATAACAGAGTAGGCGTACTCCAGAAATGAATCTGACATCTCGGCGGCAACATCAATATCGATGATTCGACCAGGATTCTCACCAGCTTTCGGAAGAACCGCTTTAGGAGTTTTGGCCATGGGGAGTATCTTGCCAATGAATGGCGCTGATCTGCGGGAGCGACAAGCGAAAATGTGTAATCAAAATCTAACGCTGATAAGATTTACCCCACAAGAGAGCAAAATGCTCGGTAAGAACCTAATAAAACTTAGAAAGCACCAGTTATAAATGAGTAATCTCTTTGGGCTTTCACATCTAACTAACTCAATCTTTAACTCACTTTCTACTCCAATGACTACAGATTATTTAAATCTGGGAGTAGGTGAGCGACGAGAGTGTTTAATTTTAATTGATGGCATGGGTCAAGATGCGTTGGATATGTATGCCGATCAATTTACAATATTTTCGCAGTTGAAGACTCAAAGTAAGTTAATTGCAAATTTTCCTTCAACTACGGCAACCAGTCTCTCTACCCTAGGAACTGGTGTGTTACCAGGTGTGCATGGAATGCTGGGTTACACAGTTCGAGTCCCTAGAAGTGATAATCGATTATTAAATGCGCTGAAGTGGGATGAACGAGTTGACCCAGTTATGTGGCAGAAGGTGCCAACCTTATTTGAGCGAGCAGTAGCCGCTGGCGTTGCAGTCACTCATGTGGCAGCAAAGCGTTATCAGGCAACTGGTTTTACCCAGGCCGCATTACGAGGGGCTAATTATGTTGGTGCAAATTCAACAGATGAGATGGCTACTGCAGTAGCTGCCGCACTTAAGTCACAACCATCATTTGTTTATACATACTTAAATACCCTAGATGCAGCTGGCCATAATGATGGCGTCGGTTCAGATAAATGGCTGACCGCCTTACAGCAAGTAGCTGAGTTAATTGAGCGGATTATTTCAACTGCACCTGTTGGAACTCGGGTTTGGATTACATCAGATCATGGAATGGTAAACAGTACTCAACAAAGTATTTTAGGTGAGGATAACCAGCTGCTAGATAATGTCACCTTAATTGGCGGCGAGCCAAGAGCAAGGCATATCTACCTCAAAGATGGCACAGAGAGTGAAACGATTTTGCAATGGCGTGAGTTTTACAAAGACCAGGTGCAAGTATTTAGTAAAGCAGATGCGGTAGCGGCAAATCTATTCGGAAATGTGGTCTCTGAAGATGCGATGGATCGAATGGGAGATCTAATCGCTATTCCAAATAATGATTTGATTTTGATTGATCCAGAGCGCATTCGACAGGAGAGTGGAATGGTTGGCCACCATGGTGGTCTGACAGATCTGGAGATAAATATTCCATTACTTACAAGTAAGTAATACGGGTACTGCTAATCCTCTTTTTCTTTATCCTTACCAAACATAATGTCATCCCATGAAGGAATCTTTATTCGCTTGGTAACGCCATCCTTCTTCGCCGCCTCATCTGGCAGATCCTCTGCATCATCATAATCATCTTCAACAATTGAGATCGGTGCGTAAGGTGTTACATCCTCTTTAATTGAAACCAATCTTGGCGCTTCTGTGTAAACCATTCCAACTGTTGATTGGGCACGTTGTTTTTCCTCGCCACCAATCCATCTAGCACCATCATCATCAGCTAGCAATGAGCGGCGACTTAAATTAAACAACCAGGTAGCTTCACCCTTTGGTGAGTTTTCTGAATTACCAAATGCTTCCTCGCGAATTGGATAATACAAAGTTACCTGCCAATTTCCATCTGGCTTGCGGAAGGTATTCCACTCGATGGTAGACATATCAACACCACGAGGAGCTAGCTTGGTTGAGACCGCAGTCTCTAAATATGGCGCATGCGGCTCACGTTTAATTTGAGTTGCTAGCGCTTGCGCAATAATAAATGCGCGCTCCTGCAAAATAGGACCCGCAAAGTTTTCTACCTTTTCAATTGACCAATCAGTTGTACGAGAGATTGAATCAATTGATTCACCGCCACGCAATCTTGCTTGTACCTCTTTAACGGTGGTACTGATCTCCTCTTGATACGCCGATACAGTTGAGAGTCTTGGTTGGTTTACCGTTGCACGAAGTGAGTCACTAATTCTTAAGGAGAATGAGTTGCCATCTTGATCAACAAGTTCAAGCTCTGTGCCATCGACGGAGCGACCGGTTAAACGTAAGTCGGTTGAATCACTCATGAGAGTAGATTGCCACAAAGGGCGCAGGTTTTGGTTTAGCAGGTGGTAGTTGGCGTGCTTAGATAACTCTGTGAGCCTAAATTTAAGGGATGAATTAGTAATTCTTGCCAGTGATGTGGCTCGAAGCGCTGGTGAAGTTTTAATGAAGCGGCCGGCCGCTTTTACCCTCACCGAGAAAAGTTCCGCAGTGGATTTTGCAACCCAAATGGATCAGCAGGCTGAAGAGTTAATTGTTAGCGCATTACTGAAAGCTCGCCCAGATGATGGAGTTATTGCAGAGGAGGGTGCGGCGAAAAATAGTAAATCTGGTATCACTTGGGTAATTGATCCACTCGATGGCACCGTTAATTACCTTTACGGTCTACCTGGTTGGAATATCTCAATTGCGGCAAAGGATGAAAGTGGTGTTATTGCTGGTGTTGTTTTTGCACCAACAATTAATTCACTATGGCGGGCAAGTAAGGGCGGTGGTGCATTTCTTAATGATCAGGCAATTAAGTGCAATGATCCAGTTACTTTAGATATGGCATTACTTGCCACTGGTTTTTCCTATGATCTTGTTCTTCGGAAAGAGCAAGGAAGCCGGATCGAAAAGTTAATTCCAAAGATTAGAGATATTCGACGCAATGGCGCAGCAGCTGTTGATCTTTGTTATGTTGCAATGGGCGCAGTTGATGGATACTTTGAAAGCTCATTAAAGGAGTGGGATTTTGCAGCTGGTGGATTAATTGCTACCGAGGCTGGGGCGATCATCTCTGGGCGCACAGGTGGCGCACCTGATGGGGATATGGTCGTATGCGCTGGGCCGGCATTACATGCCCAGTTATTGCGCCAATTCTGACCCAAATTGATCTATCTGCCCTCACTGTGGCAAGATACGCATCTTCGTAAGCCAAACTCTCTTCAATAGAAAAATAATGAGGAAATAAAATGAACGTGTTAGATGCTGTAGATGCCGCCTCACTTAGAACCGACATCCCATCTTTTCGTTCTGGCGATGAGTTAAAGGTTCACGTACGTGTTATCGAGGGAAGCAAATCTCGTATTCAGATCTTCCAAGGTGTTGTTATTCGCCGTCAAGGTGCCGGAGTTCGCGAGACATTCTCTATCCGTAAAATTTCATATGGTGTTGGTGTAGAACGTACCTTCCCAGTTCACACTCCGGTAATTGAAAGAATTGAAATTGTTCGCCACGGCTCAGCTCGTCGCGCAAAGCTTTACTACCTACGCAACCTAACTGGTAAGGCAACCAAGATTAAAGAGCGTCGTGGTGCAGATGGTGAAATCATTGTTGAGCCAGCTTATGTGCCACCTGTTAAAGAGGTTGCAGCAGCTAAGGTTGAAGAGTTAGTCGAAGAGACAGCTCCGGTTGCTGAAGCGGTTGTCGAAGCACCAGTTGCAGAGGCAGCGGTAGAAGCACCAGTTGCGGAAACACCAGCTGAAGAAACTCCAAAAGCTTAAAGTTTTAATACTTTAATGAATAAGAAGGGCTCCCTCCTTCGCGAAATCCCAATAATTATTGGTTCGGCATTAATTGTCTCCATAATTGTTAAAACATTCTTTCTTCACTTCTTCTTTATTCCAACCGGTTCAATGGAAAACACCTTGCAGGTTGGCGACCGGATCGCGGTAAATAAGTTTGGCGCCCTATTCTCCGAGATCAAACGCGGGGAAATTGTAGTTTTTGCAGATCCAGATAACTGGTTAGGGCAAGCCCCGGATGATCAAAGCACTGGCTTATTGGGTCAAGGCAAAAACTTACTTATAACAATTGGCGTTGTGCCAGATCCAGCAAAGCAGTATTTAATCAAAAGAGTTATCGGCGTTGGTGGCGATACCGTTATTTGCTGTGATGATCAGGAAAGGTTAACGGTTAACGGCAAATCTGTTGCCGAGCCTTATGTCTATGAAAATGACAAGGCAAGTGATTCAAACTTTAATGTCACCGTACCAGAGGGCTTTATCTGGGTGATGGGTGATCATCGCGGCGCTAGTTCAGATTCAAGATTTCATACAAATGATGTAAATGCCGGAATGGTGCCATTAAGCAAGGTGGTCGGTAGAGCAACCTTTATCGTTTGGCCGATTTCAAATCTAGATTTTCTTGAAAAGGGTAGTGATCTGGGGAAGTTGCCGGTTAAAACTGCTCCTTAAGTAAATATGATTGAAAAACAATTACTTGATGCTGGCATCAAAAATATTGCTGGTGTTGATGAGGCAGGCCGTGGTCCATGTGCAGGCCCATTAGTAATTGCAGCGGTTATTTTAAAGAATCCACAATCAGATGCTCTTAGTGAGATCAGAGATTCCAAAGAGCTAACTCCAGCAAAGCGAGAGCGATTATTTGATGTTGTAATCGAAGAATCATTAGCTCACTCAATTATTGAGGTAAGTGTGGATGAGATCGATACATTGGGTTTGCATAAGTGCAATATCGAGGGGATGCGCAGAGCGGTAAATGCTTTAGCAGTTGATGCGGAGTATGTGTTAACTGATGGATATGCAATACCAGGTTTGTTGACTCCAAATTTAGCGGTGTGGAAAGGTGATCAGGTCGCGATCTCTATTAGCGCAGCCTCTATCTTGGCTAAGGTCACTCGAGATCGGATCATGATTGATTTAGATACAAAGTACCCAGGCTATGGTTTAGCTGGCCATAAGGGGTACATAACTAAAACACATACCGATGCCATCTTTGCGCTGGGTGTGCTGCCGATTCATCGTAAATCCTTTTCAAATATTGCCGAGATTATTAACAAAGGTATTTGATTCACAGGCATTTTCAAATGGGTACAGCACAAGGCAGGTGATTCCTATCTTTGCGCCATGGTTACGAAGATTGAGCTTGGCAAAAGTGGTGAATCATTAATCGCGGATTATTTGATTAAAAAAGGGTATGAAATCCTGGCTCGAAATTGGCGAATCAAAGGTGGCGAAATTGATTTAATAGCTCTGGCGCCAAATGGCGTAATTGTTTTTGTAGAGGTCAAGAGTAGAAGTTCACAAGCTTTTGGTCATCCGCTGGAAGCAATTACGCCAGAAAAACAATCTAGATTAATCCGACTTTCTTTGGCTTGGCTGCTTGAGAATAAAAAATGGAATCACCCATATCGAATTGATTGTGCTGCGGTTCTAATGAGTTCACCACCAGAGATCGATTATCGGGCGGGTGTCATCTAATGGCGGTCACAAGTGTTCGTTCAATCTCCTTATTGGGATTAACTGGGACATTAGTAGATATTGAGATAGATATTTCAGATGGCTTGCCGGTTTACACCTTATTAGGTTTACCAGACAGTGCATTAATTGAATCTAAGGATCGAATCCGAGCAGCGTTAGTTAATTCCGGCGAAGCTTGGCCTAATCGCAAAGTAACAGTTTCACTAACTCCCGCTTGGCTTCCAAAAAGTGGCTCTAACTTTGATCTGCCGATCGCGGTTGGCTTGCTTCGCGTTCAATCACATCTACCAATTATCGATTCAGAGAGCGAGGTAATAATTGGTGAACTGGGATTAGATGGACAGATTCGACAGGTGCGAGGAGTTTTGCCGGCATTACTTGCTGCAAAACAGTTTGGAATAAAGCGAGCAATCGTGCCGGCAGGTAATTACCAAGAGGCTTGCTTAGTAAATGATCTAGAGATAAACGCTTTCTCAACATTGAGAGAGTTACTTCTATACCTTCGAACTGGAGAGAAAGCGGAGAGTTTGACCCTAGACCTCCCACTTAATGATCACTCCGAAGCAAATGATTTGATGGATGTTATGGGTCAACTCAATGCTAGAGCCGCTTTGGAGGTATCAGCCATTGGTGGTCATCATCTTCTCTTTATCGGCCCACCAGGAACAGGAAAAACTATGTTAGCCCAACGAATTCCAGGAATTTTGCCGGAGTTAACAAATGAGCAAGCTTTAGAGGTAACCGCTATTCACTCAATTGCTAAAAGTTTGAATAGCGGTGAGATTTTTAGGAAGGCACCACCCTTTGTTGCGCCCCATCACACAACTACTGCTACTGCAATGGTTGGTGGTGGATCTCATGTCATCAAGCCCGGCGCAGTTTCATTAGCTCACAATGGAGTTTTGTTTATTGATGAAGCACCTGAATGTTCTACCGGAGTATTGGACTCTCTCCGACAACCATTAGAGTCTGGCGAAGTAAGTATTTCAAGGGCAGTAGGTTCAGTAAATTTTCCTGCTAGATTTATTTTGGTATTGGCGGCAAATCCATGTCCGTGTGGAAAATTTAGTGGCAAAGGGCGATCCTGTACCTGTTCATCTCAGCAGATCAGAAGGTATGCCACAAAGTTATCTGGACCGTTGCTAGATCGAATCGATATTCGATTACAGGTAGATCCGCCAACCAGAAGTGATTTAGCCAGCAATGAATTAGGTGAATCATCCGCCATTGTGCGTTCACGAGTGCAGGCGGCACGTGAAATAGCGGCGGCAAGATTTAAGCAGTATCCGTGGAAGACAAACTCACAGATACCGGCCAAGTATTTAAGGAGTGAGTTTCGCGCTGAACGCAGCGCTATGGCACTTCTGCATATTGAGTTAGAGCGGGAAAATCTAAGCGCACGAGGTTTTCATAAAACCCTTCGCTTAGCCTGGTCGATTGCTGACCAAAATCGGAATCAAACTCCAACAAAGGAGAATGTACAAACAGCTATCGCAATGCGCATGGGTTCAGATTTATTATGAGTGTTAGTAACAGCAGATTAAGGCTCTTTGCATCAATTGAGCCAGGGGACACTTTTTGGAGTGAGGAGATATCAAAACATGGTGCCGATGAGGTGTTGGCGCGAATAGTAAGCGAGAAGTTTTACCTAAGGCATCCAGCAATAACAAGATTATCGACCGAAGTTAAAACACTAAATGGTGCACAGTTACTAAGTGAGATCCATGCAGCTGGCGGTGAATTTATCTCTCCGGAAGATAGTGATTGGCCTGTGCAACTAGATGATTTAGTATCTCCGCCAATTGGTTTAATCATTAAGGGTGATCGCAAATTACTGCCACTAATTGAAAACTCCATTGCCATCGTTGGAACTAGGAATCCAACAAGTTATGGCATCAGAGTTTCTGGCGAGTTGGCTGCTGCTATGTGTGATCGCGAGTTTGCGATGGTTAGCGGTGGTGCATATGGAGTAGATACCGCAGCACATAAGGGCGCTCTAGCTGCAGACGGTGTAACAGTTGCAGTACTAGGTGGTGGCATCAGCTCGCTATATCCATCAGGAAATATCAAAATGTTTCAAGAGATCATTGAGAAAGGTTTATTGTTTTCAGAGGTGATGCCAGGTGTGCCCGCCCAACCATTTAGATTTCTAATTAGAAATAGATTGATTGCCGCCCTCTCCAGAGCAACAGTTGTTGCTGAAGCAGCTTTTAGAAGTGGCTCGATTAGAACGGCAAGGGATGCAGCGGAGATACTGAGGCCAGTTTTTGCTGTTCCGGGACCAATCACATCACCACTTAGTGATGGTTGTCATCGATTAATCGCTGAGCGAGTGGCTGAGATTGCAACAAGTGTTGATGAGATTCTAGAGATGGTGATGCCACTGCATTTAAGGTGAGAGAATTAGGTGATGAGTAATTTTAGAGCGGGTTTTGTCGCCATTGTTGGCCGACCAAATGTTGGTAAATCAACACTTGTAAATGCTCTAGTCGGTAGCAAGATCGTAATTACCTCCCATCATCCAAACACCACCCGAAACCCGATTCGCGGAATTATCACCAGGGATGAGTTTCAGATGATCGTGGTTGATACACCTGGCATGCATAAGCCAAAGACAGCTCTTGGAACTCGATTAAATCAGATGGTTAATGAGAATATAAATTCCACAGATGCTGCAATTTTATGTCTACCTGCTGATGAAACAATCGGTGCAGGGGATGAGTACATAGCGGCTCAATTAAATGATCGAACTCCTACATTTATAGCGGTAACAAAGGTAGATAAACTCAGTAAGTCAGATCTAGCAGCAAAGTTAGTAGCAGTTGGTGAGTTCACAAAAAAGGTGGGATTACAGAAGGCAGAGATCATTCCAATCTCAGCAAAGAATCTTGAACAAACAGATTTAATACTGGATTTAATCTCGAAGGAGTTACCACTTTCGCCACAACTTTATCCAGATGAGATCACAACAGATCAGGCACAAGAATTAATGTTTGCTGATCTAATTCGAGAGGCGGCGATTGAAGAGTTGTATGAAGAGCTGCCACATTCGGTAATGGTGACAATTGAAGAGATGGGCGAGCGAGCTGGCGGAAGTATTTACGATGTTAGCGCTACCTTGCATGTTGAACGAGATAGTCAAAAAGGAATAATCATTGGACCACAAGGCTCTCGGTTAAAGGCAATCGGAAGCTTGGCTAGAAAATCAATTGAAAATTTAGTTGAGATGCAGGTATTTCTTCAAATACATGTAAAGGTTTCAAAGGAGTGGCAGAAGGATCCAAAGATGCTAGCTAGGTTGGGATTTACCGATTCACCTTCCGACTAGCAAAGTATGAACCAATAAGTACTAGCGGTAAACCAATTGCAATACCCAGCGTGAATGGCTCATTAAGAATTAAAACTCCAAGAACTACCGCGACTGCGGTATTTATATAGGTAACAAATGAGGCTCGTGGTGGGCCAATCTCTGCAATTAATTTGAAGAAGATAATAAATGCAACCGCTGTGCAAAGCACACCTAGTACAACTACTGAACCAATCGCCTCAAGTGATGGTTGTTCTGTTGGCCAGCCAAAAATTGCAAATGGAAGGAATGCAATAAAGGCAATAATCATGGCCCAGGTATTTAACCCCAAGCCAGAAACTTCAGGAATCCGGCGCATCACCATATTAATCGCATATGCATAGCCGATCGCAGCCAAGATCACCATGCCAATTGCAACAATATCCTGACGACCACTAATTGATTCAATGCCAACAACTGCAACTACACCGATGAAACCAATAATTAATCCAAATAATCTGCCGGAGTGCCAAACGGTGTGATCACCAAAGATCGATGCCAGGATTGCCGACCAGATTGGAACTGTTGCAATCAATAAACCAGCTAATCCTGAGGTGATATCTCGTTCAGCGGCGGTAATAAAGTACCAAGGTCCAATTAACTCGGTAAGTGCGTATAGAAAAACAAATGGCCAGTACTTACGAGGAAGGTGAAGCACTTTGCGATGAATTGCGATCGGCAAAAGAATCATGGCACCGATTGCTACTCGCCCAAAGACCACAACGGCAGGAGAGATCTCCTCTACTGCAATCTTTAAGAAGAGGTAAGGAACTCCCCAAATAAAGCCGATGATGGCAAATTGAAACCAACCTTTTCTACTCAATTTTCGACCGACCAACTTTCGACCGACCAACTTTCGACCGACCAAGTATGGAGTTGATCTGTGTTGCGATATCAAGGTACATCAAATCGGCATCCGGCGTAACGCCGCCGAGGTTAAAGAGGCCATGGATCTGCCCGGCATACTCTTTGTAAAAAGACATAACCCCATCATCTAATAATTTTTGATGATAATTTCTTGCATCATCAGTTAGTGGATCGTACTGCGCTGCCAGAACAATACTTGGTGGCAGCTTTGAATGAGTGGAGGCTAGTGCGGGAACAGCGTATGGATTGGTGTGATCTGCCTTATTTGGTAGATATTGCTCCCAAAACCATCGCATTGATTTGGTTGTAAGTCCGTAATTATCTGCATTATCAACCGCACTTGCATAATTCATACTGATCTCATTGCAAGGATAAATCAACAATTGAAAAGCTAGATCAATTAACTGGGTATCTCGATTTTTTAAAGCAACCGCTGAGGCTAGGTTTCCGCCAGCGCTATCGCCACCAACGCCAATCGCGGCTTTATCAACTCCTAATTGCTGTGCATTTGTGACCACCCAAGTTAGCGTGGCATAACAATCATCAAAGGGAGCAGGAAATGGATGCTCTGGTGCTTTTTGGTACTCCACGGCGATGATTACTATCTCCGCTAAATTGCTCAGTTTTCGTAGCGCCGGCTCGTAAATTTCTAAAAAGTTAAGCACCCAACCTCCGCCATGAAAGAAAATAAGTGCTGGTAAATCCTTTTTATCATTTGGCCGGTAGATGCGAATAGGTAAATTACTGGTAGGACCAGCAATACTCTTATGTTCAACACTATAAATATCCATCAGAGGCTGATTTAGCGCAACATTTAATTGAGAGTTTGCCCGATGCGCGGCAACCGGAGCTGCCCATAGTGCTGGCAGATTTAGGGCTGCGCGCTGTGCTAGGTATTGGATAATCTCCGGTTTTAAACTCACAAGGTGCAGATTATCTTAAATTTCTCCCGCACTTAATTGCTTTAAGAAGAGAGTAGCTTGCTTTCTGACCTCATCTAAATCATTTAAGCGCTTTAAGCCATTTAACTGTTGAAACATTCGGTGATTCTTTTTGAATTTATCCTGATGTTCATCTAGATAATTCCAATACAAGGTTGTAAATGGACAAGCTTTTTCACCAACTCGAATCTTTGGATCATAAGCACAACCCTTGCAAAACTGGCCCATCTTTGAAATGTAAGAACCACCAGAAATATACGGCTTAGTCATCATGATGCCGCCATCAGCGTGAAGTCCCATGCCAATTACATTTGGCACCATTACCCAATCGGTGGCATCAATGAAAACTCGGCGCATCCAATCTAAAAACTGAATTGGTTCAACTCCAGTCAAATTTGCAAGATTAGATAAGACCATTAAGCGAGGTATGTGATGAGTCCAGGCCCGCTCCTGAATATCTGTAACAATGGTGGCAAGGCAATTCATTTTGGTTTTACTTGGATCATCAAATAAGGGCAGCAGATCTCGCTTGGCAGCTAATTTATTCTCATATTGATATTCACTACCAAGGAACCAATACATACCATTTACATACTCTCGCCAACCAATAATTTGTCTAATGAAACCCTCGCAGGAAGCGATTGGTATATCACCACTTTCAAACTTCTTCAGAGCAGCATCTACTACCTCTAGCGGATGAAGCAAGCCATTATTTATGTAGGGGGAGATTACTGAGTGATTAACCGACCAATTATCAATTGGCATCGCATCCTCATAAGCACCAAACTCTTTAAAGTTGTACTTTAAAAACTCATCTAACCGCTTCAACGCTTGCTTTCGAGTAGTAGCCCAATACTTATTTTGACCCTCGCCCCAAGTTGTTAGCTGAGAAATCTCTTGTGCAACCTGGTTATCTATCTCATCAAACTTAAACTCAGCTAGTTCATGCGATTTGTAACCCTTAGGAACTGGGTTTCGATTTTCATGGTCATAATTCCACTCACCCCCCAATGGATCCTTACCTTCCATTAAAACATTTAGCTTTACCCGTTGCTGGCGATAAAAACCCTCCATTTTGAAACTCTTTTGCGATTTAGCCCAATCGGTGAACTCATTTGTCGGGGTGATAAAGAAATCATTATCAACAAACTCAATTGGAAAATCTTTAAAGCTTTCTAATCTTCTAAAGCTAGTTGGATATGTGGTTAGAAAGTTATTGATCTTGTGCTGCTTGCCGATCTGCGTTAAACCTTGGATTGTGGTGGCACCTTTTTGGTAAATTACATTAAAGCCAGAATCGGTTAACTCTTGGGCAAAGTGACGGGCACTGGAGATAATAAATTGCAATCGTTGGCTGTGCCACTTCTTACTGTTTATTGTTTGAGCACTTTCGACCAAAACAATCAAATCATTTTTCTTATCAGCTTGTTTTAGCGCGCCATAATTCTTATTAAGAAGATCATGGGGAACATAGATGATTCGGTTCATGCTCTTCGACATCGCTCTGAGCAGTACTTAACCTGATCCCAATCCTTGCGCCATTTTTTTCGCCATTCGAACTCCAGGCCACAGGTGAGACACTTTTTGGGCGCTATGCCATTTTTAACTTTGGCCACTCGGGCATTTTTCATCAAGTAAGCCAGATCTGGGTTGAGTACAAATCGGTTATAAAAAGCAGAGTAGACTTAGCCTTCATAATTGGCCAACTCTATTTGATTAACCGATATTTACCTCAAATAGGAATGAGTAGGAGTATTTAATGCGTTTCGGAGTTTTGACTGGTGGTGGTGATTGTCCAGGATTAAATGCAGTTATCCGTGCAGTTGTGCGCAAAGGCGTTAAGGAGTATGGCTACGAGTTTATTGGTTTTCGTGATGGTTGGCGCGGTCCACTTGAAGGTTTAACTATGCCATTAGATATCCCAGCAACCCGTGGAATTTTGCCAAAGGGTGGAACCATTCTTGGATCATCCCGTACCAATCCATTTAAGATCGAAGGTGGCGTCGAAAAGATTAAAGCAAATCTTGAAAAAATGGGTGTGGATGCGCTCATCGCAATCGGTGGCGAGGACACATTAGGTGTTGCCACAAAGTTGGATTCGCTGGGCGTTAAGGTAATTGGTGTTCCAAAGACAATTGATAATGATCTAAACAATACTGATTACACCTTTGGTTTTGATACCGCAGTAAATATTGCAGTAGAGGCGATTGATCGTCTGCACACAACAGCTGAGTCACATCACCGAGCATTAATTGTTGAGGTAATGGGTCGGCACGCAGGTTGGATTGCACTGCACTCTGGTTTAGCTGGTGGCGCATCTTGTATTTTAATTCCCGAGGTTAAGTTCTCGGTAGATCAAGTTTGTAAATGGGTTGAGACAAGATTTGAACAAAGCTATGCGCCAATTATTGTGATCGCAGAGGGTGCCATCCCACAAGAGGGTGACCTAGTAACTAAGGATCAAACACTTGATGCATTTGGTCATGTTAAGTTATCTGGAATTGGCGAGTGGTTAGCAAAACAGATTGAAACAAAAACCGGTAAAGAGGCGAGAACCTCAGTACTAGGTCATATCCAAAGAGGTGGAACTCCAACCGCCTTTGACCGAGTCCTTGCAACTAGATTTGGATTGCATGCAATTACCGCCGCCCATGAGGGTGATTGGGGCAAGATGGTGGCGTTGCATGGCACAAAGATTGAACGGGTTCCATTGGCCTCAGCAACAGAGAAGTTGAAGACGGTTGATCCAGCTCTATACAAAGAGGCGGAGATCTTCTTTGGTTGATAATTAATTGCCCACGGGCGTTAATTAACAATCCCTAGAATTTAACTATGAAGAGTGATCAGATTTTTACTCCGGGCCTAACTGCGGCCCAGCAACCAACCTGGCCAGATGCAGCTGCTGTAAAAGAGGCGGTTGCAGAGCTGGAATCATTTCCACCCTTAGTTTTTGCCGGTGAGTGTGACAACCTCAAAGCAAAGATTGCACAGGCGGCAAAGGGAAATGCATTTTGGTTGCAAGGTGGAGATTGCGCTGAGACTTTTGCCGGCGCTACCGCTGATTCAATTCGCAATCGAATCAAAACAATTTTGCAGATGGCAGCGGTGCTTCAGTACTTCTCATCTCTGCCAGTAATTAAAGTAGGCCGAATGGCTGGCCAATTTGCCAAGCCGCGCAGCAATAATAATGAAACCCGCGAGGGTGTAACTCTTCCTGCCTACCGGGGGGATGCGGTAAATGATTTAGAGTTCACAACAAAATCTAGAACTCCCGATCCAAAACGTTTAGTGCGGGTATACAACACCTCATCCGCTACCTTAAATTTAGTTCGAGCATTTACCCAAGGCGGTTTTGCAGATCTTCGACAGGTTCATACCTGGAATCGAGGCTTTGCCGCAGATGCCAGATTTAGTGCACGTTATGAAGAGATGGCGAATGAGATTGGCCGAGCGCTTCAATTTATGGAGTCAGCTGGCGTTGATCCTGAATCATTTAAATCTGTTGATTTCTACTCAAGTCATGAGGCGTTAATACTCGAGTATGAAAAAGCATTAACCAGAATCGATTCACGAACCGATAATCCTTACGATGTATCAGCACACTTCCTATGGATTGGTGAGCGAACTCGACAATTAGATGGCGCACATATGGATTTTGCACAAAAGATTCACAACCCGATTGGTGTAAAGCTTGGGCCAAAAAGCACTCCTGAGGATGTATTAGCAATTATTGCTAAGTTAAATCCAGATAATGAGGCTGGTCGATTGACCTTTATTACTCGAATGGGTGCTGGTTTAATTAGAGAGAAGTTACCGGCTTTAATTGAAACGGTGAATAAATCTGGTGCAATA
>Ga0247833_1001545_pt1 | contig 36899 bp, 27 predicted proteins | sample LaCruzMarch2015__7_FD_187117 | JGI IMG/M metagenome (GOLD analysis project Ga0247833, IMG submission 187117) | Freshwater microbial communities from meromictic Lake La Cruz, Castile-La Mancha, Spain - LaCruzMarch2015_8m | ecosystem: Environmental > Aquatic > Freshwater > Lake | place: Spain...
CCCCCTAATCTACCACGACTTTCAAAACCGCACTGCCTTTTTCCGAATTAAAACGCGCCAAATACATGCCTTTTTCGAGGTTGGCAACGCTCATTTCGAAGCGGGTACTGCCCGATAACAAATCTTCCTGGCGACAAATACGGCCGCTCAAATCCAGCAGTTCGAAGTGGGTCACTGCCTCCAACGAACGGTTAAAATCGAATACAAGTCCGGTGTGCGCTGGAATAGGATAGCTGCTGATGCCGATCGAATTGGACAACTCGCGGGTAGGTGAAGTTGCATAAATTGAATCCAACCAGGAAATTCCATCCAAGTTCCATGCTTTTACGGTATCCGGTTTGAAATTCAAATCATACAACAAATGGTGCAAAGCGGTTACTGCAATATCCGCCTGTACGGGCGATTGGCGGCGAAGCGGTTGGTTTACACCGCTAATTTGGTAGCTGCCTGGATCCGGGCGGTTCTCCAATTTGCGCGGTGAAATGTTGTTACCGCTGGCGATCCACCAAATATGACGTTCTTGGTTGGAGTTGCCGCCGTGGCCAGTACCAATGCCGCCGTGGTCGGTGGTGATGAGGATCAACCAGTCTTCATTGGCGTAATTCGGGCGGCTGTATAAAGCATTCAGCACGCCACCAAGATGACCATCTGTTTTTTCTATGGCAGAAATATAAGCCGGATTGCTCGGATTGAACCCAGAAGCGTGGCCAGCAAGATCCACCGCATCGAAATAAACGAACAGAACGTCCAGATTTGGATTGGCCAATTGGGTTACCGCAGCGTTCTCTGTTGGCCCGCCTTGACCATCGGGTACTTTGAGTTTCAGGTTCCAGCCGTCGTTGTACACATCGTCCGACATTGGGGCCCATTCTGCGATTTGCACACAGTACAAATTGGGTTTGTACTCTTTCGCACGGGTGGGGAAATAAGGGTAATCGAAGTAATTGCTGCCGGAATAGGAGTTATTGGTAACACCGTGTTTCTGGTGGTACACACCAGTCATGATGCTCGACCAGGATGGGCCAGAAACCGTGATGTCCAGATGCCAAGAGTCGAAAGTGTAAAACGCATTTTCCAACAATGCATCAATGTTGGGTGTCTTGGCTGTTTGCAAAGCATCAAAACGGGCACCGTCGATGCCGATTACCAATACTTTGCGGGGTTGTGTCGCGGTGGCAATCGCCAGGGCAAACAAAGTGATAACCAGGGTGGTGTAAATTTTTTTCATGAGAAAAGGAAAAAAGGTTGAAATGATCATGTTCATATTTAAAACGCGTATTTAGCCACCAATTGACCGCGCTGGCGATAATAACCGGTGCGGTGCGGTCGCTCACGTACGCCGACATATTCGGTGGAAGGCGCATCTAACAAATTGGAGACTTCTACAAACAAAGAAAAATGCGCATTGAATAAGTACCCAACACTGAGGTCGAGCGAATAAAACTGGTCCTGGTACAAATCAAAATCAGTGCCTTTATGTACTAATTCGGGCTTGGTGCCGCCAATAGGTACAATGGAAGCCAGGTTCAATTCCTTCAAAAATGGCCCGGTATAATTGAGCGCGACCCGGGTGGTAATGCCGTATTTTTCGTAAAAAATGCCCAGGTTGTACAACAGTGGCGTTTGTCCACTCATCGCCTGTTCGCTGGGGCGCCCGGGCACCTGCATACGCGAGAGCGATAAAGCCAGGTTGGTATTGACTCCAAATCCGCTTAAAAAGCCCGGCAATGTTTCAAAACGCCGGTTAATCGTGAACTCTAAGCCCAACACATACGACGTTTCTGCATTTACATACCGTTTAAAACCAATATCCTGAATGGGGTCGTACTCCTCGGTCGTTTTCAGGAAAATATGGTCGGTCACATATTTATAATAGGTGCCGATGGATACCATGCCTTTATTGCCCCAGAAATGCTCCCAGGCCAGATCAAAATTGACAGAATAGGTAGGCCTCAACTGCGCATTGCCAAAGGTAAAATCCAGGTCTTCGTAGGAAATATTGGCAAAACCAGGCTTTGTTTCGGCAAAATTAGGCCGATGGAAGGTGCGCGAAACCGCAAAACGGATATTATCAAAAGGCCGTGGCGACCAGGTCAGGTTAAGGGAAGGTAAAATTGCCAAATAGGCCTGGTCGGTGGTGCGCTCCAAAGGCGGATAAAAATAGGTACTGCTGGCCGTGTCCAAGATAGCCACGGGCGAAAGCGTGTCAGAGGTTTGATACAGGCGGGTATGTTCAAAGCGCACACCACCCACCAAGGAAACATGTTTGCCTAATTTGGCTTCCGTCATCGCATATGCTGCGGTGGCATGTTCGGTATATTGGTATTTGGAGCCAGCCCACAACACATATTCCTGGTTGAGTTTGTTCATCGGGATATTGCGCAGGGTGTCACCCAAAGGCTGAATAAAATTATTCAACTGATCGTGGGTCAAGAATGGCATAAAGGTGCCTGAATACGGCGTACCCAGTTCTGCCAGGAAATTATCGTCTGGATCAGGATAATTGGTTTTGGATTGGGTGAGCAAACGCGGCTTAGTTGGAAAATTCTGAAAATCAACCTGCCATTTGTGCACACTGAGTTCCCGGCCACCTATTTTATAACGGTATTTAAGGCCGCCAATGAGTTTTAGGTGGCTGTTTAGCGTGTAAGTCCAGTCATTCTGCACCACGATGGGGTCTTGCTCATGGGTGGTATTTAATTCCGAAATGGCCTGGTAAAAACTAAAATCAGCGGGGGTAAGCGGGCTGCCATCTACAAACTTGCCATAACGCGGTTGCACATTGCGGTAATGGTCGCCACGACCGTACGGATTATCCTTCCCAATCAATTTGGTCAAAAACGCATTTGGATCATCTGCCTCGGCCGGATTGCCATACAAGTCGATAAAGTCGCGGTCATAAAACTGGAGCAGCGGACTGATATACACGACCGAAAAATAGCCGTTGCGTGGGTCGTTCTGGCTGTAGGGCACATTGCCGTATTCGAACTTATTATCGTAGGATGCCAGCTTGAACTTTGTTTGCAACCGGTCGCTGATGCGGTAGTTCATGTTCAGGTTGGCGCCTAAGAAACGGCTGCGCAATTTGCCGTGGAGGTTGTGCAGGCGCACGCGGGATCCTGATCCTTCCGACCAGTTATAATTGGTGCGGTATTGGTATTTATCATTCACATTGAGGCCCATGATAAATACGGCACCCAGCGTGAGTTTATTGTTGGGTTTGAATTCTAAAGCTGCATTTAGGCCGGTTGTTTGGCGAAATCCGTCGTATTGTTTGAGTTTTAATTCAGAAATACCGTGGTTAAAAGGACTTTCGTATTCCAGTTCGTAGGCGTGTTCGGCCCAGTTACGACCAAAATAGGAGCCGTTTATGACCGCGCTGAGCGTTTTTGATTTGTTGACAAAACCCAAAAGCGCACTGCCACTGCCGATGGGTTTGCCCGCCAAAGCACTGTAGCCCAGGCCCATCGAGAGTTTCATGGTATTGCGATCAACAGAAGAGCGATTCAAAAAATTGACCACCCCACCAATGTTATCCCCTTCCAAATCGGGCGTAATGGTGCGATTGATGGTCACATAACTCAACAAATCGGATGGCATCACCTCAAATTGAAATACCCGCCGCGGGTCATTTTCGTCTGCTACCGGGAGTCGGTCGCCATTGAGCGTCACAGAAGTCCAATCGACGGGCGTACCACGCAGGTTGATGAGGCTACCTTCCCCATAACTGCGTTGCATGGCCACCCCGGCCGAGCGCCGCACAATTTCGGCGATGTTACGATCCGGGAGTTTTTCCATCGTTTCGGCTGAAATAACGGTGAGGTACGAATTGGACGATTTCATCAGGTTATTGGCCTTGAATTCGCTGCCAGTCGTAAGTTTTCCACTCACGGTCACGCCACCGAGGGTTGCAGCATTGTCTTGCAACACCAACATGCCCAAATCCAGCATCCCTTCAGCGGGAACCTGTACGATTTGTTCAAGGTCGGCAAAACCCAGGCAACGTACCACCAATTTTTGTGGTCCCGATGGCAAACCGGTCATTGAAAAACGGCCATCTAATTCGGTAACGGTGCGCATTTTAAGGAGTTCAAAATGCAGGGTAGCACCAGGAAGTTGTTCATTTAATGAATTTAGTACCGTACCACGTACGCCCCCTTGCTGGGCCTTGATGTGGGAAAAAGAACAAAATAAAATCAGGGCGAGTAGCAAAATGCGCATAAGCAAGAAGTCGAAGAGCCGTTAAACCGGAAAATTTGGCAAATGTACGCTGTGGCGGGGGCGTGGTTGGTGGGTGGGGGTTTAAGCTTATATTAATTTCGCAGCCGGGTAGGGACAGGTCGCGACCTGTCCGCGGGGGATCGTAGGGACAGGTCGCGGGGTGTACGGACAGGTCGCGACCTGTCCGTACAAGCGCGGAAAAAAAAACGACATCATAGGTGGCGTTCCACAATATTTGTAGATTTGTGCGCTCAAAAACACTCCGACAATCCACAGCACTCAAAAAGCCGAAACTACCTACATCTGACAAGCATTATAATCAAGTTACAAAACTCACCATGCGGTATTTTTACTTTTTGTTGCCTTTAACCCTGAGCCTTCCTGTTGTGCTTGCTGCACAAGATTACCCTGCCAACCCGGAGCCCGGCGCCTGCTACATTCGCTGCCCGATTGAAGAAGTGAAAGAAATCGAAAAGGTAGTCACCACACCTGCCTACCACCAATTAAAGGTGGTTCCACCTGTATATAAAACCGTTGAAGAGCGCATTCTGGTAAAAGAAGCATCCAAACGCTTCGAATATGTACCTGCAGTATACCGGGAAGTGGTAGACACCCTATTAGTGGAAGAACCAATCAGCAAAATCACCATTCATCCGGTCGTTACCCTGGATACCTTTGAGGTATTTGAGATTGAGCCTGCCTATTCCCGCTTTGAAGCGCGGCCACCTATTGCGGGCTGTACTTCCCCGAATCCTGCCGATTGTCAGGTGATTTGTTACGTGTCACACCCGGCAGTAACCAAAACAATCCCGGTCAAAAAGATCATTTCCCAACCAAATTATACCCGCCAAAAACAAATCGGGCGCTTCAAAACCGTACGCCGCCAAGTGATCCAAACACCGGCTACGGTGCGCGAGTACGATATTCCCGCCGAATATGCCACCGTTCAAAAACGGGTATTGGTAAAAGACGAAACGGTCGATTCTACCCTGGTAGCCCCGCAAACCCGAGAGGAAGTGTTCCTGGTGCGCGACAACAGTGCAAATGCAGAACCTTATGAGTGGCGCAAAATTGAGTGTAAACTACTCGATTACAATATCTTACCTATTTACTATAACCTCAACAGCGATCAACTGAGTGGCAAAGCAAAAGCCGTGATTGATGAGAAGTTGCTGGCCCTGATGGTAAAAATGCCTGAAATTCGGGTAGAGATCAATTCGCACACCGATGCGCGCTCTTCCGACGATTTCAACCTCGAACTTTCCAAGCGCCGCGCCAAAGCCGTAGTTGATTACCTGGTATCGAAAGGCATCAAGCGCTCGCGCATGGAATACCACGGATATGGCGAAACTCAATTGGTCAACCACTGTGGCAACGGCGTAAATTGCTCGGATGCGATGCACGCCAAAAACCGGAGAACAGAATTCCGGGTGCTGCCTCATTAAAATCGGAAATCGGAAATCATGTAATCGGATATCGGCAATCCGTTTACTGCCAAACCCGCACCGAATCCACCTGCACGCCAGCGATTTCGGACAAATATTGCATTGCCTTGTCTGTCTGTGGGTAACTGTTGAAATTGGATTTCCAGTCGGTTCCGTCTCTTAGGGTCAGGATGTATACCGGGAAATCGGTGGTACTGCCGTTTTTATTCAGTAAGCGACCAGCATGCTCCAACTGCGCCACCTCGGTAAGCGGATAACTGCGCTCCTGAAAAGGGGTAATCATGTCGTTGAATACCACCCGATCGTTGTACACGAAAATACCATAATCGCTTACGAGTACAAAAGCAACGAATCCAAGGACCAGGAAAATGTTGCGCACACCAACCCAGCCGCGCTCCGGGTCGTAATGGTATTGTCGCGCAGCCATGATATTGATGGCTTCAAGGGTGTCTTGGCCGACCATGCGACGTACGAATGCCTCCATGGGACCCTGCGCCGTGGCGAAAGCGAAAACAAGGGCTACAGAACACCAAATCGGCAAATCGGCTACCACGCGGTATGGCGTTGGACTAAAATAGTCGTTATAAGTCTGAGATAAAGCGTTAAAAGCATATCCAAGGACGATTGTACACAGTGGGAGCCAGGTAAAAAGACCGACTAACAGCCAAACGGTACCTTTATTGTTTAGGCGATGCAGTGTTTCTTCGTCTAAGTGCGTGGCAATGTGTCTTGTTTTTGCTGGCGCATAACGGGCTAACAAAGCAATGGCCAAGGCGAAAAGCAGGTGAAATAGGATTTCGTATAACATATTTTAGTTTTTCGTAACGGGCAAAAATGAGCCAACGCTAAAACAGCAGCATAGGGGCATGCCTTCAGGACGTACACTTAGAGATGCTTAAACACCACAATTTTACCCCAATAAATTTGCGGGGTATTGGGTACACGCACCTGCACGTAATACATGCCTGCGGGTAAGTCCGATACAGATACTGCTGAGGATGCGCTGCTTTTTTGGTATTTAACAAGCCTTCCTTGTGCATTCAACAGCGTGCATTCCAACAATTCGCCGGGATCGCCGGGCCAGGTCAGGTAAAAAGACGTGTTGGTTGGGTTGGGGTAAAGGGTCAAAACCTGGTTTTTACCACCTGGAATATCAATATCAGATACACTGCAATTATTAAAGGGGGTAGGGGAGGTTTGGAAAACGTGCCAGGTTTGCCCGATTACTGCCTGGGCCTGGGTTGCAGATCGCACACCTAAGCCTACCGTGTTTTCGGCAATTTGGCCGCAGTTTTGTTGTTGCCAAGTTTGGCCGCCATCGGAGGTGCCATAAATGCCGCCCGAATACCCGCAGGTCCAACCATGGAGGGAATCGGCAAATTGAATAAACCCAAAATTGCCTTCTACTTCCGGTACTGGTAGCCACTTTATTCCACCATCCAGGGTTTTAATCAGTCCTTTTTTGCCACAAACAAAGCCTTTTTGCGGACTGGTAAAAAACATGCTGGTGAAACCGGGCACCAATAAGGTATCGGTATATTGATTTACTTCCCAATTCAGCAGGTCTGTACTTTTTCCAAATCGAAATTTAGTAGTCGGCGTGCCTAGTTGATTAATCCCGGTAAAATAAACGCTGCCATTACCGGCGGGAAAAAAGTCGGTAATCAGGGTTACATTCAAGCTATAGTTGTTGGTCCAGGTTAATCCGCCGTTTTTTGTGACAAAAACGCCCTGATAATGGGCGGAGGCCACCCCTGTGCTATCATTGAGGCGTTCAACGGCGGTTATATCGGAACTCGGTTCCAGCGGATGGGCCGTCCATTGAACACCGCCATCATTGGTCCACAAGATTTCTTTGTAATAGGGCGAACCTGCTATCTTGACAACCACCATACCGTGCTGGGCATCGCTAAAGGATAGGGCCGAAATGGAGCGTGGTGGTCCGGGATAAGAAACGGTATCCCAATGACTGCCGCCATCGACACTTTTATACAAGTAATTTCCTTCAAATGCCCAGGCTTGTGTACTATCCAAATATTGGATTTGTTGAAATAAAGGTGGAGCCGGAAGCGTCATAGGTTTCCAGAAGTGCGGCGCATCTACCGCAACGTATTTACTAAATATATAAGATTGGGGCAAACAATCGCTTTTCGCAGCAAGTGTTACCTTGAAACAGCCCGCAGTGGTATAGTTATGTACAGGATTCTCTTCTGTACTGGTGGTTCCATCACCAAATTCCCACAAATAACTGGTGGCGTCTAAGGATTGGTTTAGAAACTGAAACGTCTTGCCATCACAAGAAAAATCAAATTTGGAAGTTGGCTCCGGGCAAAGCAAGGAATCGCAATCCTTGTAACTATTCGCATCGTGGTAATAAATCCCTGAACTATCGCGTAAACAAATCAATTCACAGTGCCCGCCCTCAAAATCGCCATACCGGAAAAAACCAGCCTTCAAATCGCCAATGCCATCTACCCAGGTGTATGTATAAGGATAAGAAGGCGCTAAAGCAGTGAGGATCATTTTTTTGCGGGTACTGCCATCCAACAACGTGTAAACGCCTACTTCGGTGACCTTTAAATTTCCGAGGTCGCTCGTAAGGATGGTGTCTCCCAGGTTTTTAGAAAAATCATACATCAATACCTGATTGCTACAGTTCACCAGGTTATAATACTTTCCTTCGTCGACACGTATAAAATACTTGATCGCTGGGGTCTGTATATCAACAAAACGCGACCATTTCAAGCCACAAAGCAACTCTGGGCCCTCGTAACGCATGCTGGTGTTGAAATAACCAGACCCGATACAATCGTATATATTACAAACATAAATGGTCCCATATTCCATGTTGGGTGCCGGAAAGGGCGCATATTGGGCTTTGAGTATTTGGCCGAACAGCAAAAAACTAAGTAGCAGTTGGTATTTCATCGGATGGTTTATTTTTTTGCAAAAATGCAGGTTCGCCAGCAAAAGGGCAACATAAGAATGGCCTTTGTGCGCAAACTTTACAAAAACACGCCCTTCGGTGCAGTTTCCATGCACCTATTTTATATAAAACATTTGACCTGCTTTAATCGCCTGTACGACATTGGCTGCTCCGAGGTACCCAAATTCCAACTTTTCTCCGCTGTAATCATCAAAATATTCAATTCTGAAGCGATGTAACCCTTTTTCAAGCGCGACTAAGCCGCCACGACGGCGCAAACTGTGCGATCCGCCATTGTCTACCACCAAACGATCATCAATGTAAAGCCGGGAGCCGTCGTCGGACAAGGTAAAAAAGTCGTAAGCGCCAGTAGCAGGCATTTCATAAAACCCTTGATAAACCAAGGCAAAATGATCGGAACGTAGCGCTTGTTTTTCAAGGTCGATTGTGGTAGCAATACCTGTTTTTTGCGCAGTAAGTGTTTTAAAATCGGGCAAATCTTCAAAATTGCCTTCGTAATAAGCGTATGTTACCCCGGGCTGCAAGGATTTAGCGGGCTTAAACGCTGGAAGGGGCTGCAATTTTTCATACTTTTTTTCAAAAACCCGACTGCGCGGCATCCCATCGCGGGTATAAAAGCGGGCTTTCACGTTGGTGGTTTTGCGCAAAGTAATTGGGCCAGTATAAAGCGGTGCGTGGTCGTCGGGCATTTTTCCATCCAGCGTGTACCGCAATTGCAATCCGGTATAGCCGTGGTTTAGCATGACCTGATGCTGATCGGTAAATTGTTGTTTTTCAGTAAAATCGAGGTGCAGGCTGATTTCTTCCAGATTTACCCGATAAATCAGTTCCAAACGATCGTTGGTGGCATCATAAATATGAAACATCAGGTGCGGCACATCCGTTTTGGAGGAGTCCATTTGCACATCGATAAAGGCGGCGCTGTGTTTGGATTGAATGACGGGCGACACCCGCAACGGATTAAATTCGGCTTTTTCTATTTGGTTAATGCCCGCAAATTGCAATTCGATGGCATCATAATCGAGTACGTTGCGCAGGCGACATACTTCCCCGTAATGCTGGTCGCCCGTGAGAAAAACCGTCTGCTCGGCCCCCGTTTTCCGGATGGTTTCGAACAAACGCGCTTTCGATTTTGGGAATTTATCCCAAGTTTCAGAACCGGCATCTTGATCCAGCAAAATTTGAAAACCGGAAACGAGGATGCGCAAATCGGCAGGAAGGCGCAATTGTTGTTCGAGCCACTGCCATTGTGTTTCGCCCAACACATCACCAGAGCCGTCTTGTTCATCCCGGTTGTAACGGCCATCGAGCATAATAACTTGCACCGAATGTTTGTCCACCGGAAATGAACGCGCATAATAAATACCTTCCTGATCGGCCGGTATCGTTTTTTCCAATTTCCAGAATTTGCGGAACATGGCCTTACTTTCCTTTTTAAAACGGTATTCTTTGCCCGCATCATTGAGGCCATAATCATGATCATCCCAGGTGGCCATGTAATCGCAACTTTTCAGCAGTTGTTGAAATGCTGGTTTTGCGGCCAAAGTATCATAGCACAATTGAATAAATGCCGGGTCGTTCGGTGCATCGGCGTACACATTGTCGCCAATCCAGAGGGTTAAATCGGGTTTGGCCGAGATATAATGCGTGAGGGCGGGCGATGGCTCAAACTGCCGGTGACAAGCCAACACTGCAATGCGGTAAGTACCTGCAGGGGTGGCCGGAATTTGGGCAAATCCCTGGTATGCAAGCAACACCAAACCAGCGATCAAAATGGACAAACGAATCGACTGAGACATCATTTTATTTCTTTTAAGGAAAAAATGGCAAACAGGCGCGCCATGTTACAGGACTATACTTGTGTAAAAAATGGCACGACGCTTTTTATGCACACAAATATACAGACACACCCGCGTTACCTGTTTGTCTCTGTTCAAGCGGCTTCAAAGCCCCTAAAAGGCACAAATTTTATTTTAAAAAAACATGATTTACCTTTTAAAATAAATGTATTGAAACGAATATTTATCTGTTTAGAAATAAAATTTGTCTTAGATAGCTAAAGCAGCGCCATTTTATCCAGCCATAAATCTAACAATAAATTAATGCACCAACCGAACAGACACTGTACTTTTGACTGCTGCTCATCCGCAGCCAGCCCGGTATATGAAAAAGGTCAGTTTGTATTTGTTTTTAGGTTTTTATTTCCTTTTGTGCAATAATTGTCGGCACGGAAAGGATGCTGAAACCCTGTTTGTATTGCGTTCCCCTGAAGCGACCGGCGTGCAATTTTCCAATACGCTGTTTGAAACGACCAGTCTCAATATCGTCACCTTCGAGTATTTTTACAATGGCGCCGGGGTGGCCGTGGGCGATATCAATGGCGATGGATTGCAGGACATTTATTTTTCAGGCAATATGGTGGAGGGCAAACTGTACCTCAACAACGGCAATTTCCAATTTGAAGATATTACCGCCAAAGCGGGCATTTCCACCAAAAACCAGTGGGGTACAGGCGTGAGCATGGCCGATGTGAATGGGGATGGCCGATTAGATTTTCTCCTTTGTTTTGCCGGACCCTACGCGCCCGAAACCCGGCAAAAAAAATTGTACCTGAACAACGGCGACTTGACCTTTACGGAAGCAGCCCAACAATATGGATTTACCGACCATGACCATACGACCCAGGCTGCCTGGATCGATTATGACCGCGATGGCGACCTGGATGTATTTTTCCTGAACAACATCACCGACGCGCTGGGGCCAAATGTGATTCGTCCGAAGCGCAACAACGGCGAAATGGCCAATACCGACCGCCTGTACCGCAATGATGGGGGGCATTTTACCGATGTTTCGAAAACGGCAGGCATCCTGCACGAAGGGTACGGATTGGGGGTGGCCATCGGCGATATCAACCAGGATGGCTGGCCGGATATCTATGTTTCAAACGATTATATATCGAACGATGTGCTGTATTTGAATAGCCACGACGGCACCTTTACCGACCGTGCTGCGGATTGTTTGCGACACAGCAGCTACAATTCGATGGGGTGTGATTTGGCCGATTTTAACAACGACGGGTTGTTGGATCTTGTCGCAATGGATATGTTGCCGCTCGACCACTACCGGCGAAAAATGATGGTGGGCTCGATCAATTACAACCGTTTTCGATCGGAAGTATTGAGCGGCTATTTCCCGCAGTACATGCGCAACACCTTGCAACAGCAGCAGGGACTTTCGCCCGATGGTTTGCCCATTTTTAGTGAAATCGGGCAATTGTCCGGGGTGGATGCGACCGATTGGAGTTGGAGTCCCTTGCTACAAGACCTTGATAATGATGGACTTAAAGACCTGGTAATTACCAATGGCTACCCAAGGGATATTACCAACCTGGATTTTGCCTCGTATCGCGCAAGTCCGAGCGCGGGTACAGGTGCGGGCGATGCGCAGGTGCGGGAGATGGTGCAAAAACTCAAAACCTTGGAAGGCGCCTATTTGCCCAATGTGGTGTTTCAAAACCAGGGAAATTTGCAATTTACGGATCAATCGGCGGCGTGGGGATTTACCCAAAACTCCTTTTCGCATGGCGCTGCCTTAGCCGATTTGGACAATGATGGCGACCTGGATTATGTGGTGAATAATTCCTACGACAAGGCCTTTATTTATGAAAACAAGGCGCAACAACAGCGTAAAAACCACTTTTTGAGGCTGCAACTCGTTGGTCCGGGCGCGAATACACAAGGGCTGGGGGCAAAAATCTGGCTGTACCAAGCCTCAAACGTTCAATACCAGGAATTTTATCCAGTGCGGGGCTACCAATCGACCATCGAGCCTTTGGTGCATTTTGGTTTGGGCAAAAACGATCAAGTGGATTCCTTGCGGATTCAATGGCCCGATGGTTCCGTGCAGGTTTTGCGTCAAGTGGCGGCAGATCAATTACTTAAAATAAACTACACCGCCGACAAAACGGCAAGCGTCCTGCCCAAAGCATCAAATACTATGTTCGAACCTCTTTCGGCCGCCCAAAGTGCTGATTTTGTGCACCAGGACCCACATTACAATGATTTTGCGGTGCAGCCCTTGTTGCCGAACAAGCAGTCGCAAGATGGGCCGTCGCTCTCTGTGGCCGACGTGAATGGAGATGGCCTGGATGATTTTTTCATTGGCGGGGCATTTCAGCAATCGGGGCAGGTTTTTATACAACAAAAAGACGGGCATTTTTCTGGACAGCCTATTGATATGGGCGCGTCGTTGGAAGAAGACCTGGGCAGTCTTTTTTTCGATGCGGATGGGGATGGCGACCAGGATTTATACGTTTGTAGCGGGAGCAATGAGTTTCCGGCAAATGCTGCATACTATCAGGATCGGCTGTACACCAACGATGGGCGCGGCAATTTCAACTTAAACACTGCTGCCTTACCCGAACTGCACACCAGCAAATCCTGCGTCACCGCTGCCGATTTCGACCGGGATGGGGACCAGGATTTGTTTGTGGGGGGCCGGTGTACGCCCGGGCGTTATCCAGAAGCGCCACCGAGTTATTTGCTGGAAAATCAGCAGGGGCGGTTTGTGGATATAACCGCCCAAAAAGCACCCGAATTGGCCCGAATTGGCATGGTCACCGATGCACAATGGGCTGATTTGGATGCGGATGGCTGGCAGGACTTGGTTGTATTAGGCGAGTGGATGCCGATTTGTTTTTTCAAAAACCAGGCAGGTAAACTTAAAAACCAACCGACCAACAACGGCTTAGAACAAAGCACCGGCTGGTGGAACCGCTTGATTATAAACGATTTAGACCGCGATGGGGACTTAGATCTGGTAGCGGGCAATTGGGGATTCAATTCGGTGTATCGCACCAGCCCGATGCAACCCATTTCCCTGTTTTTTGGCGATTTCGACGGAAACGGTCAGCCTGATCCCGTGGTGGTGTCCTATTTACAAAACCGCAGGGCGCCCATGGCTTTTCGCAATGACCTGTTGGGCTGGATCGCGCCGCTCAAAAAACAATTCACCGATTATGCCGCATATGCCAAAGCCGATTGGCCGGATTTTTTTCCAGGAAAACCTACCCAGGAAATAGCAGCCCAAACCTTTGCGAGTTGCTGGGTTGAAAACAGCGGGCAAGGTCGGTTTATCCTGCATGCCTTGCCCATCGAGGCACAAATGGCACCCATTTTTGGCATATTAGCCGAGGATTTTAACGCCGATGGTTTTCCGGATTTGTTGCTGACGGGCAATACTACCGCCCCTAATTCGAATGCCGGACAAATAGACGCCCTGAACGGTTTATTGCTGATGGGTGGCCCCAATCACACTTTTTTACCCAAAACCATACGCGAAAGCGGCTTTTATGCGCATGGTGAGGGGCGGGATTTGGCGAAAGTTAAGACCGGGCGGGAAGAGATGTTGATTTTGGCGGCCCAAAACAATGGGCCTTTATTGTGTTTTAAAACGCGGAAGTAACGGGAGACATCGGCGCGCATCTGATGTACGCAATGTTTATTGTTTATTGGTCTTTTTGACATTTCCGCGAGGATTCCGCCCGTATTTTAAATCCTTTTATTTTTGATATCAATCGGTATCCTAATTGTTATTTGTCCTTACCTACCGCACCAACACCAACTTACCCGATTGCCTCCCCGCGGTAGCCTTCCCCAAAGCATCCACACACTGAAACTGCAACTGATAAAAATACATGCCCGCCGGCAAATGCAGGACATCCGAACCTATTTGATCCGCCCCCGAAAGCACTACTAGGGAACGGCCCGAAAAATCAAAAATTTCAAGTTTTTGCAAGGTAATCCCTGCGTTAGGCAGGATTTGGATCGGACTAAACGGGGTGGTCGCAGCAATCAATTGCGGATTGGGCAGACTTACATCACAGGCACAATCTGTCGTTTTTACCGAAAAATGTTGGGTAAAATCATAACAGGCAAATTGGCTCACCACGGAATACGTCCCAGCCTGGGAAATGGTTTGTGTGCTGTTTTGCTGTTGATTATTCCAAACATAGCCCTTCGCCTCAGACATTCCACCCAAAAGCAGGCTCGTTCCGATACAAAAAGCGGTATCCAGGCTGCTGGAGACAACCGATGGAACCGCGCAAGGTGTCACCTCCACATCGTCAATATAATAGTACACTTTGGGCGCATCTTGCTCGTCGACCAAAATACGGGTCATGGCTGCATCGTCCTGAAAATTGCCGATCAAGATGTACTGTTCTCCGCCCTTGGCGCGGTAAGTACCTGAAATGGTCGTCCATTCAGTCTGATTTTTGAGGATATTCCCCACCGGGTTTTGAATATGAGGCGTAACCTGGTACAAGCGCTCATTGATAAAAGGAAGGGTAGAAAAATATAGCCCCAATCCATCCGTGGCATGGCTGGAACTTTCGGCCAAACTCACCTTGAATTTGACTTCATACACAACATCCGCTTCCAAAGGGGCCAAAAGGGGCGCGGCCAAATACTCGCGGTACACCGGATTGCCGGGAATAATGGGTATCCAGAGCCGAATACCGGTATAAGCATTGCCCGAAGCCGGAATTTGTTCGCCCAGGTCATTGATGGGCACACCTGCGCCATGATCTGGTTCCGCGCAGCGATGGAAATAATCGGTCGAATTGTTGTTGGGAGAATCCCAGGCAACCGTTTGTTGAATTTGGCCGGGGTAAGGTGGGCAATTGTGATAAGCCTCGAATCCGGGGTTAGGTGCCAGATTTTGCGCATTTAAAGACAAAAAAGGCAAACAAAGCACCCAAATTAAGATCAGGAACCTATTTCCGTGGATCATTAAACGGCAAGGCTTCGTCTTTGGGTATTTCGGTGCGGGACAGATAACGAATTTCATAACGGGATTGATTTGCGCCGCCGAAAATGGGTGATTTGATCTTTTTAAGCACCATGCGCCGTTGGTTGAGTTCCAAAATTTTAAAGCCAAATTCGTCGCCACCCTGGGTCGAACGCATGCTCAAGGAATCTACCGGATGAAACACAAAAAAATAACTTCGAAAAGAACCGTGTTTAATTTCCTTCATCAGGCCGTCCTGCGTGTACACATACGTAGCCCAATCGCGCCCTTCCTGGGTTTGGTTGTAATCAAAACCGTTGTAATAACTATACGTCGAATCGACTTTCCAGGCGCCGATCAAATCCTGTTGTTTAAATTCCTTTTTACAACTGCTCAGACCAATAAAGACGAAGGTGGCAAGTACAAAAAATCGCATAACGCATTGGGTTAAAAGCAACAGTTTCAGGCACATCCGAAGATACGCCTGAAACCGTTACTGTAATAGCATTTTATGAAAAATCAACAACAAACGCCGTTTAGTAGCCCGAATTTTGGGTCAAAACGCCATTGGACAGGTCGATTTGTGCTTGTGGAATGGCAAAGAAGTAGTGTTTTGGACGCTGGAAAGTACGCGCTGGCTTGAATTGGCCACGGTCTTTGGCGTAGTGTGCAACCAAGTCGATGATACCTGCTTTGTCCCAACGCATCAAGTCGATGTGGCGCTGAATTTCACCCGCCAATTCTACACGACGCTCGTGGATCAAATCGCTCATTTTGCAATTGCTTTTTGCAGCCAATCCGGCACGTGCGCGTACGGCATTGATTTCAGTATCACCGTTTTGATTCGAACGGATTTTTGCTTCTGCGACCAACAAATACACATCGGCAGCACGCAACAAAGGCACGTTTTGGTTTTCATCCAAACCGCCGCTTGGGCGCCAAGAGGCAAATTTGCGGAAGTGGTAATTGGTTTGTGACAAACCCGCTACATATTCAGTCGGGCCGTCAGAACCACCCAAATCAACAATATCACCGAGTTTGAATACCGTAGCGTTCAAACGTGGGTCATTCGGCTCGAATTCATCAACCAAATCCTGGATCGGCTCATGGAAATCCCAACCGCCCCATGGACGTGGCGTGGTGTAGATTTCGTATTCGCATACGTTCCAGCCTTCCAAAGACTGCACCGCGAACAACATTTCCGGGTTGTTTTCGGTAGCGATGGTGAAGTTATCGGCAAAATTGGCAGCCAAAGGATAGGGTCCGCTGATTACTTTCTGACCGGCAGTGATGGCGTCGGCAAATTTCTCCCAATGTACATACAATTTAGCCAGGAAACCATTGGCAGCACCGCTGGTTGGGCGACCAATGTTTGCTGCATCATACGAAGCAGGCAATACGCGCGCTGCTTCTTTCCAGTCGGCTTCCATAAATGCGCGGAACTCGTCAACCGTCGGTTTAGGCTTGTTGAAGTTGTTGTCGCGGTAGTCCGTTTCGGTGATGATCGGCAATGCACCGTACACCACGTGTTGTGTCCACATCGCAAATGCGCGCATGAAGTGTGCTTCGCCCAGGATGCGGCTTTTCAAGGCAGCGTCCATATCGATGTTCGGCACATTCAACAAGATCGCGTTGGCGCGGTTGATGATTTCGTATTTGCGGGTGTAACTGAAAGACAACTGGTCGTTGCTTGCGTCAAACGTGAATTCTTCGATGGCCTGGTCTTCGCCGTGGTCACCAGCGCGCCAGAAGTCATCCGAGCAAATATCAAAAGTTTGCTCGTTGTGGCCGAAGTAGTCTTCGTCGTCGAGTGGCTCATACAAGGCATTGGCAGCAGCAACGGCATCGTCGGCATTGCGCCAGAATTGGTCAGAAGTAGGCTGACCGAAAGGGGCAGTTTCCAAAAAATCTTTGGAGCAGGCAGTCAGGAATATTCCAAAAACCACCAAAATAGACAAGAATGATCTCATTGTTTGATCAATTTTTATGTAAAAGTTAGGTTTACGTGTTAATTAGAAAGTAACCGAAGTGCCAAAAATGAAGGTACGCGCCTGTGGGTATTGTGCGTAATCTACATTTGCCTGGCGGTTACCGTCTACATAACCCAACTCTGGGTCGATGCCCGAGTAAGAAGTAAAGGTAAATACGTTTTGGCCAGTGATGTAGAAGCGCCATTTAGCCACTTGCATTCTGTCGGTCAGTGCTGCTGGCAAAGTGTAGCCGATGGTCAGGTTTTTCAAACGCAGGAAATCGCCTTTTTCCAGGAACAAATCGGAAGTGCGGTGGTTCAAGTTGTTGCGTTTGGTAGTCATACGCGGAATTTCATTGCTGGTACCCGCGCCATTCCAACGGTTCATGGTTTCTGCATACATATTGAACGGATAAGTTGGGTCGATACCCTGCATGCGGTCGGCATTGTAGATATCCACACCGCCTACACCCACGAAAAACAGGGTAAAGTCAAATCCTTTATAAGCAGCAGTCGCATTTACACCATATGTGATTTTCGGGAACGGGCTACCTAGGATCTTGCGGTCGTCGCTGTTAATTACGCCATCGCCATTCAAATCGACAAAACGCACATCACCAGGCTGGATCAAACCTTGTTCTCTTCTTGGATCGTTTTTGATGTTGGCATCACCGGCCACTTCTTCCGCAGTCTGGTACAAACCATTGGTCTCGTAGCCATAAAACGTACCGATTGCTTCGCCTACATACGAGCGCGCGATCTCCTGGTTTGGACGGCCATAGAACGTAGAAGACAGGAATTTGCGGTCACCGAGGCTTACTACTTCATTTTGGATGAAAGAAGCATTACCCCCAATGCGATAGGTAAAGTCGCCGGTTGTTTTCTGGTAAGACAATTCAATTTCCAAACCTTTGTTGCGCACTGCACCGATGTTTTGGTCGGGAATGGTCGCGCGGCCGATGGTACCCAGGGTTGGCGGCGCGAGCAACATATTTTCTGTGTTCTTGATAAAATAGCCCACCGTTGCCAGCACGCGGTTTTCAAACAAACCCAAATCGAACCCGAAATCGGTCATATCAGCTGTTTCCCATGAAATATCCTGGTTGGGGATACGAGAAAGACTTGCGCCAGTTGCTTGGGTGTTGCCAAATGAATAACGACGCGTGCTGTTGATAAGGGCGAGGTATTGGAAAGGCGATACTTCCTGGTTGCCCAAACGGCCCCAGCCCGCATTTACTTTCAAGAAACTTACCAAGCCTTTGTCGTTGAACCAAGATTCGCGCGAAATTTTCCAGCCTGCAGAGAAGGCCGGGAAGTTACCCCAGCGGTTGCCGGCAGCAAAACGGGAGGTTCCATCACGGCGGATGGTTGCAGACAACAGGTATTTGTCGTCATAAGCGTAATTCAAACGCGCGAAATACGATTGCAGGTTTACGTTTTGCTTGGTACCGCTCACAAAATCAAGCGTACGGCCAGAGTCGAATACACGCTGTTGGTTGTCTTCATTTGCATAATCATCTTTACCGGCAGCAAAACCATCAGTGCGGAAAGACTGTGCGGTAAGACCGCCCAACAATTTCACTTTATGCAATTTAGCAAACGTCTTTTCGTAATTCAGGAAGTACTCGCTCAGGAGGGAGTAGTTTTCAGAATAGGTACGGGTAAGGTCGTTTACCGTGTTTTGACGAATTTGGTTGGTTACTTTCACCGAGTATTCATCGCGGTCATACACCGTTCCGTCTATCGCGAAATTGGCTTTGAATTTCAAGCCGTCCAGGATGCGGATTTCAGCAAAAATATTGCCGAGTACGCGATGGCGGGTTTCTTCATCGTCTTCCGTATCGGCAGTGAAAACCGGGTTGTTGATGTCGCCAAATTCGCCGCTCACTTGAGAAGTGCTGTAATTGCCATCGGCCAATTTAACAGGCAAACCCGGGTGGAAACGGATCGCACTCCACAAAATACCGCTTTGTGCAGAAGAAGTATTCAAGAAATTGCCCGATTGGCGGGTCAATTGCAAGTTTTCGCCAATGGTCAACCACTTATTGATTTTGTGGTCGGAATTGATGCGCACATAATAACGGTTGTAGTTGGTGTTTTTCATCATACCTTCTTCCCGGAAGTAACCGCCGGAAATGGCAAATGCAGAACGCTGGCTACCGCCGCGGATGGTCAGGTCAATGTTGCTCGTGCGGCCTTTACCTAACAGTTCATCTTGCCAGTCGGTCTTTTGCGTTTGGTATTGCGCATCTTCCCAGATTGGGTTTACGGCGATACCGTCGTTGGTGTAGCGTTCGCGTTTCAATTCGGCCAATTGTGGCGCAGTCAAAACGTCGATGGTTTTCACAGGGCTGGAAGTACCGGTAAATGAATTGAGGGTTACCGCCAGTTTTTCATTGAATTTACCGCGTTTAGTGGTGATGATGACCACACCATTGGCAGCACGCAAACCATAAATCGCAGCCGTAGAAGCGTCTTTCAACACCTCAATAGATTCGATGTCATTGGGGTTCACGTCGTTGATGCCACCAGAAGGCACCCCGTCAATCACCACCAACGGGTCAGCATTGTTGACGGTACCAGTACCGCGTACCCGGATAGAACCGCCATCGCCAGGCGCACCACCATTGCGCACCACCGTAACGCCAGCGGCACGACCCTGAAGGGACTGCGATGCACCAGCAACCGGCAAGTTTTGCAAATCAGATCCTTTTACGGAAGAAATGGAGCCGGTTACTTCACTTTTGCTTTGTGTACCGTAACCTACCACGACCACCTGCGTCAAACCCAACGCATTGGAAACCATGGAAAAGTCGATAGAACGCTGGGTGCCCACACCGATGCTTTGGGCTTGGTAACCCAAATAACTGCATTCGAGGGTAGCAGCCTCGGAAGGTACTTCTACGGTAAATGCGCCCGTGTTGTCGGTAATCGCGCCTTTTTTAGTTTCGGCTACCTGAACGGTAGCGCCTACCAAAGGCTCCTTGGTTGTGCCGTCGGTAACGGTGCCTTTTACCGTGATTTGTGCAAATGCAACCGTGGCTGAAGCAAAGCAAACAAGCAATGTCAGGCATAGATTGCGCATTGTAAGTATTCTATTCATAATGAAAGAGCAATGATTTAAAATAAGAAACGGGTGAAAGGATACAAATGAAATGGCCGAATAGCGGGGAGCGAACGTAGTTCTTTGAAATTTATACATTATTGAATGCAAAGAAAGTTTACTATTGCAAATGAAAGACATAGTTGTTGTTAAGTTATTGTTAACAAGATGCTTCAATGCCTTAATGTGCCTCATTCCATAGATTTTAAGCAAAAAATTGGGTTTATATAAAATTTAAACACAATTCTTTTGAAATTTTCTTTAAGGGAAATTTTTATGTGGTTTTATATTTTTAATTTATGGGATATGATCTGCCTGTAAAACCCTGCCGCAGCTTGGTTGGCATGCCCTATTTTATAAAATCTGTGTTTCCTAAACATAACTTAATGGTATCCATTGGCAAAGCCTGTCTTTTGGAATTACCTTTGTGGCGTTTTACGTAAATACAACACATGAAAATTGAACCGAGTTACCTGATTCACCGAATCGGGCCGAAAATCAGAGACCTGCGCAAAGAAAAAGGCATCCTGTTATCCGATGTGTCAGAAGCGACCGGCATCAGTTCCCCGATGGTTTCCAAAATTGAAAATGGCCGGGTTGTACCGACTTTACAATCCTTACTGAGCCTGCTCAATGTATTGGAGGTTGAACCTGAAGTATTTTTTGCTGAAATCAATGGCGAACCGGAGTTTTCCGGCTTTCTGCATTTGAAAAAGGGCGATTATAAGCATTATGTAAAAGAAGAAACGGCCATCGGATTTTACTACCAGTCTATTTTAGAAAGAACCCTCGACGGCTTTTCATTTCAGGTTTCGCATATTACCCTGCAACCGGGCAACACGCGTCCGAAAGTTTGTACCGATGCTTTTGAACTCCTGTATGTAATCAAAGGGGAAATGCACTTTTACCTGAACGATGAAAGCCTGCTGCTGAAAGAAGGCGAATCGCTGTTTTTTGATGGCAATATTCCACACGTACCACTGAATAAAACGGCAGAAGAGGTTACCTATGTAGTGACCTATTTTTTCGGAAATAAGTAATTCCGCTCGGCTGTTACCCGATAAAAGCGCACAGGCACCAGATTCCATCGTACCTTTACAGGATGGAATCGAACGCGTTGCGCACCAAAGCCCTGACCAACCTGGGTATCCCTGCCTTGAATGAAATGCAGGAAAAAGCATTAGAAATAATTGAAAACCAACGAGATACGCTTTTGTTATCGCCCACAGGTTCGGGCAAAACACTGGCCTTTCTATTGCCCGTTTTACTGCGCATGCGTACGGATGTGGCTGGGGTGCAATGCCTCATTTTGTCTCCCACCCGCGAATTAGCCATTCAAATTGAAAAGGTTTGGCAACAAATGGCCACCGGTTTTAAGGTAAATACCTGTTATGGCGGCCACTCCATGCCCACGGAAATCAAAAACCTGAGCCAGCCACCAGCCCTGCTCATTGGTACGCCCGGACGTATCCTCGACCATATCACCCGACAAACCTTTGACCTGACAAGCATCACCAGCCTGGTGCTCGATGAGTTCGATAAATCGCTGGCCCTCGGCTTTCAGGAACAAATGGGCGATATCATCAAGCATTTGCCCGCCCTCGAAAAACGAATCCTGGCCTCCGCAACCAACAAACTGGTGATTCCTAAATTTATGGGCATTACCGCGCCCTATATCCTCAATTTCACAGGCGCACAGGCGAAATCGACCGACGGATTGTTGCTGAAACGCATTACGGCTACCCTCGAAGAAAAAGACCAGCGCCTGCTTGAATTGCTGTGCTATATTGGCGACAATGCCACCCTCATTTTTTGTAATACCCGCGAATCCTCCGAGCAAACCAATGCGTTTCTCAACAGTAAAGGTATTGCCAGTGCGTTTTTTCACGGCGGTATGGAGCAAATTGAACGCGAAAAAGCCCTGATTCGATTCCGAAATGGCAGTACCGTGTTTTTAGTAGCCTCCGATTTGGCCGCCCGCGGACTGGATATTCCGGACGTTAAATATGTGATCCATTACGAGTTGCCGTCCAAGAAAGACGATTTTATCCACCGCAATGGCCGCACCGCACGCATGTTTGCCGAAGGCACTGCCTTTTTACTGCTTTCCGAAGGAGCCGAACTACCACCCTATCTTACCGAAAAACTCGATTTTTTCGATATTCCGGCCAACAATCCCCGACCGCCAGCCCCCCATTTTGCTACCTTGTACATCAGTGGCGGCAAAAAAGACAAACTAAGCAAAATAGATATCGTAGGCTTCCTGTGCCAAAAAGGCCAACTCGATAAAGCCGAGATTGGCAAAATCGAACTCATGGATTTCATGTCTTTCGTAGCGGTAGCCGCTGAAAAGGCCGATGCTGTCGTAAAGTTGGTGCAAATGGAAAAAATGAAAGGAAAAAAATACAAAATTGGCGTGGCGAAGTAATTGACTGGTTGAAAATGGACCGTTGAAAATTTTTCAGTTGATTATCACTTGTTCGATAACACGGAATCAACCGAAAATTATCAACTTTGTCTCACCTTAACCTTGTTTTGCAACAGGCCTAATGAATTGGGCACGTTCAAAATGTCAATGATCAACTGTCAATTGTCAACCAAATCATGGAACGAATTAGTGTTTTTGATATATTTAAAATTGGTATTGGCCCGTCGAGTTCGCATACAATGGGGCCATGGCGGGCTGCCCAACGTTTTTTAAATGAAATTAAACTAGACCAGGTCGAATCCGTGCAAGTAGAACTGTACGGTTCTTTGGCCAAAACAGGACGCGGCCATGGTACCGATATTGCCGTGCAGTTGGGCCTGAATGGCGATGATCCGGTGAGTATTCCGGTAGATGAAGTAACGCCCACCATCGAAAAAATTCAAAAGACTTGCAAAATACGGCTGGCGGGTAAAAAAGAAATTGATTTTAATCCAGAACACCATATTGTGTTCCACATGGATTATGCGTTGCCGTATCATGCCAACGGCCTTACCTTTCGGGCCTTTTACCACGATGGTACGGGTGCTTCCCATACCTATTATTCGATTGGTGGCGGATTTGTAGTGAAAGAGGGGGATGAGCATTTATCATCAGAAATTAACCTGCCTTATCCGATTGAAAAAGCCGAGGATTTGTCTGCTTTCTGTTCAAAATTGAATAAAACCATCCCGGAGATTGTGTTTGCCAACGAATTGATGTGGCGCTCGCCGGAAGCAATTCGGATGGGGCTGCTCAATATTTGGGAGGTGATGAAATTGTGTATTTACAAGGGCTGCCACACCACCGGCACCTTACCAGGAGGCTTGGAGGTTACACGCCGGGCACATCCGATGAGTTCCAAGTTGTTGGGCACCCGAACTTACCGCAATGTGGATGATTGGATGATGCAAATTAGTCGGGGTGGACATACCTTCCAACAGATCTTAAAATGGGTAAGTTGTTTTGCACTGGCAGTCAACGAAGAAAATGCGGCGTTTAGTCGGGTGGTGACGGCACCAACCAATGGCGCGGCAGGGGTCATTCCTGCAGTACTGATGTATCACGTTTGTTTCAGCGAAAATTTTAACGGCGATGATGATATCGTGCGTTTTTTATTGACAGCGGGCGAATTGGGTAGTTTATTTAAAAAAGGCGCTACCATTTCTGCTGCAATGGGTGGCTGTCAGGCTGAAATTGGCGTTTCGTCGGCCATGGCGGCAGCGGCGCTCACCGAATGCCTCGGCGGAACCCCCGAACAAGTACAAATGGCCGCCGAAATTGCCATGGAACATCACCTCGGCATGACCTGCGACCCCATCGGCGGTTTAGTGCAAATTCCATGTATCGAACGCAATACCATGGGCGCAATCAAGGCGATTACAGCCAGTCAGATCGCCCTGGAAAGCGACCCAAGTAAAGCAAAAGTGAGCCTGGATACCGTCATTCGTACCATGAAAGAAACGGCAGCAGATATGAATACCAAATACAAAGAAACCGCCGATGGAGGCTTGGCCTTGCATATTTCGGTGAATTTGGCGGAGTGTTAAATTTTTGGAGCCATGTAGAGGGAAGGGTGCCACGGAGGAGCTCGGAGGTATGGAGTTGCGCAGAGAAAAGGGGTTCCACGGAGGATCTCGGAGGTACGGAGTTACGCGGAGGTTTTCATTTTTAGGAGGGGATTATTTTTGTGTTGAGTTAGCGATTTTTAGTACAATTCACTAAAAATCAATAAGTTAAAACAAATCAAAAAAACTCTGTGCAACTCCGTACCTCCGAGCTCCTCCGTGGAACTTCCCCTCTACGCGGAACCTTTCTCCCAAAATCCAAGTTTAGAAGTAGAAGAATTGAATATGCAAACTGGAACCGTTATAAAATCTACCGGAAGTTGGTACGATGTACGCATGGATGCAATTGCTCCCGAAACGGGCCCTGGTATCGTGTACAAATGCCGCATTATCGGCAAATTCCGCCTCGACAATATCCAACTCACCAACCCGGTAGCAGTCGGAGATCGGGTATCCGTTGAAACCAACGATGATGCCGGAGAAGGACTGATCAAAAAAATACTGCCCCGCGTCAATTATGTCGTGCGCGCCTCCCCGCGCCGCAAACACGACCTGCACCTGCTGGCAGCCAACATCGACCAGGCGGTACTCATTGTAACCATCGTAAACCCCACCGTAAAACCCGGATTCATCGATCGTTTCCTCATCATGACCGAGCGCCATGAAATCCCCGTCACCATCGTATTCAATAAAATGGACTTATGCGATGAGGAGGATCTGGCCCTTTTCATGGAAATGCGGGAGGTGTATGAAAAAATCGGCTATCAGGTATTGGCCACCTCCGTGCTGGAGCAACGCGGATTGCAGGCCTTGCGCGATACCCTCGTGGGCAAAACCACCCTCGTCAGCGGCCAGTCGGGCGTAGGTAAAAGCAGCCTCGTCAATGCCATTCAGCCGCAAATGGACCTGCGTACCAACGAAATCAGCGATTATTCGGGCAAAGGCCAGCACACCACCACCTTCGCCGAAATGTTCGAACTCGATTTTGGCGGCCGTATTATCGACACACCGGGTATTAAAACTCTGGGTTTCAATGATAAAGATTCGCACAACATCGCCCACAGCTTCCGGGAGTTTTTTGCCCTTTCCAGCAAATGTCGCTTCAGTAGTTCTTGCCTGCACCGCAATGAACCCGGTTGCGCCGTACATGAAGCGCTGCGCAACGGCGAAGTGAGCGAACTGCGCTTTAGCAATTATTTAGGCATACTGGATGAGGTAGAGTCCCAGAATTATTGGGAAAAAGATAAACGGGTGAATTGAGGGTAGCGCTGAATCTGTATCGAGAAAACGGTTGTTAAAATTGTAAAATGTTGGCATACAGGCTATCCGTTCTACAGGATTGCACTCAAACCCGTATTTTTACCTTAGAGCCTGTAAAAATATAAATTTTTACAGGCTCTAAGTATCCTTAAAACTATAACCGCTCCATCATGAAGCCACTTTATCCGCTATCCCTCGCCATTTTATTACTGTTTTGCCATTGTTCGAAACAGTATAACCTGTCAATCACCTGCCCACCGCCGCAAACCATTGAAATTCCAGACTCCACGTATATCCTGAGCGAAACGGATTTTCAAGCGCCCTACATTGCCGGCAATTGTGAATTAAATGGGTACTGGTACAGTTTAGGCGATTATCCTGTTATTGGATTGGGTAAAAACACGCTCAACTACCTCGCAACCGATGGATGTGGCAATTCGGCAACCTGCCAAATCGAAGTAAATGCGGTCTTAAAACTGCCCGATTTTAGGAATAAATGGATTGGAACCTACACCGGATACCGCGATTGCTCCACCCTAAACGTCCCCCAGGATCATCCCGACCAAAATATGACCGTCACCATTACGAAGGGCCCTGGTGCATATGAACTAAAAGTGCAAGACGATATTGTCCCGGTCGACCTCAATGGAACATACGCTTTTGCCCCCCTGAATGGCTATTTCATGTATTTTATGGGCTTTAAAAGCGACACACTATACGTCTATCAGCAATGGGGCACCTCAAATGCTGTCGAAACTTGTAATTTTGTGGGTAAAAAGAATTAACACCCACTTATGTTATCCAACCAAATCAGCGCCTTTGAATACGTCTCCATCCTGGTTTCCATCATTTTAGGCTTGGGCATCACCCAAATCCTTTCTGTAGTATCTGATTTGGTATTTGATACTCCAAAGGTAAAATTTTACTTCCCGCATACGGTTTGGGTAGTGTTTCTCCTGTTTTTACACATTCAGGATTGGTTTATCACCTATCAATTGAAAGACATTCCGGTTTGGTATTTGCCCGAACTATTTTTCATTTTGTCCTATCCCGTCCTGCTATTTGTGCTTTCCAAGGTAATTACGCCCCAGGAGGATGATGTAGACCGTACCGATTTGAAGACCTATTATTACCGACGATATCCTACCATCTTTGGCCTGATGGGCGGGAGCGTATTGTTATCTATTTTGTTCAATACCTATTTGCTGAAACTTTCCTTAACCGACCAATGGCCGCTCACGGTGTTTCTGGCATTGCTGCTGGGTCTGATGCGTTTTAAAACTCAAAAAGAGGCCGTGCATATGGCGTTTGCTATGCTTTTAATCCTTGGAGTGGGCACGGCGATTTGGTTAGAACGCTTTAATTGGGTAATTCGTTGATTTTAATCACCGCTGGCGCGGGGTTCCAATCGCTAGCGCGGGGTTCCACCCCGTGCTCCGATCATTCGGGCTCTGCCCGAGCCAACAAAAACACATAATCGTAAGATTATCAATTATATAGCAGCAATACTGACGCTGTAAAAATAGCCAGAAATTTTAGGGGTAGAACCCCAAAGATAGGAACACGGGGTGGAACCCCGCGCTAGCGAGGTGGTAAACCTAAAGAATTGAAACCCTGCTCTAGCCTGGAATCCCCACACAAGCCAGTAGAACCCAAACCTTTAAATTTCGAAATTCCGTGTTCGATATTCGATATTCTACACCACTTCCATCACCGTCCCGCACTTCCCGCAAGTCCGCAGCGCTTCATCCGCCATATAGGTGCCGATCGCCTCTTTAATCTGGGTGCCAATATCTTTTAAAGGAAAACTTGCCTCGTGCAGCGGATTGCCGCATTTTTCGCAAAACCACATCAATTTATCCATTTCACCTGGGTTGCGCGGGCGCTCCAGCACCAAACCCACCGTACCGGCCGGACGTTGCGGCGAATGCGGTACCCGCGCTGGCAACAAAAACTCGCTAGCGCGGGGTTCCACCCCGTGCTCCGATCATTCGGGCTCTGCCCGAGCCAATAAAAACACATAATCGTAAGATTATCAATTATATAGCAGTAATACTGACGCTGTAAAAATAGCCAGAAATTTTAGGGGTAGAACCCCAAAGATAGGAACACGGGGTGGAACCCCGCGCTAGCGAGGTGGTAAACCTAAAGAATTGAAACCCTGCTCTAGCCTGGAATCCCCACACAAGCCAGTAGAACCCAAACCTTTAAATTTCGAAATTACGTGTTCGATATTCGATATTTCTACACCACTTCCATCACCGTCCCGCACTTCCCGCAAGTCCGCAGCGCTTCTGCCGCTAGCGCGGGGTTCTACTGGCTAGCGCGCGGTTCCAATCGCTAGCGCGGGGTTCCACCCCGTGCTCCGATCATTCGGGCTCTGCCCGAGCCAACAAAAATACATAATCGTAAGATTATCAATTATATAGCAGTAATACTGACGCTGTAAAAATAGCCAGAAATTTTAGGGGTAGAACCCCAAAGATAGGAACACGGGGTGGAACCCCGCGCTAGCAAGGTGGTAAACCTAAAGAATTAAAACCCTGCTCTAGCCTGGAATCCCCACACAAGCCAGTAGAACCCAAACCTTTAAATTTCGAAATTCCGTGTTCGATATTCGATATTCTACACCACTTCCATCACCGTCCCGCACTTCCCGCAAGTCCGCAGCGCTTCATCCGCCATATAGGTGCCGATCGCCTCTTTAATCTGGGTGCCAATATCTTTTAAAGGAAAACTTGCCTCGTGCAGCGGATTGCCGCATTTTTCGCAAAACCACATCAATTTATCCATTTCACCTGGGTTGCGCGGGCGCTCCAGCACCAAACCCACCGTACCGGCCGGACGTTGCGGCGAATGCGGCACACGCGCTGGCAACAAAAACATCTCGCCCTCGCGGATGTCAATGGTTTCCGGCTGCCCCTGCTCATTGATGATTTTTACCTGAATATCGCCTTCCAACTGGTAAAACAGTTCTTCGCCATCTTCCCAGTGGTAGTCTTTGCGACCATTAGGTCCCCCCACAATCATCACAATAAAGTCGGCATTATCAATATAAATCTGTTTGTTGCCCACCGGGGGCTTCAACAAATGACGGTTTTCGTCGATCCAGGCCTGGAGATTGAATGGTTTGGCAATTGGCATAAGGCATCAAAGTTGGTGAATTCGAACAGCAAATGTATTGGTTTAGGGCAAAAAATACTACGTTTTACTCCGCAAGCGAATAATCGGACAAATCATTTCCTCCAGCGAAATACCGCCGTGTTGGAACGTGTTGCGGTAGTAATTGTAAAAGTGGTTGTAGTTGTTCGGGTACAAGAAAAAATAGTCTTCCTTGGCAAAGATAAACGTAGAACTCAAATTCGGCCGGGGCAACCCTGCTTGTTTCGGGTCGCGAATTTCCAGCACGTCCTTGCGTTCGTATTGCAGGTTTCGACCTACTTTATAACGCAGGTTGGTCGTTGTTTCCCGGTCACCCACCACTTTGGAAGGCGTTTGCACCCGAATCGTACCATGATCGGTGGTCACAAACAACTGAATATCTTTTCCTTGCAAGCGTTGCAAAGCCGTCCACAGCGGACTGTGTAAAAACCAGGAGCGGGTAAGGGAGCGATAAGCGCGTTCGTCGCCCGCCAGTTCTTTGAGTACTTCCATTTCCGTGCGCGCATGCGAGAGCATATCAATGAAATTGTACACAATCACCGTCAGGTCGTTGTTCAGGCACTTTAAAATATTGTCATTCAAGTCTTTAGCCGCCGCCACATTGGTTACTTTGATGTAATCCCATTTCACCGGCTTGCGGAAAGAACGCTCAATTTGTTTGCCCAGGAAAAAGTCTTCAAACAGGTTTTTACCGCCTTCATCCACGTCGTTTTTCCATTTGTCCGGGAAATTCGTTTCAATATCGGCCGGCATCATGCCCGCAAAAATCGCGTTGCGGCTATACTGCGTAGCGGTAGGCAGAATACTAAAGAAATAGCTTTCGTTTTCCGTCTTAAACTGCTCATTGATAAACGGTTCAATCACCTTCCATTGGTCATAGCGCAAGTTGTCGAGCAGCAGCACGATGGTAGGAACGCCGTTGCTCACATGCGGGAAAATATGCTTGCGCATGAGCGAGTGCGACATAATCGGGCCCACTTCTTTGTTTTTGTCAACCCAGTCGAAGTAGTTTTTCACCACAAATTTGCTGAACTCCGTGTTGGCCTGTTCCTTTTGTTGGGCCAAAATATCGCCCACTTCTGCCTGATTGGCATCGAGGCGCAATTCCCAGCCCACAATTTTACGGTAGGCATCCACCCATTCTGTATGGTTCAGTCCGCCCGTAATTTGCATAAAAATCTGGCGGAATTCCTGTTGGTATTCCATCGCCGTTCTTTCACGCACCAGCCGTTTATTGTCGATGATTTTTTTGAGGGTCAGCAGGATTTGGTTGGGATTGACCGGTTTGATCAGGTAATCGGCAATTTGGGAGCCAATGGCTTCTTCCATCACGTGTTCCGCCTCATTTTTGGTAATCATCACCACAGGCACCAGCGGATTGATTTCCTTGAGTTTGGGCAATGCTTCCAGGCCCGTCAATCCAGGCATACTTTCATCCAGGAAAATGACATCGATGTCCGAGCCTTGTTCCAGGTATATATCCACGGCATCGTGGCCGTTGGTCGCTGTCACCACATCATATCCTTTTGTTTGCAAAAACATCAGGTGGGGTTTGAGCAGATCAATTTCATCATCGGCCCAAAGAATTTTAATTTTATCCATAACTTGAGTTTGCGTGTAACCGCTGTAAAATACGTGCAAATATAGGCGTGAAAGCGGCAGGCCAGAACGATTGTTGGGTGCTAAATATTTTCTATTTCAATTAAAAACAGATTTAACCTAATATTCATCCAGCGAACGGCCCTGTTTTTGGTTAAATGATAATAAATGCTGATCTTTGTCTGTCAAATGCGCATGAAAAGTAAAACTAAAATTTTCAACGACCCGGTTTATGGGTTTGTTTCAGTGCCATACGGACCGCTGTTGAGCCTGATCGACCATCCATATTTTCAGCGGCTGCGCCGAATTCGTCAACTCGGATTAGCGCCGTATGTATATCCCGGCGCTTTACACACCCGTTTCCACCATGCCATGGGTGCCTTGCACCTCGTGCAGCAATCGGTGGAAGTGTTGCGCACCAAGGGTACGGAAATCTCCCCGGAAGAAGCAGAGGCGGTCGGGATCGCTATTTTATTGCACGATATTGGGCATGGTCCGTTCTCACATGCGCTGGAGCACACCTTAATTGATTTGCACCATGAGGAATTGTCGCGCCTGTTTATGGAAGACCTTGATCGGGAGTTTGGGGGCACGTTGCGCTTAGCGATTGATATATTTACCGATCAATATCCCAAAAAATTCCTGCATCAATTGGTTTCCGGGCAGTTGGATATGGACCGAATGGATTACCTCAACCGCGACAGTTTTTTTACAGGCGTGAGCGAGGGCGTGATTGGCTATGACCGCATCATCAAGATGTTGGCGGTACATGAGGGTGAATTGGTGGTAGAAGAAAAAGGCATTTACAGCATCGAGAAATTCCTGATGGCGCGCCGCCTGATGTATTGGCAGGTGTATTTGCACAAAACAGGCGTTGCGGCCGAGCAAATGCTCATTCATTTGCTACAGCGGGCGCGCAGTTTGGCCTTGCAGGGCGTAGATTTGGAAGCCCCCCGTCATCTGCGCTGGTTTTTGTACCGAAAACCGGAAGAAGCCATAGAGCCGGTGGCCGTTTTACAACATTTTTCATTTTTAGATGATAATGACATCACGGCTGCTATAAAATATTGGTCAGAAGATCGTGACTTTGTGCTGTCCTATTTGTCTAAAGGCCTTTTGGAGCGCAAACTATTTCGGTTGGAATGGCACTTGGACCCGATTGATGCGGCTTATGAGGCGGAGATGAAAGCACGGGCCTTGGCTCATTTTGGGGCTGATGCGCCGCTCGATTCGCTGGTGTACGTGGGAAAGGAAAGCAACCGGGCTTATGACGATGCGAAGGACCAGATCAAAATTCTGTTTAAAAGCGGAAAGGTGTTGCCCATTACTGCCTGTTCGGACGTGCCTTTGTTTACGCAAATTGTTACCAAACATTTCATTTGCTACCCTAAAATTTTGGGGAACGGGTAAAAAGGTAACTTAAATTTCAAACAAGAAACTGGTTTAGAAGTAGATGTGTATGCTACTTTTACACCACGACAAACACTATTTGCATTCAAATCAAACATTTTTAACCAATCTTACTCTCGTTATGAGAAAAATTAAACTGTTCCTCCTCTTTATGGTAGGATTTGCTGCTGCAGTATCCGCGCAGGATGCACCACCAAATGCACAAATCGGCAAATGCTATGCAAAATGTCACATTCCTGATCAATACGAAACGGTTACAGAGCAAGTGGTTGTAAAACCAGTTGGCGCTAAAACAATTGCCGTTCCTGCTACCTACGAAACTAAAACTGAACAAGTTGAAGTGAAAGCAGCTAGCAAGCGTATTATCCCGGTTCCTGCGGTGTATGAAACTAAAACTGAACAAGTTGAAGTGAAAGCAGCCAGCAAGCGCCTGACTCCAGTACCTGCTACCTACGAAACCGTAGAAGAGCGCGTAATGGTAAAACCAGAAAGCAAGCGTGTAATCAACGTGCCTGCTGAATACGAAACCGTAACCGACCGCGTCATGGTGAAAGCAGAAAGCAAGCGCGTAATTGAAGTGCCTGCTGTGTACGAAACCGTTACTGAATCTTACGTGATCGAGCCTGCTACGACCCGCGTTGAGGTTTTGCAGCCAAAATTCGAAACCGTAACAGAGCGGATCGAAGTAAAACCTGCTACGACCAAATGGGTAAAGAAAAAAGCGGATGCAAACTGCTTGAGCGCAAACCCGGAAGATTGTTTGGTATGGTGCTTGGTGGAAGTGCCTGCTGATTACCAAACGGTTACAAAACGCGTAAACAAAGGTTGCGACGGTACGGGTGTTGCAGATGCTGGTTGCACTAAAACGATCGAAGTGGCTGCTAAAATGGGCACTCGCACTGTTCGTAAAGTAAAAACACCTGCTACTACCCGCGAAGAAGTAATTCCTGCTGAATACAAAACCATGTCTGTACGCAAGGTGAAAACACCTGCAACTACGCGTGAGGAAGTAATTCCTGCTGAATACCAAACGGTTAAGAAACAAGTGTTGAAAACACCAGCTTCTGTAAAAGAAGAAGCAATTCCTGCTGAATACGCTTCTGTAACCAAACAGGTATTGAAATCACCTGCTACCAGCCGCGAGGAAGCAATTCCTGCTGAATTCAAAACCATCAGCAACAAGGTGGTTAAAACAGCGGCAACAACCCGTACAGAGCCAATCCCTGCGGAATATGCAACCATCACTAAACGCAAATTGGTGAAACCAGGTGGCTTCACAGAATGGCGCGAAGTATTGTGTGGCGAAAAAGTAACAGGCTACACCGTACGTCAGATCCAGGCTGCTTTGACTAAAGCAGGTTATGATCCAGGCCCATCGGACAATATCATGGGCGCACGCACGAAAGCAGCCCTTACAAAGTATCAGAAAGATAAAGGCTTGCCTGTGGGTAACCTCGATTTCGAAACCTTGAAAGCATTGGGTGTAAATTACTAAACCCGATTATTACCCTTTCAGGCGCACAGCGGCCATCTTGCATCAGCAGGGTGGCCGCTGCCTTTTTTAGTAACGATATGACAAAAGCGCAGTCGCGCCTGCTATTTTGTCGCCCACTGTTAATTTAACATTAAGAAAGGAAAACTACGCTGATTGGCAAATCCACTTTTATGCTAAAATTATTTTAGGTGTAAACATCTAACGATCAAGGTTGTTTTGTTTGAGGCAAAACGTATTTAGTCTAAATTATAGATTATAAATATGTTAAACCCAATCATCATATTGCAGTTTGTCAATTTTTTTTCCGAAAATTTGCATAATATTTGATAGTAATCATGTACCAATCAAATATGTGTACGCGGATAAAACATTTTTTGTGTATCCAGCGTATATGTTTACAGTCTAACAAAAAAGCCGTTTTACAACATAACTTCCATGGACAATCACTTTGTGCAATATATGGTGGATTTCACCATGCCGCAGGACCTTCCAGATGATTTTGTACACCTTATCCCGGAACAACGTGCCGCTGTCAACCGCCTGTTAAACGAAGGCAAGATTCTTACTTATGCGCTTTCGCTCGAAAACTCTAAGCTTTGGGCCGTTTTTTGTGTCCAATCAGAAGAAGAACTCACCGAACTGATTAACCGCCTGCCCCTTTCTCATTATATGAAAAAACGGGTCAGTGAACTCACTTTTTACAACGCCGCGCATCCATTTATCCCCTCGTTTTCGATGAACTAAATTTTTAGTGGCCTAATTGGTGCAAAAGAACCCGGTTTTTTTTATACTTTTGCGTGCGGTTTCGTAAGACAAACGGTTTTGCGGAACTTAATCAGGATATTACACACATAAAGTCTGGTTATCTGATACATGGAAAAGAAGCGATTGTTAATCGTAACACAGGAAATGGAGCCTTACACAGAAGGCAATGACATCTCCGCCTTAGTAGGCAAACTCCCCAAATATTTACAGGATAACGGGTACGAATTGCGCATTTTGATGCCGCGTTATGGCGTGGTCAATGAGCGCCGGCACCGCCTGCATGAAGTTGTACGACTTTCTGGTATGAACATCATTGTCGACGACGATGACTATCCGCTCATTATCAAAGTGGCCTCTTTGCCGGGTTCCCGCCTTCAGGTTTATTTCTTGGACAATGAGGATTTTTTCAAACGTAAGTTTGTCTTCGAAGACGGCGATGAAGTCCCATTTGAAGACAATCCGGATCGTGCTGCCTTCTTTTGTAAGGGCGCCATTGAAACGGTGAAAAAATTCGGATGGGCACCCGATGTGGTCATGTGCCACGGTTGGATGACCAGTTTGATTCCGCTTTACCTGCGCACCGCTTACAAAACCGAACCGATCTTTATCAACGCGCAAATTGTATATGGCGCTTTTGATACGCCGCACGAACATATTGGGGGCGAGCGGTTTATGCAAAAAGCAGCCATTAACAACCTGACCAAAGAAGACCTCGCAGCCTACATAGACGGCGATGGCATTTCAATGCACAAGGGCGCCGTGGCTTATTCGGATGGCGTCATGATAGGCAGCGAAAACTTTGACACCAGCGTTGATTACCTGAACGCAGAAGACAAAGTGGTGATGCCTTGGAAATCTGATGCCGAGTTGTTACCGTCTACCAGCGAGTTTCTCCGTAATTTACTGGAAGCGGAAGTGCCACAATAACATTGTTGACTTTTCCCTACTTCCAATTGGTTGAAAGCAGCAGGCAAATGACCGGATAAAGTAAAGGTTGGGTATATTCATAAATATCCAATCGGAAACCAACCCGGCCGTTGCCTGCTGCGTCTTATTTGCATGGGTTTTATTGTAACGATACCCAAACAGAAATTTTACGATTTATTCAAATCATGATGCAAAAACGCTCGGTTTTAGCCGTACTTGTTATTCTTTCTTTGTTTGGCCTGTGGACTGCCTGTTCTCGACCAACTGCTTTTGGCTCCGATTTATTGGGTGATGAAACAGCCGATTACGATTATACGGATACCCTGACCGTTCAATTTACCCTTGAACGGGAAGATAGCCTCCTTACTTCCGACCGCTCTTCCACTACATCCTATTTTCTTTGTGGCGCATTGAAAGATCCAATTGTAGGCGATGCCGGGGCGCAAATTTATTCTTTGCTCCAATTGGGTGTGCTGGATCCCGGATTTGATAAAAACCGCCATAAAATCGACTCCGTGGTGCTTTACCTGCACTACAAAGCGGAGGGCGTATATGGCGATACCATGCAACCGCTCTCCTTAAAAGTATCTCGGCTAGACGAAGCGCTTGCGTATGACGGCAATTACTATTCCACCCAATCCATCCCAGCTACTACTGAAATTGGCCGGATCGATCAGTTTTTGCCACGCCCACGTACCCTCGACAGTTTGTTTTCGACTACAACTAAAGCGGCGTTCTTGCGGGTAAAACTCGATCAAAGTTTTGGTGATACCCTGTTGTACATGGATAGCTTGGCGCTTACAGATGACACCTTGTTTTATAAGGCATTGCGTGGAATCAAAATTGAGGTTGCGCCGGTTGGCGGCTCGGCACCTGGTGCAGTATTGGCTTTTAACCTGAATGATCCCGTTTATAGCCGTCTCCGGATGTATTACACCCAAGACGATACCCTGAAAACCTTTTTCGACTACTTCTTTGAAGGTTGTAACAAGTTTGTACACTTCGATCATAATTATACCGGCACCCAGGCTGGACAATTGATCGATAAGCCCGCAGACAACCTTATGTACTTGCAAGGCATGAATGGTTTGCGCCTGAAAATGGTGCTACCGTATATCGATAAACTGGAAAACATTGTGGTGAATGATGCCGATCTGATCCTGACAACGGCCGATGTAAATGGGGATTTGCCCATTTTAAGTAAAAATCCGGCCGACCAGCTCATCATGACCTACAGCGTGGGCGATACATCCTTCTTTTTTACACAGGACGTGAATTATTCGATCGGCCTTACGGGTACCAATGGATTTGACCTATTTGGCGGCTACCCGGTAGAAACGACTGAAAACGGGGTCACCTTCAATCAATATAAATTGGCACTGTCTGATCGTTTGCAGAGCATGATCGACAACAACGCATCAACATTGAATGATAAGACAATTTTCATCAGTGTTTATCCGCAAAATCGTATCGCAATGCGCTCCATATTGTATGGCCCCAAGAGCACACTCTTCCCGGCCAAAATAGCGTTGAAATACACCCGATTATAATAAGTTTAAAAGAAATTTAGACTTTCCGTTTTGCGTAGTGCAAAATTTTCTGCAACTTTGTACGCGTTTCGCGGAACTTTTTAGTTGATTGACGCTGAAACGTGCCTAAAACCGAACTTTAATCCATCCGTTTCACAGTCATCACAAACATGTTTTGCTCCCCAGCAAAACGCAACCGTTACCTTCTATGTGTGGAATTGTTGCCTATATCGGCACTAAAAAAGC
>Ga0247833_1001563_pt1 | contig 36643 bp, 35 predicted proteins | sample LaCruzMarch2015__7_FD_187117 | JGI IMG/M metagenome (GOLD analysis project Ga0247833, IMG submission 187117) | Freshwater microbial communities from meromictic Lake La Cruz, Castile-La Mancha, Spain - LaCruzMarch2015_8m | ecosystem: Environmental > Aquatic > Freshwater > Lake | place: Spain...
CTCAAGGGCTATTGGGAGGATGGCCGGAAAGTCTTCTCATTGATCGGCAACGGCTACCTGCTGTCAAAACTAAACGCTATTTGAGATTTTGCCATTACACCAGTCTGTGTGGATAAATCGTATGAGGCACATTTCAGACGCCATGTGCTTGATCGAAACCCCGTGCGCTAATCTCTGTAGAACTTGAAATTCACGATCTGACAATTCTTCATGAGGCTGCGCCTGTGCTGATGGATGCACCGCACTCATTAGACCTTGGATTAAACTGGCGCTTAAATATTTTTTTCCTTCTAACATCATTTCCACGGCTTTCACAAATTCGTTGGCTGTGGCAGTCTTGCTGATAAAACCCGAAACACCTCGCCGAATTGAGCGGATGCCGTAACTGCCTTCATCGTAAACACTGGAAACGAGAACCGGTGATTCAAGGTGAAGGTCGGATATCTGATCAAGCAACTCAAGACAGCTTCGCCCTGGAAGACACAATTCGAGAATGACCAAATCCCACTTTTGAAGCGTTATTAAATTTTGCGCTTCTGGAAAAGATGCGGCCTCTTCGAAATGAATATTGGCTCTGCGGGATTTCAGCAAAGAGATGTAGCCTAAACGCGTAATCTCATGAGGATCAATGATCAGAATGCGCTTGCTCTTGGGTAAATCAGACATTGAATATGGCAATAGGGTCGTTTGCTGAAAGGCTGAATTGGCTTGTCTCACGATCTAGGGTTCAGGTCTTGATAATTTATCAATAACTAGATATCTCCATTTTTTGTAAGGCAAAAGGAAGTTTGTGATCGCAAGGGCTGACAGATAAACAAGAGTTATACACGAGTCAGTTGGAGTCAAACCCGCTTATTCATTCCCGTAATCTTATGTTGCTCGAAAAACGCATTCAAGGAATTGCTACACTCATGGTTTTGTGCTCGCTCGCACTGAGCCTTGTGTGGTTTTGTTGCGCCTATTGGATCGTCTTCAACGGCTTTGGTGGGCTCTCTTTGAGATCACCCGCAGCAATCGACACATACGCCATGGTGATCATGTTGATAGCGGTTAGTTTTGGCATTGATTATCTTCGGACTCGCATGACCAGGGCTTATGATTTGCTGCGTCCCAATAAATGGGGATTCTCGCTTTTCGCAGCGATTCAGCAGGTAGTCACGCTGCTTATTGTTTTGAGTGTGTATATCCTCGCCAGTAAAGAACAGGGGGTTTCTCGCCTTTTCCTCCTTTGGTTTCTTGTGGGATTATTGCCGCTGTTGACTTTGATGCATCGTTTATTGCCCCAGTGGCTTTCTGAACATCTTTTTGGCGGCAGATACTTATACCAGGCTGTAGTCGTATCTGACAGCGATTTGGGGCAAGATCGAATACTGGCCTGGTTGGAACGGCACAGATGCTATGGAGTGACTGTTCAAGACACCATCAATTTGCAGACAATTGCGAATGAAGAGGGCGTTTGTTCTGACAAAGTCCTCCAAGCTTTGGGAGACGAATTGAAAAAGCGCCGCCCGGCAATGGTGATTATGCATCAGTTTCCTCTTGAATCAGGGGCTTTGGTTAAACTTAAGCAATTATGCGATCGTCTTGGCTGCAGAATGATCGTGTCTCTTGATATGGGTCCTGAGTTTGCTAATATGCTCTCATTCCACAAAGATGGGGATATGCAACTGATCAGTATCAGGCAAGAGCCACTGGAGTGTCCAACAAATCGAATATTGAAGAGATTGTTGGATATTGCTGTCTCCCTTCCAGTTGTTTTCCTTCTCCTTCCATTCTTGACTTTTTGGGTGTGGTGGATGCAACGGCGTCAATCTCCAGGCCCCATCTTCCACCGTCAAATGCGCTCTGGAATGAACAACGAACACTTTTTGCTTTATAAATTTCGCACTATGCACGTCGGTCATGGCTCTGAGAACAAACAAGCAACAAAAAATGATGATCGAATCTTTTCGTTCGGTCGATTGATGCGTAAGTGCAGCATTGATGAAATACCGCAATTTATCAACGTGCTCATTGGAGACATGAGTGTTGTTGGACCAAGACCCCATCTACCCAAACATGATGAGGAGTTCGCTCAGATTGTGGATCATTATCAACTGCGACACCTTGTGAAGCCAGGGATTACAGGACTCGCGCAGGTCAAGGGCTACCGCGGCGAGGTGACAAACTCTGCACAAATTAAAGATCGCTTATTGTCGGATGTCTTTTATATAGAAAACTGGTCTATTACCATGGACTTCTCTATCATTTGGAAGACAGCCTACCAAATCTTTCGCGCACCGACCACAGCCTATTAACAGCAATCATCAGCCCCCTAAATATAAATGAAAATCCAAACTTATTTCATTGTTTCTTTGATCTACTTGATAACCACACAGGTTGTCCTCTCTAAACCTCTACAACCTGTCGTTCTTGCCACAAAAGGCGAGTCATCAATACAGTTTGGCAATAATGAGCAAAAGGGAATTCAATTGAAAGAAGCCATTCCTGCTGGCGCAACGATTACGACAGGAGGAGAGGGGCGTCTTGCTTTGGCCATCGCTCCAGGTCAAATGGTTGTATTACAGAAAGATACCCAATTAAAGATCGTTTCTTTGCATGACTCTGCAGATCTGAACGGCGCTGTGATCGAACTCATCAGTGGTAGTGTTTCATGCGAAATCGATCCTAATAAGGGGAAAGACAATCCGTCTTTCAAGCTAAAAGTCGGGGATGAAGTCGTTCAAGCTCAAGGCACTGGTTTTCAAGTTTCAAAAACAGGCGGCACGATTCAAGTTGTGGTTCTGAGTTCGGTGGTAACTTTCACTAGCAGCACGGGACAAGTATCTCTGGTCAATGCAGGCATGGTTTTCGTAATGACGTTTTCCCCTACCGGTTCACCAACCGGCGGATTAATCGTTAATCTCTTAACGGGTAGAGGCGTAGTTTTATCACCAACAGGAGAACCTACGGAAGCTGCGTTAACAAACGCACAATTAGGTTTTGCTGCGGCTGCGTTTCAATCGGCAGCAGCATTTGCTCCTGTCATTACACCTGGTTTTGGAACAATGGTTACGCAGATCAACGCGACATTAAGTGACAGTGGAGTCGCCAGTCTCTCCAATGTTCAGATCACAAATACTTTTAACACTAGGGACACAACAACGGTTTCTTCGAACAGTCCTTAGAAAGTTCTATTCTTGAATTCTCATAAGTAACAAATTGTAATTTCTCAATTTATGAATACGCGATTTAAAATTTTCGAGTGGTATTATCCACTGCTGGCTATTATTTGCATAACTAGTTTGGGAACCACAAACGCTCAGGAAAACACTCCTGTAAGACAATTGGGCCAAGGAGGCACATCGGCTAACCCATTCGAAATTGGAAGTGACGGAGAAATCCAAAGACGTAAGCGCGAATTACCACAGGGTTCGATTTCTTCAGATTCGCAATCGAGTTCATTGTCAGATTCTGACGCTTGGTGGCAGGGGATGTCTGAACTGGCTGAATCTTCGATCAATAAGAGCAATTGGAGTTTTAAATACGGCTTAACGGCATCATATGAGTTCGATGACAACTTTGCGATGCGTTCGACTGATGAACAAGAAACAAGCATTTATGCCGTAAGTCCGTTTGGTGTCTTGTCTTATGGTGAATCTGGCAGCGGCATTGATTTTCAGCTGCGGTACGCCCCTGAATTCAGATGGTTCTCGGATAGCAGCATCAGCAATATTGTCAATCACAATATATCTACTCAATTAGGTTTCAACGGGTCTAAAAGTCGTGTTGCATTGACGGGAGGTTACACCATCAATGAAGGCGGTAACGTGGAAGTCGGCAGTCTTGTGACGTCAAATATTTTTGATATTGGACTGCAGGCCAATTACGATATCACCCCTAAAACGAGTCTTGGAATGAATCTAAAATATACAGATTCGGAGTTTGATACCTTTAATAGTTTTAGCAAAAGCCTGGCGGTGTTTTATGCTGATTACAAAGTGACCGACAAGACCCGTCTGGGATTGAGCGTTGGATATGATCATATCGAACAAGATCTGAATCCATCTTCTGACGCCTATAATCTGAGCTTGAGAGCGGCTTGGACAATCACCAGTCGTATGAGTTTAAATGCCACCGTGGGTGGAGAATACAGAGAGTTTGAAGGCGGTGAAGAGTTTGCCGAGCCCGTTGGTGATATTGGTGTCAGTTACAGCCTCACCGACAAATCAAGCCTTCGAGTGAGTGCCTACAGACGTGCGACACATTCTATCGGTTTGGCTAATAGCATGTTCTATGCCACTGGCATTGCACTTACTGCCAATGTCAAAGCTACTGACAAGCTGTCCTTGTCATTAACCACTGGGTTTGAGAATGCCGTGTATGAAAACACCGCCGGAGCTGGTGGAATAGACCGTGAAGATGATTTTCTTTTTATCAGACCTTCGGTTTCCTACATCATATCAAAGAATTGGAATGTTAATCTGTTTTATCAGTATTCCCAAAACGAATCCAATCAAATTAACTCTGGTTTCGATCACAATCAGGTTGGCATTTCTGTAACGGTAACATACTAAACGGTTGACGTATTGTTAAATAGCCATTCATTAATTATCTAGGTATGCTAAGAAGAAGTTTTTTTCACAAAGTTAAAATAGCCTCTCTTCTTTTAAGCATTATTCTAAATTCTGAATATGGACTATTAGCTCAGAATACGCCAAATGCTTCAAGCGGGGCAACTAACTCCACCGATCTCAGTAGGGCAACTATGACTGTGGTCGGTGGTGATTATGTTTTGAGACCTAACGACGTCGTTTCTGTCGTTGTGTTCGGAGAGCCTGATCTTGCAATGCAAGACCGAATTGTTGCTGATGGAACAATCATGATGCCGCTTGTCGGCCGCATTAAGATCTCGGGTCAGTCTTCTGTCATTGCTGCAGAAACCATACGAAGAGCCCTTGCTGCTGATTATCTCGTTAATCCTCAAGTCTCATTGTCGATAACGGAAGCGGCGCGGGAAACCTTTACAGTTATTGGCAAAGTGGTCCGTCCTGGCTCTTATGTGTTGCCTCCGGGCGGTAAGTTAACGATGTTGGAAGCTATTGGCATGGCAGGTGGGTTCGCACCGTCCGCCAGTGTCGGTAAAATCAGTGTTAAACGAACACAGGGAGATCGTGAAGTTATTTTGAAGGTGGATGGCAAAAGCCAGGTCAACAGCGCAAGAGAATTAAGCTTTGAAATTCAACCTGGCGATGTCATCAATGTGCCAACCAGCCTTTTTTAACTTTTCCAAAATAGATGCTTAATAACCCACCTAATGTTAATCTTCAGACGAGATTGCCATCGCAGTTTGTTGGCAAAGATATCGATGACGAAGAAGAATTTGATTGGAGATCTTATGCGATTTTAGTTAGAGAAAAGTTATGGCTGGTCATCTTGATGCCATTGATTGGGGCTGCAATTTCGTTTGGTTATTTACAGCGAGCCCAACCAGTTTTTTCCTCGTCTTCGGTTCTTGAAGTCGAAGACAAACAAAAGGTGGTCGATATGGCTGAGGTTGCTGAAAGGGATTGGGCCGAAAAAGATACGATCAACACTTTGGCAGCGACGATTCGTTCGACGACTTTTTTGGAAAGGTTGGTCGAGAGAGAAAAATTAAATTTGCGTAAAGAGCTATTCTCTAATGGAGTTCTTCCATCAGCAGAAGAGTCGGAAAGTATAGCTGTAGGAATACTGGCACAGGCATTGACTGCAACACCTCGCCCGAATACTCGTTTATTGGATATTACTGCAAGACATGGAGATTCAAAGGTTGCTAGTGATATAGCTATAGCCGCTGCGAAGGGTGTCATGAAATGGGACCTGGAACAGCGGGCACAATCAGTTGGTGTTGCGAATGAATTCTTGGTGCAGGAGGCTGAGCGTCAACGTGCTAAACTTCAGCAATCGGAGCTGAATCTGCAAAAGTATCGGGTAGAACAAAATGCAGTATCGTTGGAGGAAGATCAAAATTTGGTTGTCGAGCAATTGAAAGATGTAAGCAATAAGCTAAACCAGCAGACCGCCGAACGTGTTCGTTTAGAAACTGAGTATGCGTCGTTACTCGAAATGAAATCAAGGCCTGAAGAATTGATCAATCTTCAAATCGTGGCAAACCATCCAACCTTGGGCAATCTAACCAAGTCTATCGGAGAGAAGAAATCCGAGTTTTCCGCCCTGCAAAGTCGCTACAAATCCAAGCACCCGAGATATATCGCAATGCAGGCCGATATTGCCAATTTGGAGAAGACATTTCGTTCTGCCTTACCCGATGTTGCCAAATCACTTGAGGAATCTTTAAAAGCTTCCTTGGAGAGTGCAAAAGTTAATGAGGAAAAATTTAAACGGGCATTGGCTGACCAAGAGAAAAAATCTTTTGAGTTGGATCGATTAGCCATTGAATACAATGTCCGAAAACGAGAAATGGAATCGGATAAGGCGGTTTATGAATCTGTTGTTAATAGATTGAAAGAGATCGATGTTACGAAGGGGATGGAGCAAAGCATGCTTAAAATTCATCAACTTCCTTCAGCTCCCGGTTTGTTAATCTGGCCTAAGCCCTCAACCATTCTGGCTGCTGGATTTGGAGGAGGAGTGTCAATTGCAATAGGCATTATTTTCTTGATTCACATGCTTGATCGGAGCATTAAGACCGTTGATCAGGCTGAAAAGACTTTCCAATTACCTGCACTGGCTGCCATATGCAAAACGAAGGTTGGGTCTGAACCTGGAGCTCTCATTAAACATGAAGCACACAGTGCTATTGCTGAATCATTCAGATCTTTGCGAGTGATGTCTAACTTGTTAGGTAAGCAAGAAGATCGTAGAACCTTCATTTTAACCAGTGCAGTGCCCTCGGAGGGAAAGACTTTTTGTTCATGTAATTTTGCTGCTAGTTTATCTCAACAAGGTCTTAAGACTCTTCTAATTGATGCCGATTTGCGCAAGCCTACTGTTTCAACAAATATTTACGGAGAAGGACGAAAACCTGGTTTAACGGAATATCTACTTGGCCAGGCGACATTTACCGATGTTTTACACCTTACAGAGTTGGAAAATTTGCGTGTGATCCCAGCCGGAGCACGTTCTCCCAATCCCGCTGAGTTGCTTGCGAGTAATGCCTTTCCCCAGCTAATTGAAATCGCGCTGAGGCATTTTGATCGTGTTGTCGTAGATACGGCCCCCGTAGTTACTGTGAGCGATACCTTGGTCATCGCGCCTTACGTGCAAACTATCTTACTCGTCGTTCATTGGAACAAAACTCCCAGCACGGTTACGCAGCGAGCTATCAAGTTACTTGCGGAAAGTGGTAGAGCTCCATCTGGAATCATTTTGAATAATATGCCCGACAAAGCGCGAGGCTACTATTACTATTACAGCCCGGGATATTATGGAAGTAAAGGAGTGTACGGCGCTCCTGCATAACAGATTGATAATTCCCCCAATTATTGAGTCAAAGATTGTCTGCTTTTGCATATTCAACATCAAGGAATTATTAGGCTAACGAGAAGCACAGAAGCTGTGTAACCCTGAAGTTTGCTAGATCTTGCTGCCAGGAGCGAGGAAAAAGTCGGGGACGAAGTAGAGGGCGAGTGCGACACCTAGACTAACCAACAACCTCGACTTAGAATTGCCAGGCGTCTTGATACTGAATGAGGAAGGTAGGGGTTATTTTTGGAAGTAACTGGGATCAGAGACTTAGCACTATTTTTGTGAGGACATTTTCTAGCGTGCCGCTACACCCGCAGACTTGCGGATCTTCAGTAGCACCGGGAAACTGCTTGCCAAACCGGCGCTGTCCTGCTCGGCACGGGCGGAAGCCATGGTCGCATGGCAGAGGCGGTCCTGATCCTCGACCCACTTGGCACAGCGGAAGTAGATGGGCCGCTCGTTTTCCCCGGCGCGGACCTGCACGCCGTTGAGGCCGATGTCGTCAATGATGACGCCATGCGGCAGGTTGTGGACGTCGAAGTTGATGAGGTCATCGAACTTGTTCCGCTCCACCCGAATCCAGGCCTTGACGGTCTGTCCGGGCACCAGGGTCAGCTCCAGGGGCTTAGCTTCCTGGGTGTCCTCCCGCATGAGGGGCTTGCCATCGGCATCGGGCTCAAGATAAACGATGAACTTGGGCGCAGGCCCGAGGGTCATCTTGCCGAAGTTGTTGGCCGTGTGGGTGAACTTTTTGCCTGCGATGTCCGCCGTCGCCGTAACTGTGACCTTGCTCCAATCCGCATCGGCTTTGGCTGTGGGCAGGGCGTGAAGGCTGCCCGTGGCCATGGTGTGACCAGCTTCAATGATCACCGGCGAAGAGGCATGATAACCCTCAGGCACATGGGCAATGTCCACGCGGATGGGTCCTTCGAACCCGTCCTGACGGTCCACCTTCACGGAGAAGCCGATGGAGGACTTCGCGGGGATGGCCGTGAGGTTGTTCGTGTCCAGAGCGAGCGTGAAGTCCGGCTTCGGCTCGCGAATGGACAGGGCATAAACGAAGCGTTCGCCCGACCAACCGCGTGTGTCGGTGACCCGCACGACATATCGGCCATCCGTAGGCGCGGTGAAGGTGAGGCGTGAGTCGCGGCCCAGCTTGCGGCTGCCTTCATCATCATTGGTGTAATTGAGCGTGAAGACAGGTAGGCCATTCGGCACCAGGGCGGTGCCCAAGGGATGCGGGAGAACGGTGTAGCAGGCTTCATCCAGCGCATGACTGGTGGCGCTGGTGTCAAAGTAAGAGCGGCGTTTGCTATCCGTAGCATAGAAGAGGAAACCGCTGTCCGGTCCGCGCGGCATGCGGAAGGTCTTCATGATGTCACCATTGAAGTAGATGTATTCGTTCAGCTCCATTTCCTCCCAGTTCTGCAGGCGGATGTCCGGGTTGTTGGCATCGACACTGCGGAAATTGTTGTAACTGTCACGTACGGATTGAAGCAGCAAGCGCTGCACGGGCTGACCCTTGGCATCGAGCACCTCGATCTTCGTATCCGCCGGTGAACCTGCCATGGCAGCCAGCGTTTCAATGACCCACTCCTGGCCCTTCTTGGCCTCGAAGGTGAATTGATCGACATCGTAGAACGAACTTCCAAGTTCGTTTTGTGGCACCGAAGTTGAACGAACTTGGAAGTTCGTTCTACGCAGCGCCGCATTCACCACGCCCGGCACCGTGATCACCGTAGCCTTAGCAAGGTCATCATTCGGCTCCTGCTCCTCCACATTCGGCAGCGTGGTCACGCGCTGGACCGGATTCACCCGCAGCCGCACATCCGCCGCTGCTGGGGGAATCGGCAAGAAACCTGTCGCTCCTGGGTTGATCGCGATGGGGGCCACTTTTTCCAAATGATGACCAAGGAGCCTCACCTGACTCTCTTGCCCCATGACCGATGACAAAGGCTGCCACGCCGTGACATACGGCAACACACCCATGGTTAGGCGATAGATGTGCCCCGCACCGCCATCGAGGGTGATGTTGCCGACGCGCACGAGGTAATCGCCATCGGTGGGAGCGGTCCATGCAATGAAAGGATCGCTGCCTGCATCCAGGCCGCGATTGAGCGCGAGCACATTCAGCGACGGGTCGAGAATCTCCAGCCGGGGTGACTTGGCCGTGCTGCCCACCTGCTGCACAGCCAGGTCAAAGACCAGTTCCTCGCCCGCCTTCGCCGTGAATTGATAGACATCCTGCTGCCCTGTCTCCGCAAGCCCACCCCAAACGCTGGCCGGGAGCATCTCCACCTTCATCGGCCCCTCGGTGAACGAGTCCGCAGTGCTGCGCTTCGGCGGTAGGTCATCGGCATACAGCTTCACCTTTGCCGTCTCCCCATGCGTGGTCTTGAGCCAGAGCTCATAGGCTCCGCGAGGCAGGCCCGCAGGAGCCGTGGCACGGATGCGCAACTGCGTCGCAGTGACGGAATCCGCGACGATCACTCCTTTGATCTCAGGATGACTGAAATGCGCCTCGGGCGCGGCATCGAGGTTCTTCCCCTGTACATGCAGCGTGACGGTGCCGCCGCTGTGCAGGGCAGGGGTCACGACGCGGGTGAGTTCGGCCTTCACCGCCATCTTTGGTTTCGCGGCGGCCTTCGCCATCACCACCGGTTTGCCCGTGGCCGTATCATACACACCCAGGGTGCCATCGGCGCGCCCGGAGAAGAGCGTGGTCTTGTCTGCAAAGGCCAGGGCAGGGGTCCAATCAGGCTGCTTCTCCAACACCCACCTTTCGGTTAGGCTGGCCACGTCCCAGACCTTCATGGACCGGTCCGTGGCGCTGGAGGCGAGCAGCGCGCCATTGCGTGACAAGGCCAGCCCGACGATCCCGCCCTCATGAGCAAAGCGGGACGTGGTGATGCTGTTGCTGCCTTCCTTGGCGCTGGCGCTGATCTGCCAAACGCGAATGCGGCTGTCCATGCCGACCCCCAGAAGCTGTTTGCCATCCAGGCTGAACACGACCGCCGTTTGCTCCTTCAGCGGCTGTGACAGCGTGTCCAGCCGTGCCCCTTCGGGAATGCTCCAGAGCTTCACCGTGCGGTCCGCGCTGGCGCTCGCCAGCACCTTGCCATCGGGACGAAAGGCCAGGCCGTTCACGCTGCCATTGTGTCCCGCGAGCACCTTGATCTCCGCCCCCGTTTCAGCATTCCATAGACGGATCTTCTGGTCATAAGCCCCCGTCGCCAGCGTCTTGCCATCCGGTGACAAAGCGAGCGCATAACAGGCATCCGTATGACCTGCGTAACTCTTCAACGCCATGCCATCCGCCGTTTTCCAGGAACGCACCTCCCCCACGATTCCCGCTTCTCCACCTGCTGCATAGACCGTCGCTCCATCCGCTGAAAACGTGACCGCATTCACCCGCCCTTTGAAGCCCGTCAGCTTGCGCACGACCGCACGGGTTGCAGGATTTAAAAGCTCCACCTCCCCATAACGCCCCACCGCCGTCAGCTTCACTGCATCGGAAAAAGCCATGGCCTGGATGGATCGTTTCGGTGCCACCTTGGGGGCGATCATCGGTGTGATGACCTCGCGCGGTGCCGCTGGTTTGTCCGCCACGATGGGTCCCTTCGCCCCGGCATTGATCCACGCCTTGATCAGCGCGATCTCCTCCGCCTTCAGCTTGTCCCGCTTCCCCGGCGGCATGAATTCATTCTTTCCGCCGCGTCCCGAGCGCCCTTCTAGAAACTTCACCAGCAGGCTGTCATCCGCCTTTCCCGCCACAACCGCAACGCCCTCTTCCCCGCCTTTGATAAGAGCCGCAAAGGTGTCCAAAGCAAAGCCGCCATCCGCGTCATCGGCCGCATGACAGTCGATGCAATAGGCATCCCAGAGCGGCAGGATCTGCTTCTCATAAGAGATGGCTTCCTGGCCAAAAGAACTCCCGGCTAGGAGTCCCGCGGCCAGGAGAGTGAGCTTGCGAGTGGTCATAAAAAAGAGACAGTTTGAGGGAATCGATTTCATGCCGATTTACGTTTTCCTGCGTGAATTGAAAATTGATAACCCGGCTTTTTCACCGATAATCCTGTCATGACTCTGGCTGACTTTCCCCAGATGCTTGCGCTTCCCGCGCAGGAGAAGCTCCTCATTGTGGAAGAGCTTTGGCAGTCCATGGGCGACTCTTGCAATGAGCTGCAAGTCTCCCACGCAGAGAAAAAGGAGCTGGATTCTCGCTGGGCACGTTTTGAACGCGATCCATCACGGGCGCTGACTTTGGAACAATTTCGTGCCTTGGTTAAAGCGAAACGCGGATGACTCTGCTGAGTGTTTTGCCAGAAGTCTGGGACGATCTCGATGAGGCGGCCCTCTGGTATGATCGCAATGGCGGACAAGAACTCGGGGACAGGCTTGTCTCCACCTTCGATGACTGTCTGGTGGATCTCATCCGTTACGCTGGCACCCATCGGCTGGTTTACAGACAGTTCAGCCGTGTCTTCGCCAAACCCTTCCCCTATGCGGTTTACTTTCGCATTCACGAAAACCAGGTGGTGGTGACTTAGCTTTGGCATACGGCGAAGAATCCGGAAGATCTAGAGGCCACGCTCGACGAGCGTGGCAAGGCAATCAGTGCTGAAACAAAAACTCCTTCGAGCTCATGAGGCTCCAGAAGATGTCTTCCAGAGTTGCCCGGCGGTCTTCGGTGGGGGCCGAGGTCAGGAGTTCTGTGGCTTTGCTTCTTTCTGCGACTGTGGGCTGCCGGGCGAGGGCCAGCAGGTAGGCGTCCTCAACCACCTTTTCGTTAGGCTGCTTGGAATCGAGGAGCTGGTCCACGCGGTTGCCTTTCGCGGCCAGCTTTACATTCATCGTGTCGCCGTTGGCGATGTGCAGGGCCTGGGCCATGCTGGGTTCGTTGGTGCGCTCGCACTCGCAGGTGGCGATGCGGTCGGCGCGACCGAAGCTCTTCAGGAAATAGCTGGCGATGTTCGAGTCGGGCAACTGCAAGGCCCGGAAGCCCATGGGATAGATGTCCTTTGTGCCTTTATTGGCATTGCGGCGATCAATGGCAAAAGTCGTCGGAACGGCGGTCACCTGGGCCACCGAGTCGAGGAGGATTTCGGCCTTCAAACGACGCGGATAAAAGTGGCTGTAGTAGCGGGTGTCCTTTTCGTTTTGATAGACCGTCTCGCTGCTGCGCTGATACGTCTCGCTCTGCAGGATAACACGCATGAGGGATTTGAGATCGAACTTGTTCTTCACCAGATGATCGCAGGCTGCCTCCATGAGCTTCTCATTGCTGGCGGGATTGGTGATGCGGATGTCATCCACGGACTCGACCAAGCCTACGCCGAAGAAGTTGGCCCAGACGCGGTTGGTGATGGTGCGTTTGAAAAGCCGGTTGTCGGAGGAGGTCAGCCATTTTGCCATCGGCACACGACGATCTTCCGTCGAGGTCATGGACACGGGTTCCGTGACTTCGAGCGGGCGTGGCGGCTGGGGTTTGCCCGTGAGCGGCTGGACGAGGTCTCCTTCCGTGGCGCTGAAGACCACGCGCTCATCGGCCGTGGCACCGTTCTTCGTGCGGACACGGGCAAAGAGATTGGCAAAGGCAAAATATTCGTCATTCGTCCATTTTTCCAACGGATGATTGTGGCACTTCGCGCAGTTCATTGCCGTGCCCATGAAGGCTACCGAAACTGTTTCTGAGAGGCGGGTCGGCTCATCATGCAGCAGGAAGAAATTCCCCGCGCCATTCTCCAAGGTGCTGCCTGTGGCGGTCAGCAGATCACGCGCCATGACATCCCAAGGGGTATTGGCCGCCACCCGGCTGCGAATCCAGTGATAGTAGGCCCACATGCCCTCCGGGGTGAGCTTGTCACTGTTGACCAGCAGCAGGTCGCTCCAGCGATGGGACCAGTAATCCACAAACTCGGGGCGCTTCAGCAGAGACTCGATCAAACGATCCCTTTTGTTAGGCTCTGCATTGGCCAGGAAAGCGCGGGTTTCCTCAGCCGTCGGCAGCACGCCGATGGTGTCCAGGTGCGCCCGCCGGATGAACTCCCCATCTGTACATTGCTGAGACGGCGGGATGTTCAGGGCACGTAGTTTTTCGAGGACCAGTTCATCCACAAAGTTCCGTGGCTTGAGCTGGGCGAACAAGGTTTCATCGGCCTGACCTTCCTGCGGCACGCTGACCGTGGCGATGTCCAGACGGCTGAGATACCAGGCGCTGATGGTCCCTTCACCTGCCCCAGTGATTTTGATCAAACCGTTGTCATCAGCCGTGGCGACGCTGGCATTGGCGGCATTGAACTTGGCCCAGCGGGTCACGTCTTCACTACGACCATCGCTGAACTTCGCCATGACCTTGAGCTGCTGCTGGCCGCCTGTTTTCCCAACCACTTGTTTGGGCGAAACCTCAAGCGACACCAGACGTGCATCTTCCGCTTTCGGTCCGGGCGAAGCATGGGCAATCCATTCGGCCAAGGTCTTGTAAGCTTCTGAGTTCATCTCAAAGCGCTTGTCGCCTTTGTGCGGCACGGCTTTGACCGCCTTCAAAAGCAGCAGACTGCGCGCCGGGTCATCCCCGTTGATGCGCCGTCCCATGGCTGAACGTGTGACCGAAAGATAATCCCCCTCATCATCAAAGCCCCGCAGGGACAACCGAAATCCACCTTGTCCAGCGGCGGCCCCATGGCAGGCACCCATATTGCAACCGTAACGGGTCAAAATGGGCTGTACTTCATTGCGGAAGCTGGGGGCTTCGGCGGCATGGAGGCATGGGTCTGCAAAAAGAAATAAAAGAAGCAGTGGAGCGACAAGTTGCATTGAAGGGGGGAAAGTTTAAGCTACCATCATGTCCACATTGGGAAAAATCGAACAGGCGGCTGCTGGCCTACCGATGGCTGACAAGGAATCGTTGTTGACCTGGCTCCAGGCGGAAATATCCGCTGACAAAGAGTCCACCGCGCCCGAACAAAGAATTTCGGGCCTGGGCAAAGGGCAGTGGTGGGTGGCGGATGACTTCGATGCTCCGCTTCCAGATGATTTTTGGCTCGGAGAAGATGCGTGATGAACCTCCTGCTCGATACTCATGCGTTCATCTGGTGGAACGAAGGAGACAAAAAACTGCCTTCTAAAATAGATCAACTGCTCAGAGACAGGTCCAATCAAGTATGGCTCAGCCTCGCCAGCGTTTGGGAAATGCAGATCAAGGTGCAGATTGGCAAACTGAGGCTCAGCAGACCTCTGCCCGATTTGATTGACCAGGAAATCCGGGTGAACCGCCTCCGCCTCCTCTCCATCAGCTACGATGATATTCTTCACCTTGAGCAATTGCCCATGCATCATCGTGATCCGTTTGACAGGATCATTATTACGCAAGCTCTGACAGGTGGCTTTCACTTGGTTTCCGATGATTCAAACATGCCCATGTATGACGTGCCGCTCCTTTGGTAGGCAGCCACACTTCATCCATGGTTAGGCAAACAACTCCTTGATCCCCTGCTTGCCAAAATCCACGACGGGATACGGCCTGCCTTGCGGGCCGGGCAGTTCCGTGTGCAGGTCAATGCCGAGGCTTTCGTAGATGGTCGCGACGATTTCACCGGGGTCCACGGGACGTTCGGCGGGGTAGGCACCGATGTCGTCGCTCTTGCCGACGACCTGGCCGCCTTTGACTCCACCGCCAGCGAAGTTGACGGTCCAGCAGTTAGGCCAATGATCACGGCCGCCGGCGGGATTGACCTTCGGTGTGCGGCCAAATTCGGCGAGGCAGGTGACCATGGTGTCATCCAACATGCCGCGCTGGAAAAGATCTTCAATCAGGGCTGTGTAGCCCTGGTCATACATGGGAGCGACGATGTCCCTCATGCCTTCGATGCTGGTGAAAGGCTTGCTGCCATGGATGTCCCAGGTGATCTCGCCAAAGACGGTGATGAAGGTGTTCACCGTGACCATGCGCACGCCACGCTCAACGAGACGACGTGCGAGCAGGCAGCTTTGACCAAAGCGGTTCAGGCCGTAACGCTCGCGGACCTTCATCGGCTCCTTGGTCAGGTCGAAGGCTTCACGGGCCTGCGTGCTGGTCATGATGCGGTAGGCGGACTCGAAGTTTGAATCCATCAGCTTGGCCTGCTCGCTGGCTTCAAAGTTTTTGACCGAGCTGTCCACCAGTTCGCGCATCATGCGACGGCGCTCCAGACGCACTTCGCCGATCTCTTTGGGTGGCAGCAGGTCCGGCACCTTGAAGTCTTTCGTCGAGGGATCGGAGTTCAAAACGAAAGGATCATAGGCCTTGCCCAAAAAGCCCGCATCCTGTCCATGCGGCATGTTGCCCCCGGTGGGCCCCATGGTTTCCGGCAGGATGACATGAGCAGGCAAATCGGAACGACGGCCTAACAAAAACTCCGCCGCGCAGCCCACATGCGGTGTGTTGACCCCACCCGTGAAAAGACGGCCCGTTTGCATCATCTGATGCCCGGTGTCATGCACAGCTGCGGCATTGTGATAACAGGAACGCACGAGGCTGAACTTGTCTGCGATCTTTGCATGCAGAGGCAGGATCTCGGAGATTTCAAAGGCATCACTCTTCGTGCGGATGGGTTTGAAGGGGCCGCGAATTTCGCTGGGCGCATCCGGTTTCATGTCCCAGAGATCGAGCTGGCTCGGCGCACCCAGATTGAAGATCATGATGCAGGAACGCTGGCTCTTTTTGGAGTCCACCTTGCCTGCCGCCTTTAGCGCCTGAAAGCTGGGCAGCGTCAGGCCCAGGGCACCTAGCATGCCGACTTGGAGAAAGTCGCGTCGTGTCACCCCATCGCAGGTGGTGATGGAGCCATCGCCGGAAAATTTAAACATGTGGTTAGAAAAAAGGTTCTAGAAGCATACGCTCTCGAACCGAAAATCTAAATGGACAATCCTGCTATGCTTTTGGAAGCTTCGAATCCTCGGGGAATCCCCTCAAATCCAGGAAACGACCGATTCTACTGGATTGGGCATGGTGATAAACGCCATGAATCAGCTCTATTTACTTTCTTGCGAATCCATTCCAAACTTTTGATGATTTATGAAAATCACCCTCCTCGCTCTCCTATCCTTGCTGATCACCTCAAGCGTTTTTGCCCAAAGTAGCGCTCCTGGCACACCCGCCAATCCTAACCAAGAGGAGGTGACACGGGACGGCCTCTGGGATGGGCGCTTGAACGGCGGGTCCTACCTCGTTCGCTGCACTCAGATCCTGGCCCTTTCCAAACACGAATACGTGGCCGATGCCGCTGCACGGGTCGTGGAGGTGAACCTCACCCTGAACTCCGGCATGGCCGTGCGTTTTTACTATCTGGAACCTGTCCGCCTGGAGGGTGGCGGTGTCATTGGCGCCGGGCAGCAGGCCATTGACAAAGCCCGGGCCGCCCTGCAAGACGCCGCCTCCCGTGTCTCCCCCACGCTCACGACCCCGAAGGTGGTGAAGAGCTACCCCGCCTCCACCCATGCTCACACCATTGAGTTCGTCCTCGCGGATGAAGCCCGTCTGAACTCCCTGCACGCCAGCCTGGAGCGCTCCTTCCGCAGCGGACAGGGTCGCGTCTGGCGCGAGTGACGGTCAGCTCTTTCGCAGATCCTGGATCAGGACAAACCGAAAACGTGAATCATACATCCCGCCGCTGTGCTTGGCACAGCACGCGCGGCAAGCCGTGTGGCGGGAAAACTTCTTCACCCGTTTGACGATGAACCCGCAATAGGCGCAGGCATACACATAGTTCCGCTTCACCTCATGGCGCGGCAGAGGCAGGCGATGGCGGGCGGTTTCCCCGGGGATGCCCACATCCACACAGGCCTGCTGCCACTCGGCCCCATGCGGCTCGATCTTCCGCCGCCCGGCCCGGTGATAGGCCACCAGGTGCGCCAGCTCATGCAGCAGCGTGCGTTGCACCTGACCTTCAAACTCCTTCAGCTTCGGATTCAGCTCAATCTTCCAGGAGGGGAAGCTGGCATACCCTGCCGTGCTGCGCAGCCGATGGTTCCACTGCACGGAGACCAGCTTCGCCGCCCCCGCCAGATCGATCTCACGCAGGATCTCCCGGCACTTTTCGGTCAAATCTTCATCCTCTTCGATACTGCCCTTCACCGGCTTCGCTTTTTTCGCAGGCTTCTTCGGCACACTCTCTGTCCCTTCCGCATACAGGGGGCGTTTTAAAGCACGCTCCTCCAAATTGCCGTGGATACCCGCTTTGAAGTCGAGCAAAAGCTGTGAGAGCTGGCGCATGGATCGGGGCATCAGGTTTTGTCGGATTCAGGGGTTTTCGGGGCCTTGGTCACGGGCGTGTTCTTCCGGTCACGGATGCGATGTTCCTGGTCACCCAAGGCATAAATCATGTCCGGGGCCACGCTTTCCATCAGAAAAACATTCGCGCCGATGGTGCTGCGCGCGCCCACCACCGTATCGCCGCCCACGATGGTCGCCCCCGCATAGATCGTCACGTGATCCTCGATCGTCGGGTGCCGTTTCTTCCCGGCCAAGGCCTGGCCCTGTGCCAGCGACCGCGCCACCAGACCCACCCCTTGGTAAAGCTTCACCCGGGTGCCGATGCTGCACGTCTCGCCGATCACTACGCCCGTGCCGTGATCGATGAAAAAGTGGCTGCCGATCTGCGCCCCCGGGTGGATATCGATCCCCGTCCGGCCATGGGCCCACTCCGTCATCATGCGCGGGATCAGCGGCACCCCCATCGCATACAGCACATGCGCCGTCCGCTGGATCGCGATGGCCTCCAGCCCCGGATACGCCAAAATGATCTCCTCATAGCTCCGCGCCGCCGGGTCCCCCTCATAGGCCGCCTGCACATCCGTTTGCAGCAGCTTCCGCACCTCATGCAGGCGCACCATGAAGTCACAGACGATCTTCATCGCTTCCTCATGGTGATTCCCCGTTTGATCCCGCAGGCGCAGACTCCGGCGGATCTCCGTGCGCAGGCGCTCCCGGATGCTCGCCACCAGCTCATGCGTCATCAGCTCCAGATCGTGGGATGACACTGCATCCTCGGAGTAAAACCCCGGAAACAGCACCTGCAGCAAGTCCACGCACAGTGTCGCGATGGCCCGTTTGGACGGCAAAGCCCCGCAGTCCACATGGTTGATCCCGCCGACCTCATGGTATGAGGTCATAAGGCTCTGAACGATCTCTTCCTGTCGGCAATCCATCGGGTTAAGCAGTAGCCTAAAAGCAAAACCCCCTCCTGGCAAATGGCGACCCGCCCGTAGAACGGGTTTTCCAACCCGTTCCCGCCGAGGTAGCTTCCCCTCGTCGTCCGAGATGCCACAGAGTCCCTCGAAAACGGACAAGAAAGTCCGTTCTACTGCCGAGCCACCTGTCCGTAGAACGGGTTTTCCAACCCGTTCCCACCGAGGTCGCTTCCCCTCGTCGTCCGAGATGCTACAGAGTCCCTCAAAAACGGACAAGAAAGTCCGTTCTACAGGCAAGCCGCCCCTCCGTAGAACGGGTTTTCCAACCCGTTCCCTCAAAGGTTGCACCACCCTCCCACCCGGCATACCGCCGAGTCTCATGAAAACGAACTTGGAAGGTAACGATTCAGTTCTCCGTTTTGGCAAAGCGCATCGTGCCCGGTCGTGTAGCGGCGAGTGTTCTGCACGCAAAAGATCGCCAGCAGCTCGGACGTTGTCGCAGAACGACCCGCCTGGGTTGGGGGCGTCTTGAGGCCAAAGGGCGTGGAGTGGCCATTCCATCTTCATGGAAAGGCGGGTCATCCGGCGGCAGGAAGATGGAGCGGACAAGCTCCCTCACGCCGGACACACCACGCCCTACGTCACGCTGCCGTATCCAAGGACAGCGTATCGAAAGCCGGCGGATGATCCTCTGGCGACAAGTTTCGCTCGGGAACCTGAATCGTTACGTTCGTTTTACGGTTTTCAGGCAGCACCGCTGCACGGTATAGGGTCAGTCTTCAGGCTCTTCCAGTAACCGTCGTGGCAAGTCCTTGGCTGGCTGGATTCAGTCGGATGCGGTCCAGCACAGACGCGTCATACGGCACATGCGGAGAGCGAACTCCCTCAAGAACGGCTGCCTCCAGAGCAGGGCTTTCGACAAGCTGGCTGAGCGCGGGAGGAAGGGCGATCGTCATACGGAAAAGATATGAACCCAAAGATCTTAGTCGAGCACAAGATGTCCGCTCTTTGGGCGCGGCGTAGAACGAATTTCCAAATTCGTTCCCTTCCTCTTCCCTTACCAAGCCCAACGAACTTGGAAGTCCGTTTTAAGTTCCCTTCACCCGCCGATATTTTTGAAACCGGCTGTTAGGCCGATCCGGCAGCGTCATCTCCACCAGCCCGGCCTGGAGCGCGGGTTGCAGGTAGTTCTTCCGAAAGGTTGGCCGATGCGACAGCCCCAGTTTTTTCAGGCACTCCAGCGCCGTCAGCGGCCCCTTGTCCAGGCACTTGAGCAGGGCTTTGACTTGGTCGGTGACTTGATCGCTGACTTGGTCGGTCCATGCCGTCTCCTGGAGGGCTTGGAGCAGGGCTGAAAGCAGGAACTCGATGAAGACGGTGGACTGGCCCTGCTTGTCGCTGGCGGCCAGCGCCTGATAATATTCGGACTGCCGGTCGCGGATCACACTCTCCACCGGCAGATACGCCAGCACCGGTTTCCAACGGCTGAGGATCAGCGTCTGCCAGAGCCGTCCCATGCGTCCGTTGCCATCGGCAAAGGGATGGATGAACTCCATCTCATAGTGAAACACGCAGCTTGCGATCAGCGGATGCACATCCGTGCGTTTCAGCCAGCCCTGCAGGTCGTTCATCAGCCCCGTCACCCGGTCTGCCGGAGGAGCCAGATGCACCACTTTCTCCCCCTGCGCGATTCCCACCCCGCCTGTCCGGTAGCGCCCCGGACGATCCACCAGTCCGGTCATCAGGATCTGATGCGCCTTCAGAAAATCCTTCGCCGCCCAGGGCTTCCAGGACTCCATTGCCTCATAGGCGGCAAAGGCATTGCGCACCTCCTGGATCTCTTTCTGCGCGCCCAGCACTCGCTTGCCCGCGATCACCGCCGTCACCTGTTCCAGCGTGAGCGAGTTGTTCTCGATGGCCAGGGATGCCTGGATCGTCCGCAGGCGGTTCCCTCTCCTCAGCGCTGGAGGAGCTTGTACGCCCTCCCGTCCAGCAAGGCGGCCCAGCGCCTCACAGATCCCAGCCACAAGCGCAACCACTCTTGGCGTCAGGGTGAAAGGTGGCTCGTAGGGCGTGCTCATGGCTTCAAGAAATTCAGCGCCTTCTCCTCCCCCTCTTCAATCGCCACTTCAATGGCCCGTTTGGCTTTCGCCAGCAAGACTTGGGCTTCCTGGCGGGCTGCGTGAGCTTGGCGGATTTGGGTGATGATTTCCTTGGCGGTTTTCTCGGGAATCTTCGGAATGGGCAGCTTCAGGATGTCGCGCTCAGAGAGATGGTGGGGTAGAGGCTGGTGCTGGTGTGGAGGTCCATTAGATTGTGGCTGGCTGGGTGTCAGGATATGGACCGAGGAACTTGTCACCATTGAAATGAATCATGTGAGTTGGGTCTTCGGCAATCCAGACTTCAGACTCCCAAGCAATCGAGGCAAGGAACGATTGCATGACACGTCGAGTGTCGAATGCCGTCACAAAGACGAGGCCCGCTTTGCATCCTGCAAATAGCTCTTTGAGTTCCTTCCGGCGTTTTCCATCCACCGGCCCGGCACTTGAGACGGCTTCAATCAAGAGCAGCCAGTTCCGCTTGGTACAATGAACTATCACATCCGGCATCTTTGCGGCGCTATCGAGTGCGATGCCAAGCCCTGCAAGGTAATCCGCTTCAAGATGGGCGAACTTGTTTTCCGTGTCGCCGATATAGGCAACCATGCCACCCGGCGCAAAGTGAGGGCAGAAGTCTTCAATGATGGCCTTGATAAGCAGGCACCATCGAAACCGGGGGGAGTAAATGGTTGAGCCATCAGGCAGTCTCAGACGGTTGGCCATCAGCAATTGGGTTGGCAGCCGGAAGCGATGCGCCAACGCCTCTACCCACCGGATATCAGAGGGGCGGTCTGGAGAAATGCTGGAACGGACGCTCTCGATAAAATTACCCATTTTGGAATATTCTATATTGGGATCGAGAATCGCAAGTGACCAAATCTGTTTTTTTGGATGAATACCGCATCTTTCGCGAGCTGTTGCGCGACCTCAGGATGCGAAAGGGCGTCACTCAGGTGCAGCTCTCGGCTGCCCTGGGGATGGCACAAAGTTTTGTGAGTAAATATGAAATGGGCGAACGACGGCTCGATTTCGTCGAGGTTGATCGCATCTGTCGCGAACTTGGCCACGGACTAGAATCATTTACAAGGCTTTACAAAAAAGCAGTCGTTCAGGCCGGACTTGCCAGAGATGGTATGGGGAAGGAGGGCATCAGTGATGAAGGGTGAGCCGACGCCTAAAATCGCGATTCTCCCGGATCTGGAAATCGCTCTACAGCCCGCTACGTCCAACGCCGATTCTGGAAGCGCTACGGCCAAAAAGGCAGCACAAATGCTCGCGGCCAAAAATGTCGGCTATGTGGTGCCAACAGCTCAACAAAAGCGAAATCTTGTTGTGGCTTGCGCAAAGAAAGATTTGATTGTTTATGGCAAGGCTTTCGACGTATTAAGGCTGACTCAAAGTGTTAATTTGGACTCGCTCGAAGATGTAGAAGCTGGTTTATCTCATATTGTGATTTGTGAGATTAAGTCAACTAAGCAGAATTTGCCTGAGGACTTCCGGGGGTATTTTTTTGGCCTGACCGCCGCTGAAGTTTTGGTGGCTCAGAGCCTAAAGAACCAGTTCAAGTTTGTCTTAGTTAACACCGTGACAGGAAGCTTCCTTGAACTAAAATTAAGTGAGGTTTTTGCCAGGGCACGTGGCATTTACCCCACCTGGAGCATAATGTTTTAACCGGTCATCTTTCCAAACGAATGTCCAGGCGACGAGACGGCACATTCAGGTTATGTGAAGGCGGATTTTCTTGCAACGCCAGCCGCTCTGGCGAGTTCGTGTTGATCTTTTTATAGGGCGGATTGGCGATTGCCACGTTGAACGAAGGCGGCGCGGCGCTAAACAGATCGCCTGACAGCATCCCGGCCATTTCCTGAATGAAATCCGTGTGATGAAGCGAAGCCGTGAACGCGATTCCTTGAGCCTGGCAAAAAGCTTCACACTCCTCCAGCGTCTCCCGCAAAGCTGGAAGAATCTGAGGGTCTAACTCGTAGGCCGTGGCTTGAATAGATCTTACGCCGGAATCCGGCAGGCAAGCCCGCCGCACGAAGGCAAGCGTCAACGCACCTGCTCCGGCCCCCGCGTCAATTAATCGCACAGTAGGCGGCAGGGCATCAAAGAGCGAGGCCATGAAATCCCCCGTAGGTGAGGGCGTGAGGAACTGCCCAAGGGCTCCCTGCCGTTCACGAGTTGGCGCGTATTTCATGGCGTGCGATAGATTCATTCGAACAGCAATACCTCATCATAATGCAAAAAATGAGAACTTTGAAGGCTTGATTTGGCCCTGTTCGTCTTCAGCACGATGGATGGAAAACTTTTAAGTTAACAGGTGACATTCTTCTCAAAGACTGAGGTCAAACTCTAAAAACCGCTTGCCTTCCCCAAAGTTAATCACCCCGCTTTCGGGGTATGACAAACTTATCCTTATCTTTAGCGCATCAAAAATTCGTGCAGGCTTACCTGCGTCGTCCCAATGCAGCGGCGGCTTACCGGGCGGTGTATCCGTGGGCTTCGGCGCAATCGTCCCGGCAGGCGGGGCCGAGGTTGCTGAAGCAGCCGGAGGTGGAGGCGGAGCTCAACCGCCTGCGGGAACTGGGGCAGGCGGCGGCGGTGCTGGACCTGGCCCGGAAGCGGGAGCTGCTGGCCTCGATCATCAATGACCCGGAGCAGAAGACGGTGGACCGCCTGCGGGCGATGAAGCTGGACGCGGAACTGGCGGGGGATCTGGGCGTGTGCCTGGTGAATCCGGGTGAGGACGAGCTCAATGAAACGATGGAGCGGCTCCGAGGGCTGATGTTTCGGGAGAAGGCGGGGGAGACGACGGAAACGGAGGGCGGGGAAGGGGAATGAGCACCGAAATCGCGGAGCGTCCTGGAGTGCGGTGCAGGGAGGCAAGGAGCAAAGCCTTGCCTCGGCAGCACCGCTTTCGTCGGAGCAGGCAGATCATCGTGAGGGGAGCCGATTTCGTGAGTGGCTTCTCCGCTCGGAATCGCCTCTTGGTCAGGTGTGTTGCGTCCGCAAAGAGCGGTATCGCGTCCCGCAGGCGGGACTTCCCACCGCCTCCAGGACGCTTCGCGCCGAGTGGCAGTCATGGGCGATCCAACAGCCCCTTTAAGGCACCTTGAGCCGTTTTGAGCCATGAATGAGCCATTTCGAATTGCATCTAAGACGTTGGTTTCCAGAAGAATGCGGCTCACAAAAGGCCGGGAAGGGGGCGAAAATGCAAAAGCTCTACAAAAGGCATCAAAAGGATACAAAGAGCCCTGTAAGCGGGGTGTGACGGTGGGATCAGGGGACGCTGTCCAACTGCACGGTGGGTGGCAGGGTGCGGGGCTGACCGGTGGGGGGGATTTCGTCAGGGAAGATGACGGTGATGCTCTTCACCTGGGTGCGGGTGGCGGGGTCCTGCTGAAGGAACCATTTTTTGACGAACTCGGCCACGGATTTGCGGGAGGATTCGCGGACGAGATTGAGGTGACTGCGGTTGCCGGCGCGTTTTTCCAGGGTGGGGGTAAGATTCTTTTCCAGGGCGGCGAGGCTTTCGGCGGCGTTGAAGCGGAGCCAGCCAGCCTCGGATTTTTTTTCCATGCGGTCGGTGCGGATGGCAGGGGGCAGGGAGGGGCGGAGGGCGGGGGCATGGACGATGCACTGGCCGTTTTCGATCTTGAGCTGCCAGTCGTCGGAGAGCTTGATGTGATAGCGATAGACGACGGGGGTGCGGATCTCAGAAATGGTGGTGCCGAGGTAGAAGGTCTGGTTGAAGAGGGACTTCATGTCATACTTCGTGACGGTCTCGTCGGTCTCCAAGGTGGCGACCTCCAGGATGTCGCCATCGGTGGAGACGATGCGGGTGACGGAATGGCGAAAGGTCTCGTTGATGTCCTGGGTGACCATTTGGCTGTTCATCCAGGCGAGGCCTTGTTTGGCGAGGTCGGCAAACTTCCAGATCACAAATCCGCCGCCGAGGAAGAGGAAGATGAACAGGATGCCGAGCAGCCGTACGCAGCCGGAGGAGCGGGGGGTGTCCGTGATCGGAGGTGGGGTGTCCTCTGTCATGGTCTGCATCATGCAGCAATGAGGGGCCCCGGCCAAGAGACATTTGCTCCACAACGCGGATGGGATGATCTAAAGTGTCTTATGCCTGCCGAACCGATCCAGTTTTTCAATCGCCTGACCCAACGCCTGGAAACGGAGGCGGTGTATGGGGAGGGGCCGCTGCGGTTTGTGTATGAGCATCCGCTGGGGCAGGTGGCGCTGCACGTCCTGGTGAAGCGGGCGCTTTTTTCCAGCTGGTATGGACGCCAGATGGATGCGCCGAAAAGTGCGGCGAAAATTCGGCCTTTCATCGAGCAATTCGGTGTGGATGTGGGAGAGTTTGCAGAGCCGGTGGAGAGCTATGGCAGCTTCAACGATTTTTTTTACCGGAAGCTGAAGCCTGCGGCGCGCCCGATCGTGGCCGATCCGGAGGCGGTGGCGCTGCCTGCGGATGGGCGGCATTTGGTGATCCCGGATGTGTCGCAGTGCCGGGATTTTTTTGTCAAAGGGGTGGCGTTTGATATGCCTGCGCTGCTGGCAGATCCGGCGCTGGCGGCTCGATATGAAAAGGGGGCGGTACTGATCTCCCGTCTTTGCCCGACGGATTACCATCGGTTTCATTTCCCCTGTGGGGGCATCCCGGACAGGCCGTGCCTGATCCACGGGCCACTGTATTCAGTGAGTCCCATCGCCTTGATGAAACGGCCGAGCATCTTTTGGGAAAATAAACGCTATGTGACCCGGCTGCAGACGGGGCAGTTCGGCGAGGTGCTGCTGCTGGAGGTGGGTGCCACCTGTGTGGGATCGGTGATCCACACGGCGGTGCCGGAGCATCCGGTGCTGAAAGGAGATGAAAAGGGCTACTTCCGCTTTGGCGGGTCCTGCTTCATCACGATCTTTGAGCCGGGCAGGGTGCGCTTTGCCAATGACCTGCTGGAGCAAAGCGCGCAGGGCCGGGAGGTGTATGCGCGGATGGGGGATGTGGCGGCGCAGGCGGTCTAGACACCATCCGCGAAACAAACATCGAGTATCTTCAAATGACGGTCCGCAAAATCTTCCCAAAAACGGATGGCGTAGCGCCCGCAGATATGGACATCGAGTTGGCGACCTGTGGCATCGGCTTCCTTGAAGTCGCTGTATCGGGCAGGCCATTCGGCGATGGCCACAAACCGGTCCCGGAGTTGTTTACGCTCACGGGGCGTCCGTTTTTCCAGAAACTCGATCACCTGCCATGCGACTAGCAGTTTATAATCACTCATGGCTGGGCCGTGCCAAGATGCCTATCCAGATCCTCCAAAGTTGCCCAGTTGGCCGGGGCGTGGTCGTCAATTCGCCGTGTCATCTCGGCGCGATGGGTTTCATCCGCGCCGCTTTGCAAACTGACCATGTAGGCCATGAGGCGACGACGCCCGGCCGGATCGAGTTCTGCAATTTCACGCATGAGGAGTTCCACACTCATGGTTCTAGATTACCTCAAAACGGTGGGCAGACAAGGCAACGAATCCAAACCACACAGGATTCCAGCTTGCCAAGCGGCTTCCATTCGTGAAAAACAAGCTTATGGAGTCGCACGAAGTCATTCGCCAAGCCTTGGACAAGGCACACGTCAAAGAAATCGCGGCCAAGATGGGCGTGTCGTTGTCGTTGATCTACAAGTGGGGTCAGCGGGATGAGGACGAGGGCAGCGGGGCATCGAACCCGCTGGACCGCGTGCGTCAGCTCTATGAACTGACGGGGGATGATCATTTGATTCAGTGGCTCTGCCACAAGGCCGAAGGGGTGCTGGTGAAGAACCCGCCCACAGGCAAGCAGCCCGGGCGTGAGGTGATGCCGGCGACGCAGGAGATCGTGCAGCAGTTTGCGGATCTACTCTCGGCCATCAGTCACGCGGCCTCGGACAATTGCATCAGCAAGGCGGAGTCTGAGAAAATCCGTCACGAGTGGGATGAGCTGAAGCGCTTGACGGAGCGCTTTGTGAAATGGTGCGAAGCGGGAGACTTTCAGCACCTGGCCGAAGACCTCCGCCGCAACCACCACTGATTTTTGTTGCCAGCCTTTTTGTTAGAATGCCTGACCTGAAAAACTACCTTACTGATCGCTGCGCCTTTGTGGATGCAGTTTTGGATCGCCTGATCCCTTCGGATAAAACCGCGCCGGAGACCATCCACAAAGCCATGCGGCATAGCGTCTTTGCCGGGGGTAAGAGACTGCGGCCTATCCTTTGCCTGGCGGCGGCGGAGGCCTGTGGCGGCAGCAAAGAAAGCGCGTCCTTTGCCGGGGCGGCGGTGGAATGCCTGCATACGTATTCGCTGATTCATGACGACCTGCCGAGCATGGACAATGACGACTTTCGCCGTGGGGTACCGACTTGTCATAAGGTCTATGGGGATGGCGTCGCCATCTTGGCGGGGGATGCTCTCCAGGCCTTGGCTTTTGAATTGGTGGTGAAGACACCGATCACGGTGCGCTATCACGCAGGGGATCTGGTCACCGAACTTGCCCGCACCGCAGGTAGTTTGCATCTGGTTGGTGGTCAGGTGGCCGATCTGGAGGGTGAAGGAAAAAAGCTGCCCTTGGAAGCACTGCGCTTCATTCACGAAAACAAGACGGCAGCTTTGCTAACGACCAGCCTGAAGCTCGGAGGCATGAGCGCGGATTGTCAGCCAGAGGAGCTGCAAGCCTTGCAGGACTTCGGCATGGCCACCGGTCTGGCCTTCCAGATCATCGATGACATTTTGGATGTCACGCAGACGAGTGAAAAGCTGGGCAAAAGTGCCGGCAAAGACCTCACTTCTGAAAAGTCCACGTATCCGGCGCTCATTGGCCTGGAGGCCTCACGCGATGAGGCCCATCGCCTCACCCAGGTGGCCCATGATGCGCTGTCGATCTTTGAGCACCGGGGCGGTCGTCTGCGCGAGTTGGCAGACTATTTGTTAGCGCGGGATTATTGAGGCTCGCTGCGGGTACAGGGTCAAGGCGAGAGCTTGTAGTCTCAATAAGGGGTCTTCAGTCTCAGGCGGCATCATGCCGGGTGCCCATGGAGCAAGGTAGAGTGCTCGCGGAGCAGGGCCGGGTGCCCACCGAGCAAAGTCGGGTGTCCGTGGAGCAAAGCCGGGTGTCCGTGGAGCAAAGTCGGGTGTCCGTGGAGCAAAGCCGGGTGCCCGTGGAGCAAAGTCGGGTGCCCGTGGAGCAAGGTGGAGTGCCGGTGGAGCAAGGTGGAGTGCCGGTGGAGCAAGGTGGAGTGCCGGTGGAGCCAAGTGGAGTGCCGGTGGAGCCAAGTGGAGTGCCTGGGGGGCCAGGTGGAGTGCGCGGGGAGCCAAATCATTCGCCTTCTCATGTGAGCCAAACCGCCCCTGGGGGGCCAGGTGGAGTGCGCGGGGAGCCAAATGGACTGCCCAAGGGGCTGCGGGTTTACCCGAGCATGGCGTGGGCCTCACGCAGCACCTGCTCGGTAGTGGCCCAGTCCATGCAGGCATCGGTGATGGACTGGCCACGGGTGAGTTCGTTGAGGGGGCGGGGGAATTTCTGGTTTCCGCCCACGAGATTGCTTTCCAGCATGGCACCGATGATGGACTCCTCTCCGGCGGCGCGCTGGCGGACGATTTCGCGGAAGACCTGGGGCATGCGCTGGTGGTCCTTGGCGCAATTGCCGTGGCTGGCGTCGATCATGATGGCAGGCTTCAGCTTGGCGGCTTCCAGTGCGGACCGGGTTTCAGCGACGTCGTCGGCTCCATAGTTGGGGCCGTCTTCACCGCCGCGCAGGATGATGTGGCAGTCGGGGTTGCCGCTGGTGGTGACGGCGGAGGCGATGCCATCCTCGCTGACCCCCAGAAAGGTCTGGGGCTGGATAGCGGCCTTGATGGCGTTCACCGCCGGGGAGATGTGGCCAAAGGTGCCGTTCTTGAAGCCCAGGGGCATGGACAAACCGGAGGCCATTTGACGATGCGTTTGCGACTCGGTGGTCCGTGCGCCGACTGCGCTCCAGCAGATGAGGTCGGCGATGTACTGCGGGGTGATCGGGTCCAGCAGCTCGGTGGCCGTGGCTATGCCGAGTTCCAGAACATCCCGCAGGATGCGCCGGGCGAGGCGGAGGCCATCGGGGATGTTGCAGGTGCCATCGAGATCCGGGTCCATGATGAGGCCCTTCCAGCCGACCGTGGTGCGGGGCTTTTCAAAATAGACGCGCATGACTATGCACAGGCGGTCCTTCAGTTCCTGTGAAAGGGCGGCCAGTCTCGCTGCATATTCCAGCCCGGCCTCGGGATCATGAATGGAGCAGGGACCGACGATGACGAGGAAGCGCTTGTCATCGCCGAACAAGATGTTGCGAATTTCCTGGCGGGACTGGTTGACAAAAACGGCCTGACTTTCCGTGGGCGGCAGCTCCGCAACGAGAGCGCGGGGTGCGGGCAGGGGGATATTGGACGCGATGTGGACGTTGGCCGTTGAGTTCATGAAGGCAAAGAGGAGGAGACGGATTTAGGCTTTCTGACCGCCAAAGAAGTGCGTGAGGGCTTCGATCATGCCCTCGCTGGCGAATCGGTTCGCGATGAAGCCGCCGTGGTTTTGCACCTGGGCTTTGACCGCAGGCAGACCATTGCCAGGGGTGGCGATCATACCGGCATGGCGTGGATCGAGCATCGAGAGGTCGTTGAGATTATCTCCGGCGGCGAAGCACTGGTTGGCATTCAGACCCAGCAGGCGCGCGAGTTCGCTGAGGGCGGTCCCTTTGCTGTAACCGCTGTGGGAAAAGCGCAGAAAGATGCCGTTGCGGTGATAACCGATGTCCGGGAACTGACTGGCGTGAGTGTCAATGAAAGTGCAGATGGTATCCAGTTCTTCCTCGCTGCTGCCCACGATGCCGAGATCCCCGTAACCGCCGACTAAAAACTCGGACTTGGTTTGGGTCTCCACCATCTCACGAATGGCCGTTAAGGAAGGTTGGTGATCTTTGACAAAGCGTTCATGGGCTTTACGGGCCTGCTTGTTCCAGGTGCCAAAGTCGGCCCATTTGCTGAAAAGTCCTGGTTTATAAATGTCGCACTCCACCGCGATGATGTAGTCCGGCTCCATGAAAATGCCATATTGTGCGAGTCCTTGCAGGGTCTGCGGAAGACTGCGGCCGGTATTGATGACCCATGCGGCCCCCTGATTCCGCAGTTGCTGAATCATCTGCCCCAACATGGGGTGAAAGATGGGATCGCTCTCTGGATGCACCAGCGTGCCATCAAAGTCGAAAGAGAGGATGAACGTGTGCTTGCGGGTGGGCATGGGGGGGAGGGGGCAAAGGACTTCACCCTGCTGGTGGGGGAGTCAAGGCGGTGCTTGAAGGGATAGGTGTGCCGGATTTCCAAATTTGCAGGAGGCTCATCGTCAGTAAAAGCCAGAGGACCGTTTGATAGCCCCGGGCCAGCATCCAGCCGGCACCGCGACGGCGCGCGCGGCGAAGCACGCTCTCATAGCCCCACAGCAGGCTCAGTCCCAGGGGAGCCGTCAAAGCATGCAGATGACGGATGCCCATCACTGCCGCGTCCCATCCGGCAATCACAAGGTACGTCGTGGTGACCATGACCAGGAATAGCACCGTGGTGGCGGTCTCAGGATGCAGGCGCTCACCGGCATGACAGGCCTTTGGCGTGCTGCACCAGCAAGCCATTGTCAGCACAACCAGCAAGATCAACAGCACGGCCAGCACCTCTCCCCCGCGCCCTTGCCATTGAACAATGACAGAATCCAGACCTTGGATGAGCCGTGTTTTGGCTTCTTTCGCCGTGTGGGTTTGAAAGTAATTCCTGGCACTCAGTCGTTCCAGCGGCGGCACTTGTTCCAGACTTGTTTTGTCGGGATGGTTTGCGATCCAGGTCGCCGCAGCGTCTGGTTGGTCCAACCAGCGCACTTGATCCACAAAATGAAAGGTGGGATCACCAAACAAGAGATCTGCCTCCGCCAGTCGTGGGCCGCCAATAAAAAGAAAACCGGCAGTTAAGAGCAGCAGACCAAACAAATGATTATCCCGCAGCCAGAGGGTGGTCCCTTCCCCGGTACACCAATGGGCAGCCAGCCAGCCCCAGAGAGCACGCAGTGTGCTGATAACGATAAACACGATCAGCATGGGAAGGATGCGATCCTCCGAAAGATAAGCCAGCGCTCCAAAAACCCCGACCACTCCATAAACCCACAGCGAGTTTCTTTGCAGTCCATACACACAGGCCAGCCAAGTCAGTAGAAAGAAGAGATGAAACAGAGTGGCCCCGGAGAACTCGCACAACGTGCCTAACCAACCATGAAATGCCGCCAAGGTCACGGCCAGCAGGGCACCCGGAAGCGCAAAATAACGGAGGCAAACCAAGCCGAGCAAGACCAGGCACGCCAGGGTCAGCCCCACTCGAAACCAGGCCGTGCTCCTGAGTGAACTGGGGGAACCTTCATCGGTGATCATCCAGGCGGCTACCCAGGGCCATAGCGGCTGCACCAGACCGTCGGTGCGATGGGGAGCCAGTTTTTTCAGCGGTTCAGAAAAGCTTTGGGTAAACTCAGGTCGGAGATCTTTTTGAGTCGCCCGGGTCAGGGTCAGGTGCCTGATCTCCTCGTCAGTCAGGCTCCTCTCAGCCGCTGCGTGAATGCATTCCTCTGCCAGATGGACGTAGGCTGCGCCCAACCCGCCCATGATCAGGACAAAGAGAATCCAACGTAACCAGATGTAAAAGCTGGGAGTGCGGGCGGCGACCATGCGGAGGGTGGGTTCATATGCCACGCGCTGGCCCCTCCATGCAAAAAGAAAATGCCCGTCTTATTTCTCGTAAGGGCGCGCCTTTGGCACCTCTTGCAGCGGCATGCCAAAGCGGATGGTCTCCTCCATGATCGTGGAGCGTTTGGCTTCAATGGAGTTGGGGCTGTCCAAGGCGGCCGTGGAGTTGATGATCTTGGGTTGGATGAAGATCAGCAGTTCATCCCGGGAGGTGGTTTTCTCGGTGGTGCCAAAGAGATGTTTCAGTATTGGCACTCGGCGCAGAAAGATGCCGCCGCGCTCACTGGTCCCGGTTCTTTCTGTGATCAGGCCGCCCAGCACGATTGTGGCACCATCACGCACAGTCACGGTGGTCAGCAGTTCCTGGGTGCTGATGGTGGGCACGGTATTGCCGGAGATGTTTTGCTCACCCACGATGTTGTCATTGATTTGGGCGATGCGTAAAGTGACCTCATTGTCATTGTTGATCAAAGGGACGACTTCCAGTTTGAGGACGACATCCCGGTAGTCAATGCTCGCGCTCGTGGCAGCGACATTGTTGATCCCCGCATTGGACAGAATGTTGACCGGCACCGCGATGCGTTGGCCGCTGGAGATCACGGCTTTGCCATTGTTCGTGGTGAACATGCTGGGGCTGGAGAGCACCTTGAAGTTTTTGTTTCCTTCCAGCAGATTGACATACCGGCTCAGAGAGCCGAGCTGCCCGTAGAAGCTCATGGACCCGGTACCAAAATTCTCCATGTTAAAGGGGATATTCAGCGCACCTGCGGGGCTTGTCGATGAGCCGGGTTGGGTCACATCTTTCTGTCTCAGGGTAAAGTCATCCAGCAGATTGAGGAAATCGAAACCATAATTGAAATCCCCGCCCAGATTGAGCTGACCAATGATGGTGCTGATGTAAACCTGCTGCGGGCGCACATCCATTTCCTGAATGAGCTGGTCAATCAGCGCGATGTGCTCTGGAGAGCCACTGACGACGAGACTGTTCGACTGTGGATCTGCAATCAGCAAAGTCTTGCCCACGATCATGGATTCAGGGGCCGAGATAGCATCAGGGTCATCCAGGAGGCTGCGTTCAGCCCGGTTGTTTTGATTGCTTCCATTATTGAAACCGAAGCCGCCTTGGGAATTCTGCCCGAAGTCGTTGTTCGAGTTTGAGTTATTTCGCGCGTTATCTGTGGAAGGCGTGTTGGAGCTGGAGCTTGGGCGCCGACTGCTGCTGCTACGGCGTCCGCCGCCCGATGCAGAGTCACCGCTTTCGTTTTGAATGTCCGTATCCTTGGCCAGTGCGTTGTAAGCCACAGGTAAGAAATCGCCCACGTCCAGGTAGGCCAGCTTGCGCTTCAGGAAGGTCACGTCACCGGCCTGTTGGTCCAGCTTTTCCACCAGCCCGCGGATGTAAGCGATGTCCACCGGGCGCGCGATGACGAGGATGCTGTTGGTGCGACGGTGTGGGATGACTCTCACCTTGGCCACACTCGGGTTAGTATTGGCCGTATTGGCGGCACCCATGGGATTGATCGCCGGGGCACGTGCACCATTGGCGGCGACAGGCGGCGTGATAGGGGCGGATTGTGCGGGGGCGGACTCGGTCTTTTCCTCTTCCGCATAAATCTCATTGATGATCTCCGCGATGCTTTCCGCATCGCTACGCTCCAACTTGATCATTTCATTGGCAATCTCAGCCGGCGGCACGTCGATGACCTGGGCGATTTCATAAATGCTGCGGATCGTGGTGCTGTTTTCCGTGATGATCAGCGCCGCCGCATTCTTCATGGGCATGATGGCACCGTAGCTATGCAACTTGATCACCTGCTGAAAGGCTTTGGAGGCCTCATCCGGGGAGATATGCTCCAGCGGCATCACAAAGTGGCAGAGTTCTTCATTGTCCGGGAGATCCTTGATGGAGTTGTACACCTTCAGCCCCTCAGGTGTCGGGCTTTTGCCACCGCTATGGTGGATCAGCTTCACCGTCGTGGCATCCACAGGGATAATCGCATAACCATTCAGCAAAAGAGTCGCCTCGATAAAGGCCACGGCCTCGCGGCGTGTCAGCGGCTCTGGGGCAATGATCCGCAGGGGCTCGCCCTGCAGCGCGGAGTCCAGAATGATCTTCTTTCCGGTGATCTGAGTGTAAAAGGGAATGATCGCCTGGACAGGCGTGCTGGGAAAATTGACTTTGATCGTGGCACTGTCAGACGAGAGCGAGGCCTGCTGGGCATAGCCACTTGCCAGAATCAATGCTCCCAAGGCGAGTGCTATCAGCCATCGCTTAACGATGAACCGAGGTGAGGAGTGGGCTGTGGAAGCACGCATATTGGAGCTAAAATCACAGCTATTATATTTTCCATAGTAATAAAGGCAATTGAATTGTTTGTTTTTGTTAAAATTCAAACATTTACCTTTTCTGTCACGAAAGCCCCGCGCCTGCCATCTTTTACTGGCTGAGCCAATCCTGCAGGTCTGCAATCCCCGTGGTGAGTACGGTGGCCAATTCGCGAGCTATCGGCGTGGACTCGCGCCAGACCCACCAGATCATCGTCGTCCAAAGCAGTCCATTGACGACGATCAGGACAGAAGCCAGGGGCTCGACCCAGCGTGGCCAATGCAGCAAGAAACCGCGTTCATCGGCCTTTTTGGTGAAAATACGGTCCTGGAAGATCGAGATGGCCGCTTTCCAAAGGAGAGGTGGGAAAAACAGAAAGCCCCAGACGAGCCGATTCAGAACGACCCCAGCACGGCGGTTTTCAGGCACCTTGGTGTAGTCCCGATATCGGGCGGTGCGCCGTCTGGCGGTGATTTCACGTGCCGTGGCGGGATCATGGCTGTCGAGCTGCAATTCCTCCAAGGCACGCAGGGGGGTCCATTCGCTGTTACCCTCCCGCCGCACGAGATCACTGTCACGGACAGAGCCATAGGCGATGTAGCTGTATAAATCGTCAAGGGTACAGGGACCGACGACTTTCTGGCCTTTTGAGATGTAGTAATTCGCTTCCAAGACGGGGGTTCGTGTTGCGTTCGAGTACGTTCGTTAGCAACTCCCGCGCCTGTCAAGGGCTATGAATTCTTTTTTCTCAAACTTTTTCCTTAATATGGGCCCAGCAGTGGACATGCGGGTCACCCCGAAAGTACCAAATCATGGAAGGCCCCTCAATCTGCCAGACATCCCAGACCCCATCCTCGCCCACATCCTGATTTTTGTAAAAAGCCATGTGCAGGTGGTCAAAGCCGGCCGCCTCGATGTATTTCATAGATTCCTGCGCATCCCCCCGGCGGAACGGGGCCAGCAGATCGCCCAGCACCTGACGCACCAAGCCCTTTTGATCGGCGGTCAGCTCACTCATGGGAATCCCCTCCAGTCCGGTATTCTGGCCTGTCAGTTTCACCGTTCGGCTGCCGGTCTCATCCCGCGCCTCTCCCAGCAGCGCCATTCCACGCTGTTTTCCATTCAATGCCTGGAAGACCTCATTGGCCCGCTTTGCCTGAAACCAATAGGCATTGCCTTCGTGATCTGGCTTTTCGTAAAACCCCTTGGCTGCATGACCATAAAAGATGGGTCCGCCAAACGCCGTGCCTGCTTCGCTATCCCCATCACACCGCCTGGTGCAATGGCGACCGGTCAAAACGAACTCAAACTGGCCTTTCCCAGGTTGGCCAAAGAGCGCAATGGAGGAACTGGCAAAGCCGCCATCGCTCTTATTATCCTGATCGAACTGCCGCCAGACTTCCTTTTTATATTCATCGCTATGCAGCCCGTCAAAAATCTGGCGCACCAGATCCTGCTGATCCGCATCCAGGACATCGCGCAACTTCTGCGGCGTGATATGCCAGTTGTTATCCACCTTGAGCCGACGCGCATCCTCCCAACCGAAGCATAACAAATTTTGCTGATTCTCCCGCAGACTGCCATAAAGCTGCTGAACCAAGGTCTCCGAACGTGGCATCGCCGTCTGTGCTTCAAGGACCGGTGCCGCAATTAACCCCGAAACAAACGCCTGACTGCTGCGCTGAAGAAATTGGCGACGTGAAAAGGAGTCTGATTTCATGGCTGGTTCTCTTTAAACGCACAAGTGGGCGCTGCCTTGAGATAAAGATACAGATTCTGAGTTGAGAACCCCTCAGCCCAGAGCGTGATTGCATCCCCAATGAACCACTTGGTCAGCGATCCCGATTCCCCCGCCCCCCGTCCTGAAACATCAGATGAGTCAGTGCAAGCCCTGCTACAAGCAGAGACCAGCCGCTCCATGACCCGGGAAAATCGCCGGTTGCTCATCATGGTCGCAGTGCTCGCCCTCTTCATGGTCATCGCGCATTTTACTCCCCTGAAAGCCTGGATCACGAATGTGCAGGCCTGGAAAGGCTTTGTGGATGAACTCGGCTGGGTGGCTAACGGAACCTTCATCCTGGCCTGTGCCGGCGCGGTGATGATCGGTCTGCCGCGCTTGCCTCTCTGTGCTGCCGCTGGGTTGATCTTTGGTTTTGTGGAAGGCATCAGTCTGTCTCTCGTCGGCTCGGTGCTGGGTTCTTATGGGGCCTTTCTCATGGCGCGCGCTGGTGCCCGCCGTGCAGTGCTCAGCCGTGTCGAGCGTTGGCCCTGGCTGAAACAGATGCTTGAAAAACCCTCCTGGCTGAAAGTCTTCTGGGTGCGGCAGATGATGTTGCCAGGTCTCGTGCTGAATGTCCTGTTAGGGGTAACAGAGGTCGCGCACACCACCTTCCTCATCGGCACCGCCACAGGCTACCTGCCGCTGAACATCGCCTTCAGCCTAGTTGGCAGCGGTTTAGGCAAAGGCTCCCTGGCGCAGTCGCTCACCCAATTGTTAGGCGCATTGGCCGTCGTTAATTTGGTTGCATGGTTGGTTTGGCGATTTGCCCGCAATAAGAAGGTCTGATTATCAATATTGGTTAGACAAAGCCCCAGTCTTTGAAAAACTTTGGTCCTCAGAAGCGAACTTGGGCGCTACAAGCCAATGATTGCTTCAAAAACCGCCAATTTTGGGCAAAAAGAGGGTTCAGGAGGGTGTAAGGACGAAAAAACCTTCAAAAAAGAGCAGAAAGTGGTTGCGCGGCTCTTGGGACTGGCCATACTGCCAATCCGCCACCGAAACAGGAGCGGCTGACGAAAGCGAAGCGAGCAACGAAGTTGTTCACG
>Ga0247833_1001574_pt1 | contig 36442 bp, 33 predicted proteins | sample LaCruzMarch2015__7_FD_187117 | JGI IMG/M metagenome (GOLD analysis project Ga0247833, IMG submission 187117) | Freshwater microbial communities from meromictic Lake La Cruz, Castile-La Mancha, Spain - LaCruzMarch2015_8m | ecosystem: Environmental > Aquatic > Freshwater > Lake | place: Spain...
AAACCTAATGAGTAACTTTAATTATTTTTAACTTGGAGAGGTCTAGAAGGAGAATTCTTATTGTTGTCAACACCGATTGGGGGTTTCTAGCCTATAGATTGCCTATAGCTCTAGAGGCTGTGAAGTTAGGATGGGAGGTCTTTGTGGCTACACCTGATACTGGCGATGCTCATCTTATTAAAGCTACCGGGTTAAATCATATCACGTTGGAGATGTCCAGAAAGGGCTTAAATCCTTTAAGGGAACTTAAAACTATGTTTGAGTTTTGGAGGCTTTACAAAGATTTATCTCCACAAATAGTCCATCATGTTACCGTGAAACCTATTATTTACGGTTCTATTGTGGCGTCTCTTTTAAATAAATCTTTCGTTGTTAACGCAATTAGTGGACTTGGTTATGTATTTACTTCGTTACCTAAAAATAATATTGTTAGGATAATCACTACTTTTTTATATAAATTGGCGCTGAATAGATCCAATAGCAAAACTATTTTTCAAAATCCTGACGACTTGAATCTTTTTATTCAAGAGGGGATGATTGAAAAATCTAAAACTAGACTTATTCTTGGTTCTGGCGTAAATTGTTCCGTATTTTCTCCTACGCCCGCGAAAATTGGAGACATAATAGTAATGTTGCCAGCAAGAATGCTTTTTGATAAAGGCATTTATGAGTTTGTCAATGCCGTTACGCTCTTAAAAGCTGATTATCCAAAGGTAAAATTTGTTCTCGTAGGTCGATCCGACGATGGTAATCCTGCACTCATTCCTACAAAACAGCTTAGAGCATGGGAATTGGCTGGCTTAATCGAATGGTGGGGTTATAAAAGAAATATGGATGAAGTCCTAAATATGGCTTCTATGGTTGTTTTACCTTCTTACAGAGAGGGTCTACCCAAGGTTCTTCTCGAAGCAGCCGCTTGTAGTAAACCTATTATTTCAACGAATGTTCCTGGCTGTAAAGAAATAGTGAGACATGAGGTGAACGGGCTTCTTATTCCTCCTAAAGATGAAGTGGCTTTGGCTGAAGCGATTCGACGATTACTTGATAATCCTGAATTCGCCAGGCAATTGGGTGAAAATGGTCGCGAAATTGTTCAAAATGAGTTTTCTGAAGCGTTGGTGGTGGAAAAAACATTTGAGGTGTATGAGCATTTGCTCGCAGGGAAATAATGGTTTAATTTATTCAGTGTTGTTCCCCGTGAAAAGTAAATTTCCAGATTTTAACCGAAAGGATTTTCAAACGTTTTCTCGTACTGACAATAATTCTTCCTATTCAAGTAGAAAATGGGTTATTGATACCTTTTTCGCTGCTTTTTTACTCCTTCTTTTGTTCCCTTTGCTGCTTTTTACCGTGCTCCTTCTGTTCGTTTTGAATGGGCAGATTTTGTACTCTAAACCTAGAATTGGCTTTAATCTAAAGCCTTTTAACATATTGAAATTTGTAACGATGATTCCCAATAGCCATAATATGACCTATGGTACTATGACTATTGGAAATGATCCTCGTATTACACCCATTGGGAGAATTTTAAGAAAGTTTAAAATTGACGAATTACCCCAACTTTGGAATGTATTTAAAGGGAATATGAGCTTTGTAGGTCCACGGCCTTTGGATAAATCTGAGTTCGATTGTTATCCCCAACATATAAAAGATGTAATCTATACCGTTAAGCCTGGTATAACAGGGGTTGGTTCTATCGTTTTTAGAAATGAAGACAAAATTTTATCAGACCCAACCGTTTCACCCATAAGTTTATACAAACAAAAGATAGCTCCCCATAAAGGAGAACTTGAACTTTGGTATCTGGAAAATCAATCCTTTTATGTCGATTTGATGATTTTATTGCTTACCGGATTAGCTATATTTGTACCGAATAATCAACTTATTTACAGGGTATTTCCCTCGCTCCCCGTTAAAAAATTTTAAAAAATCAGGTTAATGCCGAAAAGTATTATGACCATCGTGGGGGCCCGACCCCAATTTGTTAAGGCTGCAGCTGTGTCAAGAGTTATTAAGGAAGATGGCAATTTTGAGGAAAAAATAGTCCATACAGGTCAACATTTTGATGCTAATATGTCAGATATTTTCTTTTCGGAAATGTCTATCCCCAATCCTCATTTTCAATTGGCTATCCATAGTCTTACTCATGGTGCTATGACGGGTAGAATGCTGGAAGGCATAGAATCTCTGTTATTATCGGAAAAGCCAGATGCCGTTATGGTGTATGGCGATACTAATTCCACGCTGGCCGGTGCTTTAGCCGCTTCAAAATTGAGAATTCCATTGGTTCACGTCGAAGCTGGGCTGAGAAGTTTTAATATGGATATGCCGGAGGAGATTAATAGAATTCTTACCGATAGAATTAGTGATTTGTTATTTTGTCCAACTCTAACTGCTATCGATAATTTAATGGCCGAGGGCTTCGGTTCTTTACCCTCTCGCATTGAACTCACAGGAGATGTTATGCAGGATGCAGCTATTTTTTATGCGAAAATAGCTCATCAAAAATCTTCTGTTCTCGATAAACTGAAATTAAATAACGAACCTTATATATTGGTAACTTTTCATAGACAGGAAAATACTGATGTCCCTGAAAATCTATCCGCTATTATTCAGGCATTGAATGCCATTAACAAGGAAATAAAAGTAGTAGCTCCTCTTCACCCCAGGACAAAAAAAATAATGTCTGAAAGGAATTTAAAAGCTGAATTCGTTACCATTGATCCTGTTGGTTATTTTGATATGATTCAATTATTGGAAAATACGCAGCTGGTTCTTACCGATAGCGGGGGATTACAAAAAGAGGCCTACTTTTTCAATAAATTTTGCGTGACTTTAAGAGATCAAACTGAATGGGTGGAATTAGTCAATGGAGGTTATAACCAACTGACAGGAGCTAATTTTGATGCGATTACAAATGCCGTAAGATTAGCCCTTAATCAAAAATTCAAAAAAATAAATGATTATTACGGCGGTGGAAATGCTGCATCTCTGATCACCAAATCCCTACATCATTTTTTAACCTAGCCTCCTTTTAGTATTTGTTTTCCTTAATATTATATTACCTTTGAGTTCTTTTTTTATACTCCGCTCCAAATGAATAATGTTTCAGTTTTTTTTCTGGTTCTTCTGTTGATAACTTCTTTTGCTTGTAACAGGCCTGTTTCAAGATTTAGTTGGGAGGGCAACACCGTGGCTCCGGGGGCAATACATTTCAAAAATGACTCTAAAAAGGCAACCGATTTCCTTTGGGATTTTGGTGATGGAAGTATATCAGTTGATTCAATGCCTGTGCACAGATTTTATTCATCAGGTAGTTTTGTGGTTCGCCTGACAGCGCTTAATGGAAAGAAAAAACGAATAAGTATGGAAAATATTACGATTAAAGCTCCCGAAGATTGTTTGATTCACCTATCAACCTCATTAGGTGATATGGTTATCAAATTATATGACGAAACCCCTGCGCACCGCGATAATTTTATGAAATTGGTAGAAGAGGCTTACTTCGATAGTCTTCTTTTTCACAGGGTCATCGATGGCTTTATGATTCAAGGGGGAGATCCTCAATCAAGAAATGCGGCAAAAGGTGCTCGTTTAGGTATGGGTGGTCCAGGATATACCGTTCCAGCTGAATTTAACGACCAACTGGTACATGTGAAAGGTGCTCTTGCAGCGGCTAGAACCGGCGGACCTTCAAATCCTGAGATGAGATCTTCAGGCTCTCAGTTTTATATCGTTCATGGTGCTCCCGTAAGTGAAAATTCATTAAAAATAATGGAGTCTCGCAATGGTTTCAAATATGGTGATAAACAAAAAGAAGAATACCTTGCTCTGGGTGGAACCCCTCAATTAGATAATAATTATACCGTTTTTGGAAGGGTAATAGAGGGGCTCGATGTTATTGATAAAATAGCAAAAGTCCAAAAGGATGGGGCGGATAGACCCGTCTCAGATGTGTTGATGACTTTAAAATTGATTAAATAGCCAGCTTATGCCTAATGCTGATATTATATTAGGTGTCGATGTAGGAGCCTCTGGTATTAAAGGGGCGCTCGTTGATAGTACTAAAGGAATTCTTGTTTCAGATCGTATTAGGCTTGAAACGCCAAATCCCGCTACTCCCGAGGCTGTAGCAGAAACATTTAAGGAGTTAGTAAAGGCTTTTAAATGGAAAAAACGGATAGGGGTTGGCTTTCCTAGTATTATTAAAAAGGGTACAGCTTATTCCGCTGCAAATATTGACAAAAATTGGAATGGCCTGAATGTCAAAAAATTTCTTGAAAAATCAACTGAGCTTCCGGTTCGTGTCATCAATGACGCCGATGCAGCAGGATTAGCAGAGATGAATTATGGACATGGAAAAGATATGTTAGGCGTGGTTCTTCTTATTACCATTGGTTCAGGATTGGGTAGCGCTCTGTTTCTGGATGGTAAGTTGTTGCCAAATACTGAGTTTGGTCATGTTCGTATGCATGGTATGATTGCAGAACATTATGCCTCCAGCCGTATTCGAAAAGAACTTAATCTGGATTGGGAAGAGTGGGGGAAACGGTTTGATGAGTACCTGAATTATATGGATTTGTTAGTAAATCCAGATCAAATTTTCCTGGGCGGCGGCATTAGTAAACACTTTGATCTCTTTAGCCCCTTTTTAAATGTGAAAACAAAACTTAAACCAGCAAAACTGAGAAATAACGCGGGTATCATCGGTGCCGCTTGCTTCGCGCACTTAGATTGATTTTCTTAGCGCAAAAGTTTTCTCAAAAGGGGAATTTTTAAATAAAAAAAGGGTTAAAGATTTTTTCTTTAACCCTTTTTTTATTTAAGATTCTGGTCTATAATATTGTAACATTTCCGATACTTCAGGGTCAGTTTCCACGTCGGGTAAAAGAGTGAATAATACGGTATGAGTGGAATAATCTTCCTCTAAAGCTACGCCAAGCATCATTAAAGCCTCCTTTCTTTGCCCGGCAGCCAATAAACAGGCAATATGAGCAAAAATCATAGTAGAACCTTCTGTTTCTAATTCACCCGCTTTTGCCAGCTCAATAGCTTCTTGTTTTCTATCGGCATGAATTAAAAAAGACAGATAATACAACCAATACTTACTCTCACAAGGAGCTAAATTTACGGCCTCCTGAAAGCAGAACTCAGCTTTTTCCTCATCACCCATTTGCTGATAAGCAATGCCCATAGAAGAATAGTATTCTTCTCGTTGATCTTCAATATTAATAGCTCTTTTATAATATAAAATGGCCTTTTTCCAATCTTTATGTTGTAAGAAAACCTCCCCAATATGGTATAATACCTCGTCATTCATGGGGTCAGATTGCAATGCTTTTCGGAAGTAAGCCAATGACTTTTGTGCCTGATTAAGTTCTAAACAGCATTGCCCACACATCATTAAAATCTCAGAATCAGATACAAACAAGGCTATCATTTCTTCATAAGCTTCTAATGCCTTTTGAAACTTTTTTAATTCAAAACATAAATTGCCATATTCTCTGTAAGCGATTTCCAAAGTAGGGGTCGATAAATAAGCAAATTCCAACGCTTCTAACGCTTCGTCGTAATTTCCTAAATAAGCTTGAGATAATCCCAGGTAATACCAGGACAATCCATTGTAAGAATTTGAATCAAGTATTTTGCCAAATATCAAAATACCCTCTTCATATTTTTTGTACGATTCTATCCATGCCCAGAAATATTCGATGGCTTCTTCATTTGATGCATCAAGCAGTACAGCCTGCGATAAAATTTGGAAAATGCCTTCATTACGACCTTCTTCTTCCAGAATATTAGCCTTTAATAGGAGCATTTCGCAAGTTCTTATTTCATCTAATTTACCTTCTAAGCCAGAAATTAAACTGAGCGCCTCAGCGTTATTATGGGTTTTAAATAGTAATCTGGCATGAAGTAAAGTCACAACATGATTACCTGGGGACAAGGCGTTAACATGCTCCAATATAGCGTTGACCTCATCTACTTTGTTTAATTCAAGTAGATAAATTACCTTTTTAAGGTAAAAAGTAAGTGAATAGGGGAAATGATTAATCCCTTCTTCACATATTTCTAGACTCCTTTCATATTGTCGCTCTACAGCGAAATAATCCATAAGTAAAAATAATTCTTTCTCTTCCCACATTTTTGACGTGCCGCATTCAACATAGGCGTCATAAGCCTGTACTAAATGCTCAATACTAATTTTTTCTTTGTCGTTCATAGGTTACGCAAATGCAGTGAGCAGTTCTTTCGAACCTCCACTTATATTAAACCAAAGGATTTAAAAGCTAAATTGCCTCCCAATCAGCTACGTGCTGCAAATTGCTCGTTAAATGTAAGCATATTGTAACCAAATATTGAACGAATGTATGAAAAAAAATGAAGCGATTAACGAAACGGTATGTTTTTATTAGAAAGCGGAAAAAATCTAAGTGACTGTTTTATATTATGTTACAAAAAAAAATATGTGAAATAGTGGTATATAGAAAATCGTTATATGTTTTGTGTTGATGTTATATTTTAATCACTATTATTTTTTTGATTATATTTAAATACGTTCTAATTCAATAGATTTGAATAAAAAAGAGCGATATTTCCACCGCTCTTTTCTATTATTTAGTTATCTCTTTTTGGTTTATTTTTCAATCTTTCTATCATGGCCAGATAAAATTCACGATCACTTTTTGCTAAAATGGCGACTTTTCGATAGCCAATAATTTTACTGAATTGTTGAAAATATTTTTTCTTCATTTTCACCAATTCTTCCTCCATATCAAGTAAGCCCATCAGGTGTTTTTCAACAGCAGCATCATCTAAGACCATGATGTTTTTATTGGGTTGAAATTTTTCCCTAATCTTTTTTTGTTCCTTTTCATATTCGTTGTAAACGGGCCAAAATTTTTCAGCCTCTTCTGTACTTAGACTCATTTTTTGCGTAAGGACAGCTACTCTGACGGCCTTTACCCTTTCTGCATTGGGCCGTTGTTGATAGTTTCTGGAAGGATTTGGTCTCTGAGCAGATAATGTTACAGATAGACACATCGTGAATATCAGTAAAATGGACATTCGGTTTTTAAATTTCATTTTATTTGTTTTTAGTTTTTATTTCTACTGTGTTTAAAGTCATTTCTTCTGCAAATAATTGAATATCAAGCTCTGAAATGACTGCTTCTTCACTTAACCATAGCGCCGCTTCTTCTGTTGAAAGCGAATAAATGGTATATTCTGACTCCTTTTTATCGACACGCTGATCCATCCAAAAGAATTTTACCAATGAGAAGAGCAACAAAAATCCCGCTGCTGAGGCTAATAGTGGTCGAATGTATTTTCTTCGCTGCTTAGTCTTACTTAATTTGCCTATTTTTTCAGCTAATGCTTTTTCAAGACCGTCATAATAGCCATTTGGAGCTTCAAGGCTATGTAGCGTGGAAGACTTTAACGGTAGCCATGGGGCAATTTCGCTTATCTCTTTTTCCCACTCTGTAGCTTTTTCTTCCTCTTTCATAATGCTCTCTTTTTAATAAATTCGTTTAATTTGCCCAATGCATGATGAAAGGATGCTTTTAATGATCCTTCCGTAACTTTTAAAATTTCTGCCATTTCAGCGTAGGTCATTTTTTCAAAATATCTCAATTTAAATACTAATTTTTGGCGTGTGGGAAGTAATTCAATACCTTCGTTTAGCATTATCCATATTTTTTCTTCCTCAAATGACTGTATATCATAGGAAGAAGATTCACTGGCATGTCTGATGGCTGATTCATGTATTCGTTTTTGAATTTTTTGTTGTTCTAAAAAACGAAAGGTTTCATTTAGGGCAATCTTATAAATCCAGGTATATAAACTACTTTTATTTTCAAAAGTATGTATGTATTTATAGACTTTTAAAAAGGTATTTTGTAAAATATCATCCGTATCTTCATGTTTACCAACTATCCTTCTTATGAGGGCATACAGGCGTTCCTGATATATTTTTAAAATCATTTTGAATGCCCATTCTTTTTCCTTTGGGTTCTTGGCCATTTTGCAAAGTTGCTCATCGGAGTAGTTTAAGGTCATTATTAAATCATTTACTACTTTTGATAGCTTTGAATGGGAAAGGTTTAATCTAAAATATAGTTATTTGTAATGAATTTATAAATTTATTTATTTCGTGCCTAAAAATATGGTTATGGATCTTAAATGGTTGGATCATTTAGAATTATTGGATTATAATTTACCTAATGATTTTATAGCCTTACATCCTGTTTCACCTCGTGATCATTCCAAATTATTGTACTATAATAATGGGGATATGTCTGATTTTCAGTTCACCCATTTGCCTGACGTAATTCCTGCAAATGCAGTGCTTGTCTTTAATGAAACCAAAGTTATTCATGCCAGGCTATTTTTTTTAACGCCCATGGGTGCGAAAATAGAAATATTCTGTTTAGATCCATTTTTACCCGCCCTTCATTTTGATAATTTAAATGCTAAAAATGAGGTGGTGTGGAAATGTTTGATCGGCAATAATAAACGCTGGAAGGATAATCTAATGTCCATCGAAATGGCTATAAACGAGTCTCCGGTAACGCTGTTTGCAGAAAAATTGGAACAGGTTGATGATTCTTTTCTCGTTCGTTTCTCCTGGAAGAGTGAGTCCGATATGGTTTTTGGCGATTTATTAGATGCGATAGGGCAAATTCCTCTTCCACCCTATTTGAATAGAGAGGTCGAGGTTGACGATGAAACGGATTATCAGACCATTTATGCAAAAGCAGAAGGTTCTGTGGCAGCGCCAACGGCTGGTTTACACTTTACAGAAGATGTACTAAAAGGGCTCAGGGAAAAAGGGGTAACTTTTGTGTTTCTTACCCTCCACGTTGGTGCCGGTACATTTAAACCCATCAAAGTTGAGCACATTTCGGAGCACATTATGCATAAAGAACAGATTCGGGTTTCACGAAAAAGTTTGGAAACATTAGCTTCAGCCAGCCTTAATCAGCAACCTATCATCGCCGTAGGTACCACTAGTTTGAGAAGTCTCGAAAGCATTTATTGGTATGGTAACATTCTAACTGAAAAATCAGAAGCTTTTCTTTCTGTTTCGCAGTGGGAGCCTTACCTCAGTCAAAAAAGTTTGTCACTACAAGATGCTCTTCGGCAAATAATTCACCTTATGGAACATTACAACCTGAGTTGGTTAGAGGGGGAAACCAAACTGATGATAGTACCCGGCTATCATTTTAAAGTTATTTCTGGCATTATTACAAATTTTCATCAGCCGAAAAGTACCCTGTTGTTCCTCATCGCAGCTTGGGTAGGAGAGGATTGGAAAAAAATTTATAAGTACGCTTTAGAAAATAAATTTCGGTTCTTGAGCTTCGGGGATAGTAGCCTTTTGTTGAAAACAAATAAAGCGGCGGTCTAAAAAGGTGACCTCTTTTTTAAGGACGAGTCAACCAAATGAATACTGACTTTTAATTGTTATTTATGTGAAAATTACTTATTTTTGAAGATTATGGCTAATATATCACAAAGTAAAATGGTTATGAAAGCAAATGAAATTTCAAATTACATTATTAGCCTGGCTCAGAACAATCCCGAGGAAAACTTGACAAATATGAAGTTGCAAAAGATTTTATATTACTTGCAAGGATTCCATTTGGCAATTTTTAATGAAGTATTATTCGAAGAAGAAATAGAGGCATGGAAATATGGCCCGGTGGTTTCTAAAGAGTACTATACATTTAAAGTTTATGGAAATAATTCAATCATTGTTCCTGAAACTAACCATTCCTTTGATTATTTAAGTGATAAACAGAAAAAATTTGTTAATAAAGTTTATGGATATTTTCGTCAATTCTCTCCAGTAAAAATGATGGAATTAACTCACGTAGAATCTCCTTGGTTGGATACTTATGGTAAATCTCAAGTAATTGATAATGAATTACTAAAAGAATATTTTTCATCGCCTGATAGGTTGTATCAATTTTTACCCAAAGATAAAAAAACGGAAAGAAAAGAAGCTGCAAGGTTTTTACTCATTGACTATTTATATGATAATGAATTAACTGATTCCTCTATCGTTGATGCTGAAGACATTTATGAATACTAAGGAAATATGGTGGGTAACTTTTAATCCAAGTGTTGGCGCGGAGATTAATAAAAAAAACGACCTGCAATTATTGTTAATGATGATGCCATCGGTATTTTACCGCTTCGGATTATTGTTCCGATAACAGATTGGAATGAGAGATATATTGCTGCAGACTGGATGGTGAAAACTAAACCAACGACGCTGAATAAACTGGGTAAAGATTCAACAGCAGATTGTTTTAAGGTAAAATCTTTATCAACAAACAGATTTGTTAGTAAATTAGGTGAAATGGATGAAATTGACTTTCAGAAAATAAAAGAATCTTTAAAAAATCGTATTTGATTTGTAAAGGTGCCCCGTCCATAATCGAACTTATTGGTAAGCGGCAAATTCCATTTCTAAACGGGCTGGAATTTCTCTTGGTGTTATGTCTTGTAAATAAAACCATACCTCCAGTTTGAACGAATTTTTTACAAGATGTTTTCTTGCGTTGATGAGCGTTGGAAATAAATCAATCTCTAATGCTGGTCTTCTTAAGGCTAGTTCGTTTTGATAAAAAACTTCTTCCGCAGATTGGCAGGTAAGCGATTTATCCTGACATATTCTAATAGACAATTCTCTTAACCAGTAAAAGGAGATGCTTTCGTCCAAAGTAACCAGACGCGCTGAAACAGGTTCTATTCTTGTTATTAATGCGGTATCAAGCCCTGCGGGTAAAAAGTTTTTTATGTTTGATGGAACCAGATCCAATGAATACACCCTGGGTAAAATACCACTTAATCCGGAGGGGATATTTAGCCGAATATTAGGGTAGAACATGAAAAAGGAAACCAAACGTCGGTCACTTCGACAGGAAAAAGCGGTTAGTAAGCAAAAAAATAATACAAAAATCCGCACTATACTTTGTTTTATTTAAAATGAACGCAATAATAATTTAAAAATTTTGATTTTCAGTAGGGTGTGATTTTTAATTTTAGTTATATTAGGGAATAATATTTTTATAATGGGTGAGAAAAAAATTAAAAAAGCAAAAGGAGAACCTGGCAGGCAACAATTCGTTTCCAATCTATTGCAGGATATGCAAGCATTGGAGTATATGTTACATAATTCCATTTTTGAAAAAGGGGTAACCAGAATAGGTGCTGAACAAGAAATGTGCATTATTCAAAAAAAATCTTTTAAGGCAGCGCCTATCGCGTTGGAAATTATTGATTTACTTAAAGATATGCCCTGGTTAGATACGGAATTGGCAAAATTTAATCTGGAAATAAATCTTGATCCACGCATCTTTACAGGCTCAGCCCTTAAGGATATGGAGGTAGAAACAAAAGATAAGTTAGACATTATTAAAAGGGCATTGTCTCCATTTCAAGCAGATATATTACTTACGGGTATTTTGCCAACACTACATAAAAATGATCTGGAATCTCATAATTTAACGCCACGGGAAAGGTATAAATTATTGGTGGAATCACTGAGTGCCCAGTTGTTGGGACAAGCATTTGAGCTAAGAATTCAAGGCATTGATGAATTATTACTGAGAAGTCATACCCCTCTTTTGGAAGCGGCAAATACAAGTTTTCAAGTTCACTTACAAGTTGATCCGGAAAATTTTGTCCCTTATTATAACATAGCTCAAGCATTAACCGCTCCCGTTTTGGGAATCTCAGCCAATTCCCCCATTGTTTTTGGCCGACGATTATGGCATGAGTCCAGAATTGCCCTCTTTCAACAGGCATTGGACGTAAGAACTACCAATGAGCACATGCGGGAACGGAGTCCAAGAGTTAATTTTGGTTCCGATTGGGTTCATAACTCCATTCTGGATATTTATCGGGAAGACATTGCTCGCTTCAGATCATTGATTTATCCGGAAACAAATGAAAATTCTATCGAAACCGTTCTCGCAGGAAATATTCCCCGTTTAAGTGCCTTGCAAGTGCATAATTCAACGGTGTATCGATGGAATAGACCCTGTTATGGTATTAGTGATACTGGAAAACCTCATTTGCGTATTGAAAACCGGGTTCTTCCTGCTGGTCCAACCGTAGTGGACGAAATAGCTAATGCCGCTCTTTGGTTAGGGGCCGTCGTAGGTTGCGCTAAAGAATGGGGGGACATTAGAAAAAAGATGAGCTGGGAGGATGTAAGAGATAATTTTGAGAAAGCAGCGCGCTTTGGGATGGATTCGAAATTTACTTGGTTTAAAGATAAAAAAATTACGGTAACCGATCTGGTTCAACATGAACTCATTCCTCTCGCCAAAGAAGGTCTTGCTTCGCAAGGTATTGATTCGGGAGATATTGATTTTTATATGGATATCATTTCTCAACGAGCTAAGTTGAATTTGAATGGGGCAAGATGGCAGCTTCGCGCTTTTACCAAGCTGAAAAAGGAAACAAGTATGGATGAGGCAGTGACTGTTATGACCAGCGCCATTTATGAAAATCAGAATTTGGGTAAACCTGTCCATACCTGGGAATTACCGGAATTGAAAGATTTGCTGGATTATAGACCAGGGAATTTGAGGGTTGAGGAATTTATGCAAACAGATCTTTTTACTGTCTCGAAAGATGACCTCATTGAATTGGTAGCAAAATTAATGGATTGGAGAAAGGTCAGATATATGCCTGTGGAAGATCAAAAGGGTAATATTTGTGGATTAATAACTTCCAGATTGCTCCTTAGGTATTATAGCCAAAAAGGTATTTCTATAAAAGAGGGAAACAAACAGCAAACGGTTGAAGATATCATGATTAGTTCCCCGATCGTTATTGAACCTGGAAAATCAATCATAGAAGCGCTTCATATCATGCGCGAAAAGAAAATTGGCTGCCTTCCAGTGGTTACGGATGGAGAACTAATAGGTATCATAACGGAAATGGATTTTCTTCGTATTTCTGCTAGGCTAATTGAACGCTTAGAGCCATAAACTAAATCTTATGGCATGCATGGATTATTTCGCTGCCTTTAGAAATATCAAAGGCAAAAAGGTTTGAATTTCCTGCGCATTTGGAAGTGTTCCTTTACAAACGTTTAGAAAATTTAGGGGTTAAAGCAAAGTAGATTCAAAACAGCTAACTTCCTAAAATACAAATAATCCGGCTATTATAGAATGATTCAGTGTATAACCATCAGGAAAATGCATAAATAGTTATAATCTATAAATTAGTCTATTTTACTTTTTGATAAAGTCCTTCCAGTTTCGATTTCTGAGCCATAAGGGTATCACCTTTTATAGATGCTTTTTTGGCATCCCATAATTCAGGAATAGCAAGCTTCCTTTTTGAAAGAGAGTACATCCAAAATAAATCAATAAAATTGATAAAGAGATTGGTTCTATAAAACAAGGAGGCTTTTTCAATTTGAAACCCTAACTTATTTAATGTTCTATCATTGAAAAAATAAGAAGTTCCAACAATATTTACATTTGAAGGTATCCGTTTATCCTCAATGAACTGAATAATGTTTAATAGACCTTCTAAATGATACATCATTATTCTATTTCTCAAGGATGTTCCTGACTTAAAGTTTCTCAGGACAAATAAATGATCAAAGCTAGTTCCGCTGTGTAAATCAATTTGCTTGTCATTGGCCATATAACCAAGAAGCATAGGCGAATAATAGGTATATCCGCCAGTCAATTTAAATAATGGAGTAAGTAGAAATTGGCTAATGGGAACATAAATAATGAATGCCAAATAAAAGAGTGGCTGGGAATACCCTTTCTCAATGATAAAAATCGCTAAAACCAATCCTATTAGCAGAAAAAAAATAGATTCAATCCAGACCAGAATTTTTGGTTGCTTATAAAAGTCATTGATATAAGAGATAGATTCCTTTGTTTCAAAATGCGCGGGAAAGTTAATTAAAGAAAAACAAAAAGATGCAACCACCCTTACGCACTGATATAAAAAAAAGACCTTACAGTACTGTAAAGGCTTTCTGCTTTTGCTCACCCCTTTCGGGCTTGAATATTTTATCTAAGCCTCAAATTTATAGAGCAATTCGTAGTATTCTTCTAACATTCTTTTTACTGCAAAAGGTTCTTTGGTTTGTAAGATGCTTTCACGCATCATATCCATCCATTTAGTCTTGTTTGTATAAAAAGTGGGTATTACTTCCTTTAATAAGACTGCATACAGTGCTTTCAAATCGTGCGCGTCCTGAATCTCCTCTTCATCATGTTCAAAACCATCTCCAAACTGCCAGCCAGTTACACCGTGTACACAGGCTTCCGGCCACCATCCGTCTAAAATACTTAGATTTAATACACCATTCATCGCTGCTTTCATTCCAGATGTTCCGCTGGCTTCTAATGGTCTTCTTGGGTTGTTTAACCAGATATCTGAACCACGGGTAAGCATTCTACCTATTGACATGTCATAATTTTCAAGAAAAACCACTGCTTTTGGATATTTCCTGGACATGGCCACTAAATTCTTAACGATTAACTTGCCGACATCATCCAGTGGATGAGCTTTACCCGAGAATACTATCTGAAATTTTTTCTCAAGTAATAAAGGTTCTACGATAGACAAATCTGAAAAAATAAAATCAGACCTTTTATAAGGTGCGGCACGACGGGAAAAACCAATAATTAATTTTTCTTCGTCGAGACGAACGCCATTTTTTGCTTCAATAAAATCAATGAGCGCCCTTTTATTTTGTAGGTGAGGCTCCCAAAGATCAGAACCGTCTTCTGCGGCACGAATCATCGCATTGTCAACCCAGGTAGGTAGATGAATGGCATTGGTGATCGCCAGAATGTCTGCTCTTTTATCAACTTCAGCCCACATTTTGTTAGATGTTTCGCCATGTAATTGCGCTACACCGTTGGCTATTTTTGAAAGTCTGAGGGCACCGATGGTCATATTAAACGGATCGCCGCCACCTAAAAAGGTTAATTGAGCTCTTGTTAAGTTAAGATTAGCTCCCATGTAAATGATTTTGTCTATTGGGTGCGATTCATTGCCTTGAACTATAGGAGTGTGTGTGGTAAAAACAACTTCCTTTTTTACCACCTCAACGGCTTTTTCAAAAGTAAGTCCTTCATCCTCCATTTTTTCTCTTAACAGTTCAAAACCAGCAAATAAAGCGTGGCCTTCGTTAAAATGATATATATCAATAGGTAAGCCTAAAGCTCTTATAGCTTTAATACCTCCTATGCCAAGCACAATTTCTTGCGCTATTCGCTCCTCACCGAACCAACCGTAAAGCTGTCCTGTAATCCATGAGTCATGATTATCAGGGATATCCGTATCTAATAAATATAAATCTGCATTTCCAAACTGGGTTAACTTCCATACTTTACAGTTAACCTTTACCTTTCTAATATCCACGGAAACGATAATGCCGGTATCTTCTAAAAAGTCATATTTGTAATTATGATAACTATCATAAGCATTTCCTGAGGCATCAATTTTTTGTTCAGTATAACCTTGTTTCCAACGAATACCAATACCAATAATAGGGTATTGGTGATCGTGAGCACCTTTTAAATAATCACCAGCCAAAATTCCCAAGCCTCCTGCGTAAGCTTTAAAACGTTGGTCTATGCCATATTCCATGCAGAAATAGGCTACATTTGGATTTTTTTCAGAAGACATACTATTTTTTTGATATATTCTTTAATACAAAGGCGAAGATAGAAATTCTTACTTAATATTCCGTTTTCCAGGTGCCAACATTCATTCTAATTCCTGTTCTCCAATAAGCGTCTTTTAGTAATGGGTTTGATCTTTGTTTTTCAATTCTCGAAAAATAGCCGAAATCCCAAAATATCTGATGCCCTAACGCAATGCGAAGATCTAAAGCGATGATATTAATATCGGTATTCAAACCCTGTCCGATGAAAGTATTAAACTCCTGCGGTCTTTTATTACCATCGGCCATTGGATTTCCCCCATAATTCTGGTTTTGTTCATCCAGGCCTTTATTAATACGGAAATATTTAGCATCCAGGTGAATTCTTTTGTGAGGTTGATATTGCATTCTGAAAAGAGACTCCTTGAAATTTGCACCCAATGGATGCGCCAACATTTGAGCATGGTGAGTGTAAGAAATGTCGTCAGCTCTATATTGTGCATAAGTATAAGGTCTGACAACGTTATATTCATATTGAAAGTCAAGTTGCTTAATGCCAAGGAAATCTATGTATTTCAAACCACCCTGAAGTCCCCATTTATTTCCCCACCAACCCCTTCTTTCGACAAAAAGCTCATCAAATCTAAATTCGTCAAAAATAAATTGTCCATAAAGTTGTACGGATTTGAACAGATTCCAGCGGAAATCACCGCCTATGAGAATATTATCAGGACTGCCAAGGGAGCCTTCTGTTACTCGATATAAAGCAAAAGGATTAAGATAAGTGAGCTCAAATCCATTGGATCGGGAAAAAATAATACTTTCAAATAAACCGGCTTCCAAGCCTGGCAGAAGCTCAATACTTATGTGATGAGAGGCAAAATATTTTCTGGGAACGAGTCTATCCCGGGTAAGATTAGAGGAGGTAGCTGATAACTGGCTATAAATATTTTGAAAATGTATTTTCCAAACTTGCCAGTTTAACTTCAGGTATGGATAATAAGTGGCTATGTCAGAGAGTAAAAGGGAACGATACCCATTTCCAATTTTATGGTTGCCAAAGCCCATTTCTACGTTTAAAAATTTACCAATGTTTGCGCCCCAAATACCCTTCCCATTGAGAAAATCATACCTATAAGGAAACCCAATGATTTCAGGGTAAGCTTCCGTTTTAACCCAATGAGCACCGGGAATAGTCTCGTATTGACTATATAAACGGTCTATGAAAGAGGGAAATAATGCCTGTGTTTCCAACAAGGTGAATGCAATGTAAATACGGTCAAGGTTGGCTCGAAAATCAACGCCTCTTTGATTAAAGAAATACGATTTTTCTCCCATCGGCCCGGCTTGTAAATAAAGAATGGGATTTAATCTAAGGGATAAATCAGGTGTATTCACCTCAAAGGCATGATATTTTCTGGGGTAAAACCAGGAAAAAATGCCTTTATCTGGGCTGGTGTAGGTAGAATCTGCCCAATCATTATTGTCATTTTTCAGCCAGGCTATATTGGCTCTATCTACTTTGGTCAAATCGGATAGGGAATCTAATTGTTTAGTGAAATCCCAAATAGCTTTTCGCTGATAATTTTTTAAAGCGGTATGGGATGACAGTCTAATGCCCGACTTAATTTGTAGTCTTTCAATCCACTCAATCCCAGGATTATCTAAGGGAACAGGCAAACCTTGGGCGAAAAGGGGAAGCACATGTAATGTCAAACCCAGAAGTAAAGAAATTCTTAGACAACCTTTGAAGTAGCATTTTAGCATAAAGGAATTTTAATGCAATATCAAAGGATATTATTAAAAATTCAAATTTACGCTTATTTTAAATAAAATGTTTTAAATATTTTGGTAATTGAAACAAATTGTATATATTTGTTTTAAATTAAATGAAATGGCAAACGAACTTAACCTATATAAGAGCCGAAAAGGTTCTTATGCTATAACAGCTTCAGAATTACATGATCTGTTAGATTTTAATCCTGGCATGTTCACAATTCATATAAAACGTTGGTTAAAAGACAGTTACATATTTGATAATGACATTAGAAGGCCTATCGTTTTAAAAGATTTTAGTGTTAGGCTGCGTGCAGAACAGAAGGGTGTTACAGATTATTTTCTTTCCTTGCCTTTAGCCAGGCAAATTGTTTTGCATTCAGGCGCAAAAAATAAGATGGAAATAGCCAGGAAAATAATGAAATATGAATCTGAAGCGGTTGTTTTAGAGGAAAAGGAGGTATTAAAAATATTGCAATTAGTCCGCATTATGTCCAGAACGTCCTATCAGGAATTGGCAGAAAAAATGCATTTTGCTTATTTCGAAAGACAGAATAATACTATGGAGTGGGGAGATTATAGAACGGCAATGATAAATAATCATGCTTCTTTAGCGCATAAATTATCTGTGCAGTGGAATAAAAAAACAGCTGAAAATGTAAGGAAAAAATGTTTGAGCCAGCAGCCTAACGAGTTAATTCGTATTGCAGTGATGGACTTTTTAATGTCCAAAGGTAAATCAATTCTCTATGCCTCAAAAATGGCTGGTTTAGCAAAGGACTTTGCCGATGAATGGGAAATTTCTATCTATGAAGATAATGTTTCAGCTCATTTGTTTGCTCCTACCTTAGATACTGAAAAAATGAACGCCTTACTATTTGCAACCTCTGCATAATAATTGATTTTGGCCACTGCTATTCGATTTATTTTTGTATTTTTCCGATAAATAAAAAAAACTTATGTTGAAAAATAAATGCTTTCTACTAATACCAGTTTTGGTAATGGTTCAAATAGGCTTATTCGGTCAGGACGGAATGATACAAAAACCAGGCTCTCTCGACGTAGGTGCCAAACCTTCATCGAAGGCAGTCGTACTTTTTGATGGTACCAGGCAAATGCTTGATGAAAAATGGACTTATTGGCAAGGGCCAAGATTAGCCGCCACGCTTCCTATAAAATGGTTTCTGGTCGATGATCCACAAGGGTCTGGTAAAGTATTAAATACCAATGACCCTACCGCCGCTGGAGGAAAGTATGGAACAGCAGATATAGTTACCAAGGAGGCTTATCGTGATTTCAGATTACATATTGAATTTCTAATTGTTCGTCCAGGTGGGAATAGTGGCGTTTACCTTCAAAATAGATATGAAATCCAAGTGCTGGACGGAGATTCAACAAAACACGGTATGGCTGCTATTATAAATGAATCTGATTCGCCATACAAAGAATACAGAGGTATCGGAAAATGGAACGCTTATGATATAAATTTTAGAGCTGCCAGATTTAAAAATGGTGTTCTAACAGAAAAAGCTTTGGTGACTGTCTATTTTAATGGTAAGAAGGTCCATGTCAACTGGCCTATTCAACAAGTATGGGGTGGTCCTAATTCTGGCATCGATGGTGGAAATAATATGGGGAAGGGAATTACAGATGTTCCCGGTGGATTGAAATTACAGGCCGAAGGACATGATGTCCTTTATAAAAATATCTGGATTGAAAGAATGGATATAAAGAAACCAAATACCGATTTTTAATTATTTTTCGTCCATGTCTTTACCTCCTGATTTTGAATCTCATATTTTAGATTTCGATCTGGTTGCAGAGTATCCTGTTCCAGCGTCGGAGAATTTTTCTTCTATCTCAAATGATACAACAGAAAACGCTAAAAGGGTTTTTACCAATGATGATCTTAAAGGGGTAAGTCATGTAGGTTTTTGCGCTGGATTACCTCCTTTTTTGGGAGGTCCACATGCCACCATGTATGTTCAGAAACCTTGGACAATAAGACAATATGCAGGATTTTCTACCGCCGAGGAAAGTAATGCCTTCTATCGGAGAAATTTGGCGCAGGGACAAAAGGGCTTGTCTGTAGCCTTTGATTTAGCCACTCATAGAGGTTATGACTCCGACCATGAGCGAGTAAAAGGCGATGTTGGTAAAGCAGGTGTTGCCATTGATTCGGTTGAGGATATGAAGATTTTATTTGATCATATTCCTCTTGATGAAATGACCGTTTCTATGACGATGAATGGTGCGGTTATTCCCATTTTGGCCTTCTATATTGTGGCTGCGGAAGAGCAAGGCGTAGCATCGGAAAAACTTCAAGGAACCATTCAAAATGATATACTAAAGGAGTTTATGGTGCGAAATACGTTTATTTATCCGCCAGAGCCTTCTATTAGAATCATTTCAGATATTTTTGCCTACACAACGAAGAAAATGCCTCGCTATAACTCTATTAGTATTAGTGGTTATCATTTACACGAAGCAGGGGCACCCGCAGAACTGGAACTTGCCTACACACTAGCTGATGGTTTGGAATATGTCCGTGCAGGACTAAAAGCTGGTCTTGAAATCGATGAGTTTGCACCCCGACTTTCTTTCTTTTGGGCTATTGGTATGCAGCATTTTAATGAAATCGCAAAACTAAGAGCGGGGAGATTGCTTTGGGCCAAGTTAATGCATGAATTTAATCCGAAGAATGCTAAGTCTTTATCTTTAAGAACCCATTGCCAAACGTCGGGTTGGAGTCTAACGGCACAAGATCCCTTCAATAATGTTTGTAGAACTACCATAGAGGCTTTGTCTGCTGTTTTTGGTGGAACACAGTCTTTACATACCAATTCCTTGGATGAGGCAATGGCATTACCTTCTGAGTTTTCCGCTAAAATAGCCAGAGATACTCAGATTTATCTCCAAAAGGAAGCGGGAATCACTCAAGCCGTTGACCCTTTCGCTGGTTCATATTACGTAGAATCTCTCACTCATGATCTGGTGGTTAAAGCATTAACTTTAATTGAGGAAGTTGAAGCGCTGGGTGGGATGACAAAAGCTATTGCCCAGGGTTTACCCAAAATGAGAATTGAAGAGGCCGCAGCTAAAAAACAAGGTAGAATTGATACGGGTAAGGATAAAATCGTTGGGGTGAATATTTTTCCATCCGAAAATGTTCCGTTAATCAATTTGTTAGATGTCGATACCCAAAAGGTTCGTGATATTCAAATAGAAAGACTTCATAAAGTTAAAGCTAATAGAAATAATCAAGCGCTTGAAATAGCGTTAGAGGAACTTGAACAAATAGCCATTTCGGGAAAAGGAAATTTATTGGAGGGTGCCGTTACAGTCGCCAGACTTAGAGGTACCTTAGGTGAAATATCTTATGCCCTTGAAAAGGTTTTTGGTAGGTATAAACCAGTAAATCATACTATTTCTGGTGTTTATGGAAAAGAACTTGCTATGGATGCCGATTTTATTCATGCCATGGAGCTTTCTGATCAATGGGAAGCATTAGATGGCCGACGACCAAGAGTTCTGATTGCTAAACTGGGTCAGGATGGTCACGATAGGGGAGCAAAAATTATTGCCACTAGTTTCGCTGACGTTGGCTTTGATGTCGATTTAGGTCCGTTGTTCCAAACCCCACAGGAAGCTGCCCGTCAAGCCGTTGAAAATGATGTTCATATTTTAGGCATTTCATCTCTCGCCGCCGGCCATAAAACACTTGTTCCTGATACGATAGTAGCTCTTGCTTTATTCGGTCGATCTGATATTAAAGTTATTGTCGGGGGGGTAATTCCTCCTGCCGATTATGATTTTTTATACCAAGCCGGGGTAAGCGCCATATTCGGACCTGGGACTAAAATTGCCCATGCTGCCAGTACGCTGTTAAATCTAATGATTAAAGATAAAGTGAATTAAACTACTCGATTGCATATATATTGGAAAAGGTTCAAAACCTTTGGCCTTAAACTTTACTTAGTTGACATAATATTTGAAATACTTGCAGCTTTCAATGACTTTATCATAATATTGGGTATCCTTGTATTTTGTTTTCAATAGGGCAAAATACTTTCTTTTATTAGCTGTTTTGGTAACATGAGACATTTTTTGTTCACAACGCGCAGCCATAAAGGTAGCCCTGGCACTTAATTCTTTATCCGTACTTAAGGAAATGGCTTTTTCGAAGTAGCCTAATGCTTTTGATAAATCAATGTTTTCTCTATTCCCGTTAGGGTAAAAAGGGTGTTTCACGATATGCGAAGAATTTTCTAACCTTTCGAACTTAAGACTGGAACCGCTCCGGAAATAATCGACAACGTTCCAGGCATATCCAAAATAGGACATATTATAAAGGCCAAGTCCCATTTTATAGTAGTATTGAGGACTTTCGGTTCTGTTAGCTTTAATGTCATATTGTAGTTTTAACATTTCAGATACAATTTGTGGTTTCGTTAATTGTCTTTCATTTGATTTTACCGGACAATGGACGCATTCATTTAATCTTTCAACAAATGGATTTGATTTTCCAAATAATTCGATATCAGCAAGAGGAATTTCCTGCCAGGCTTTTTCAGCTGCCTCCCATTCGTTTAAGGTCATTAACCAGGTGGCATAAAGTGCTTGAATTTCAGTATTGAATTGCTTTTTTGAAAGAACCATTAGGCTCTTTTCAAAAGGATTAATTATTTCTTTTTTCGCTAATTCTTTTATATCACGGATAACCTCTTCACTGGGGTTAACTTTTACGGCATTAAATCCAAACATATACAATACAGCAAGCCCTGGACTTCCATGATTTTTCAAATTTTGGAAAACTTGTTTTGATAATAATGACTGAAGGGTAGGGTATCTATTAAAGACTTCATTTTCAGATTGAAACTCCCAGATACGTTGAGCAACTTCCTCATTTATTTTTTCCCATTCTTTTATTTCAATGGCCATATTAAATATGTATATTTGTTCCTGAAGAGCTTTAGATTGGGTATATTCTGTTACTGCTTTAAAAGCCAATTTGGCTTCAAAATAATCGTTATTTAAGTATTTTAAATACCCTAATGCCAGGAGCCAGATTTCCAGATGGGCTACTTTTTTTTCATCAATCACTAGTTTTACAAAAGTGTCGAGTTTTTTAATATACTCAACTACCGGCTTTTTTTCTTGTTTTTCTATCTCCTGAATGAGAATAGATTCTAAATAGTTACTTTTTGGATGAAGATTATAAATGTCAATCATTTCATCGACGGCTCTACTATTTCTAAAACTAGCTCTTAATGCATACAAAGCCGTGCGTTCCTGGTCATTTTCACAGAAAGAAAGAGCGCTTAGCCAGTCATTATCTGTTCTGACTTCAAAGCTTAAAAAGGCAGATTCTCTTTTTGCGGGACAATGATGAAATACTCTGGCGTAGAAATAAGCAGCTTTTGCTCTTTCTCCCAATGCTTTAAGTGCCCCTGCATAATGACCCTCAATCCAATACTGAATGGTGCTTGGCGCATGATTTATTTTAGGCATAAAATAGTTATACAGGTATTTTACTTTACTATATTGACCCGAATAATGAGCTAATCGTATGATTTGATAGGCCATTCTTAATCTGATATAGTGAGATTCAATGGTTAAAAATTCTTTTGTACCCTCTTGAATCAATGCTTCCATATTTTGAATATCTGGTTTTTTAGTTTGCCATACATCTTTATCTGCTGTAACAAATGGTTCGCATTTCTTGGCAAATAGTAGATATTCAATAGTTTCGAGACACTTGTTTTTTACCAAATGCCGGGCAAATTTATTGGTCCTTAGGTAGGTGATTAATCCTGTGTTTTGAATTACGGCATTCTTTAATTCTTGTATATCAGATAAGTCAGATTGGTAAATTAGCCATTCAATATCTGAAAGAGGAGCTACTTCGCAAAATCTCTCATACCACTCGTTAATATTTTCATTGGGTTGAAGGATGGTTTGCTTCCCAAATTTTAAATATATATCTTTAAAAGAGGTGAAATATGGGGAAGCGGGAGCGGTTGGATTTACTATAAATGACTGAATAAGAGGAAAATAATTTAAATTTTGGGATTTAAACTGGCATGCTGAAAAAATGGGTAAGGAATATAGGGAAAAGAAAAGGGCTAAGAAACTATGTGTATAAAATCGCATAATTTTTTCTTCTCACTTGGTTAGAATTTCAATTTTATTTCTCCCCAAGACTACATAATGATCATTTTCCAATTGTTTTAGTAACCTTGACACGGCTTCCCTGGACGCATTCAAATCGTAGGCAATTTCCTGATGTGTGGTATGCAATATTTTTGAATGCAATTTTTCCGCTTTATTTTGTAGATAGGCGAGCAAGCGTTCATCCATTTTTTGAAAAGCGATACTATCAATGGTTTTTAGTAATTCCTTCATTCGAAGTTCGTAACTTTTCATGACCCAATTGCGCCAGCTTGCATATTTTGACATCCATTCGTCCATATACTTTGAGGGTATACTAATTAGCATGGTATCTTCTTCTGCAATGGTCCTAATCTCACTTTTCTTATTCATCAGGCAACAGGTAAATGACATACTACAAGTCTCCCCACCAGCTAGATAATATAGAAAAATCTCATTTCCTTCTGAATCCTCTCTTACCGCCTTGATTAAACCAGAAATGATTAAAGGCATACTTTTAATGTAGCTTCCAATATCAAGAATAATATCACCATTTTTAAAAGTAACAACCTTACCAACGGAGGCTATTTCATCTTGCAGTGATTTTTCAGCCAATTGAGGGTATTCTGTCCTTATATAGTTTAAAATCAGAGCGTTATCCATATTAATTCCAATATTAGCTTAAAAATTATTTATCCGTTGGCGGGTCATATTTCACCATTAGATTTAGCCAGATAGATCTGGATAATCTGAAGATATAGACGAAAAATATAGCTAAAACAGCAATTAATGCCGCAAAAGAGGCGGTAGTATTCCATTTAAATATCCAATGTAAAAGCAAAACAAACGCAATGGAGAACCAGCCTGTAAATATGTAAGAAATAAACATGGCTCCGTAATAGAAACCAGGTTCAGGAAAGAATTTCTGCTCACAATGGTTACAAGTATCGTTCATTTCAAAGGGTTTTGAAAATGAAAAAGTACCCGTTGGATACAAATCACCTTTAGCACATTTTGGACACTTGAATGCGAAAGTGGTATAAACTTTGTTACCTTTTTTTGCTGCTGTCATAATTTACTTCTTTTTTGCGATTAGCTGTACTAAGGCAGCTTTACCTTGATGGAAAGGACCTTCATCAAGGACTCTTTCTATTTTTGTCAGGTGTAAAATATCCATTGATTTGAAATCATTTGCTAATTGATCAACATCCATTAGCATAACTTTGTTTTTTGGGCCTCCCGAATTTAATTCTATCTGATCGGTATGAAAGGCTTCCAAACAAATCAATCCTCCGGGTAAAAGGGAGGAAATGACAGATACATGGAAAGAGGTTCTTTCAACAGGGGGCAGATGCACAAAAAATAAACCTACAACATCAAATGTTTCAGGCGTAAAATCGAAAGATAATATATCGGAAGTCAGGTATTCAATAGTTACATTTTTTTCGCTGGCTAAGAGTTGTGCCTTTTTTTTAGCATCTGTACTAAAATCAAAAGCGGTTACCTGATAGTCATTGAGTGCCGCAAAGACGGCATTTCTTCCTTCTCCTTCTGCAGGAAGCAGTAATTTTCCAGGGATGCGTAATTTTTGATGTATAAAATCTTTGAAAAATATATTAGGTTCTTTACCGTAAACATATTCTTTTGAAACATAACGTTCATTCCAAAATGTTGTATCCATATTTTAAGTAATTAAAATAAAAAAAGGCGGCATAAAATTTAATACCGCCCTTTTTATTTTTGTGCCCAGGACAGGATTCGAACCTGCACACCCTTACGAGCACTACCACCTCAAAGTAGCATGTCTACCAATTTCACCACCTGGGCAGGTGTAATTTAATAATCCACAAAATTAAATAATTAGACCGATAAAAAGCACTATTTGCTTTTCTTTATTTTGATTATATATGAAAACCATTGGATACAGCCGCATTACGCAATCTTTGAAGGAAGGGAGATGCAAAAATAAAATCATGTAGTATTTCATTGTCGCTAGCCATGATTTCATCCTTATTTCCTTGCCAACAAATTTCACCTTCATGCAGAAGTACCACATTATCACCAATTTCCATCACAGAGTTCATGTCGTGAGTGTTTATAATGGTAGTCATATTGTTTTCAATGGTAATGTCTTTAATCAGTTCGTCAATGACTAAAGAAGTTTTTGGGTCAAGTCCTGAATTGGGTTCATCACAAAAAAGATAAGAAGGGTTTAAAACAATGGCCCGCGCAATTCCTACCCTTTTTTGCATGCCACCACTTAATTCCGATGGGAATTTTGAATTAATCCCGTCTAAACTAACTCTATTTAAACAGGTATTTACACGATCAGATTTTTCTTTTTTGGTCATTTCGGTAAACATATCTAATGGAAACCGTATATTTTCCTCCACCGTTAGGGAATCAAATAAAGCTGAGCCTTGAAAAAGCATGCCTACTTTCATCCTTAAAGTCCTTAAATCCTTCTTTTTTAATTGTAGGAAATCTACCTTATTGTAAAAAATTTGCCCTTCATTTGGCGCGATTAAGCCAACTAATAGTTTTAAAAGCACCGTTTTTCCTGCCCCTGATTTTCCAATAATTAAATTGGTCTTTCCAGGTTGAAACTCGGCCGAAATGTTTTTTAAGACAGGCGTATTTCCGAACGATTTATAAATTCCGCTAATTTTTATCATAAGTCTATTTACAGAAAATTAAATTAAAACTACGGCAATCAGATAATCTGCCAATAAAATCATGATATCACTAATTACCACCGCATTAGTGCTTGCCTTTCCCAATTCTATGCTTCCGCCTTTTACGTTGTAACCTTGATAACAAGAAATGGAAGTGAGTAAAAAAGCAAAAACCAACGATTTAACAAACATCATGAAAACATTGTAAGGCATAAAAAATGACCTTAATCCCATGACAAATTCTTGTCCTGAAAGCAATCCTGTGGGAACCGATGCAATAAATCCGCCACCAATACTCACAAAAGCCGCGATGGCTACTAAAATGGGAATGATTATCACGGCAGCTAGAACTTTTGGCATTATTAGATAGGCAGCGGTATTAACACCCATGATTTCCATGGCGTCGATATGCTCTTTTTGACGCATACCACCTATTTCAGAAGCCATGTTCGAGCCAACTTTTCCAGCTAAAACCAAACAGGTGATGGTTGGCGCCAGCTCTATAATGGTCATATCTCTAACTACGTACCCAATATAATAATCGGGTACTAAAGTACCATCCAGCTGATAAGCAAACTGAATGGCGGTAACTGCCCCGATAAATAGAGAAATGATAAAAACTATAATGAGGGAACCTACCCCAATGTCATGCATCTGTCGAATGACCTCCCTGTAGTACATGGACGTCTTTTCAGGCTTTGAAAAGGCGTTTCCCATCAAAATAAGGTACTTTCCCAGATGATCTAATAATTTAGTTATTACCACTTTCCTTTTTGTTAAAGACGAATTAAAAGTTAAAATTAATTAATTAAAACAAATAGAACCCGTATTCAGTTTAAGAAATAAATAGAAATAATGCCAGTTGCCATAATTACAGGTGCTTCTAAGGGTATTGGTTGGTCCATAGCTAATAGATTTGCTGAAAATGGTTTTGATTTGTTGATGATTGCCCGGGATATCGAAGGACTGCAGGCAAGAAGTGGGGAATTACAACAAAAATTTCCTACTCAACGCTTTGCCACTTTTTCGACTGACTTAATGGATAAATCTCAGTTGAGCTCTCTTTCGCAGTTTGCCCTTGCGACCTTATCGTCATTGGATGTTTTAGTGTTCAATGCAGGCCTATTTGCTATGGGCGAACTGTTAAACCCCGATGATAGTCCCAATCTTGATGATTTTATGCAATTACATGTGCTAAGTAATCATTATTTATGCCAAAAATGGCAGACTTCTTTTAAAAAGGGAACACATATTTTTTCTATTTGCAGTGTTGTTTCCAATGAACCCCGGTTCGATAGTCCCGCTTACAGCATATCGAAAGTAGCTCAGTTAGCCTGGACAAAAATGCTTCGGAAATCATTTTTAGAAAAGGAAATTAAAGTAACTGCGGTATTACCAGGCCAAACGTTAACCTCTTCCTGGGACGGTATTCCCGTAGAAGAAAATCGGATTTTATCAGCTGATGCAGTAGCCGATGCCGTATGGAATGCCTGGAAAATGCGTGGAAATTCGGTGATAGAGGAAATAGTTATTCGTCCACAAAAAGGTGATTTATAATATGTCTAAAATTTTAATAACAGGTACAAGCCAAGGTATTGGTTTTGAACTTTTATGTCAATTCCTCCTGGACCAAAATCATGAGGTAATAGCTATAGCAAGAAAACCGCTGGATCAATCCATACCTGTTTTTAATCAGGCTATAAAGGAACATCGTCTTTTTCCTTTTGAATTAGATTTGGTAAAAGATGATTTTTATACCTTGTCTAATACTTTAAATGCTATGAACGACCTGGATATTGTCATCAATAACGCTGGTTTTTTAGTTAATAAACCGTTTGTGGAACAATCGGAAGAAGATTGGCAAAAGCAATTTGATGTGAATGTTTTTAGTCCGGCAAAGTTGATTCGTTTTCTTTATCCCTGGCTTCTTTTAAGTGGAAATGCCCATATTATTAATATTACTTCTATGGGTGGATTTCAGGGAAGTAGTAAATTTCCCGGATTGAGTGCATACAGTGCTTCTAAAGCTGCTTTAGGAACTTTGACTGAATGTTTAGCTGTCGAATTTAGTGGCAAAGGTATTTCTGTCAATGCGTTAGCGCTTGGAGCGGTGCAAACTGAAATGTTATCGCAAGCTTTTCCAGGCTACGAAGCACCTATAAGTGCCCATAAAATGGCTGATTTTATAGCTAATTTTGCACTAAACGGACATCAATATTTTAATGGAAAACAAATTCCTGTGGCTTTTACCACTCCCTGATAATTTCTTACAACTAAAGTTTTAGAGAAATTGATACGGCATTTGATGGATTATTTCCCACCAAACAGCACAAAATGCTGCATCATATTGACATTAATTTTTCTTTTACACAAACTTTTTTATCAGAAATTTATGATAAATAATATATTTTTTATAGCCATGATGCTATTTTCCCAAGCTTTAATGGGGCAGAATATAGAGGGATTTTCTTTTAACGATTTTCCAGCCAGGGAGGTATCAACAAAAAAAGTACCTGTTAACCTTAGTAGTCATCCGTTGGGGTCAAAATATAAATCAGCTATCACTGAACAATATAATAAGGGTCAAATTAATTTTGGTGGTCATTATATCGTGGTCCTCTGGGGTGCTGGTGCAGGTCTATCACTTGGTGTTATGGTTGATGTTTTGAATGGTAAAATTTATAAACTGCCTTTAAGCTATGAAAACAGTTACCGTGGCACTTATCATGATCACAATAACAATATTTTATATGATAAGCAAAGCGATTTATTCATTAGCTATAAATCTAAATCAAATGAGATAAATTATGATAAAGTAGATTTGGATTATTCTTTCTACCGCTGGGATGAGGTGAAAAAATTATTTTTGTTCATTAGTACAAAAAAAATAACCACTGATGTCATTGAAGACTGATTAGAATTGGAATTTAGCTTCAATAATTCTAAACATTCCTGGCTATCCAAACATCATTTTCATTTGATGTAAATGGAACTGCATTTGGAAAAACGCTTAATATATTTTCTATAGGAGGCTGCTGAGCCCTGAGAACGTTAAATAATAATAATCCGTTAGGTTCCAGACATTCTTTTAAGGCTTCGAAATAATCTGTTGAAAAGAAATCTAATGGCGTCTCATTATCATTGAAAACATCAAAGCAGATGAGGTCAAATTTTTCCTCGGTGTAGAACGGAAAAGCTAAGGCATCGGCCTGAACTGCACTAATACCTGAATTTAAATATTGCAGGGTATATTTTTCTGCGAGATAAATGATGTTTTCATCTATTTCGATAGCTGTATAATAGGCATCAACACCCATTTTTTTTTCCAGCAAATAGGGAATACTACCTAATCCTAATCCTAATAGGAGTACTTCTTTTTTATCCTTAATTTCAGGGGAAAGATGAATAAACACATCGCGGAATTGGGAATAGAGATCATCCCAGGAGTAGATTGCCTGTTCAGAATACAATTGAAAACGACCCTTATGCAGGCAAACGGTCAGGGGTAAATCATCTTGACCCGAGATAGTTTCCAAGGGAAATTCAATCAGATGACTTAGTATTTTTTTCCAAAAGGGGACAGTAAATCTATTTATTTCTCCCAAGGTCTTTGGTATGAGGTAATCTCAAAAATTTTAAGTAAAAGAAATCTTTGTTGAAAAGTAAGATCTGCTTGTCTTCTTGTCATCATCTGTTCGGCGGCACGAAAGGCATTTTCCGGAGAGAAAGTAATGCCTACCTGTCCATTTTCTGATGCGGCAAAAGACGGGATAAAGCGAGGAGCAATACCAGGAGTTAGCGTATTGGCACAAATACCTGTTACAGAACCAGGTGTGAAAACGGTTCCATTGGCCGTTTTTGTATGGTCGCCTAAAACAGCACCCATAGATTGTGTGCCTGTAGGGATGAATTGTTCATCTCCCTCATTCCACATTTCTATCTCATCATAAGTATGTTGCACACTGGCAGCCTGCGTTCCAGCGCCAAGGTTACACCAATTTCCGATGATGCTGTGACCGAGGTAACCTTCATAAGACTTGTTACTATATCCTTGAAATAGAGAGGATTCTATCTCCCCACCTATTTTACAAAAGGGACCCGTGGCAAAAGGTCCATAAATTTTAGTGCCCATCCGTAAAATCGAATTTTCTCCCAAAGCAAAAGGACCCCGGATAAAACATCCTTCCAGAATAGAAGAATTTCGTGATAGATAAATAGGCCCCGTCGTTGTGTTCAGGTAAGAACCCTGAACGGTGGCTCCTACCTCTATAAACAACTTATCGGCGGGACCGATAAGGGTATTTCCCGGAGGTAAGGGCATGGACTTACGCATTTTGCTAAGTAAACGAAAATCGTCAATAATGGCAGCTTCGTTCAGTAGAATTAAGTCGGTAAGTGAGCTTATTTTTAAAAATGGCGTGTCTTGAAGGTCTTGAGCATCAAGCTCTTCAATGGCTTCATCGTCGATTAATTTGCGCAGTTGCTTTTGATCAAGTTTGGCCACAACCAATTGGTCTTCATGAAGGAAGGCCTCATTAATGTCCATTTGCCTAATCAACGCAACTAAGGCGTCGGAAGGTAATACAGCACCGTTAATTACATAATTTTCGGTATCATATTCGAGCGGATATAATTCAGATAGATAGTCTTGCGTAACCACACTTACTGGAAATCCCAGGTAATGTGACCATTTTTCTCTAATGGTTAAAAGACCAATCCGCAAATCGCAAACAGGCTTTAAGTGTGTAAGAGGTAAAAGATTCTCACGGGCTTCGCCATCGAAAAGAATTACTTGCGCCATACCTTGTTTTTTGGCATTAATAAACACACAAAAAGTCCCAACCGGACTAAGATTGGGACTTTCAAGCTTAAAAGAAAAAAATTAAATTTCTTTGTTAAACTTAGTATTCCCGAATTTCTTATTGAATTTATCAATACGGCCTGCCGTGTCAACAAATTTCATCTTACCAGTAAAGAACGGGTGTGAATTGTTAGAAATTTCAAGCTTAATTAATGGGTATTCGTTTCCGTCTTCCCATACAATCGAATCTCTTGTATTCGCACAACTTCTTGTTAACCAAGAAACGTCACAGGAAAAGTCCTTGAACACAACCATTCTATAATTACCAGGGTGTATATCCTTTTTCATCGCTGATTATTTTGTCTTTCAAATAAAGTGCAAATATAGTACATTTTACAAAAAATAAAAACCCTTTCTTTTTATTTTTTATTGTGGCGCATTTATAAAAAAAAAGTCCTAAAATTGTGTTCCTAATTAAATAATTGCCAATAAAAACCTAATATGAAAACCACGAAGGAAGAGGCCTTGCATTATCATGCGAAAGGAAGGCCTGGAAAAATTGAAGTTATTCCATCAAAAGAAACGGCGACCCAGAGAGATTTAACTTTGGCCTATTCTCCGGGGGTTGCAGAGCCGTGTCTTGCCATTGAAGCAAATCCTGAAGACGCTTATAAATATACAGCAAAAGGTAATTTAGTGGCCGTTATTTCCAATGGTACCGCGGTGCTCGGTTTGGGAGACATTGGTGCTCTGGCGGGAAAGCCGGTAATGGAGGGAAAAGGGCTTTTATTTAAAATTTATGCCGATATTGATGTTTTCGATATCGAATTGGACACAAAAAATGTGGACGAGTTCGTTAGAACAGTCAAAATTTTGGAACCTACTTTCGGTGGAGTTAATCTGGAGGATATTTCTGCTCCTGAATGCTTCGAAATTGAAGAGAGACTCAAGAAGGAGTTGAATATTCCTGTTATGCACGACGATCAGCATGGAACGGCCATTATTAGTGCCGCCGCTTTGCTCAACGCGCTGGAAATTGTCGGAAAAGATATTAAATCTGCTAAAATTGTCGTGAATGGTGCAGGTGCTTCCGCCATTTCTTGTTCCAAAATGTACCATGCACTGGGTGCGCTTAAGGAAAATATTTTCATGTTCGATTCTAAAGGGTTGATTCACCCGGATAGGACAAACCTGGACGGGAAAAAAATTGAATTTGCTAACAATCATGCGCCATTAGATATTTCTTTAGCCGATTGTCTTCATAATGCAGACGTGTTCATTGGTCTTTCAAAGGGGAATGTACTCAATGGGGATATGATTAAAGTAATGGCTAATGAACCGATTATCTTCGCTTTAGCAAATCCTACCCCAGAAATAAGTTATGAGGAGGCACTCGCTTCCCGCCCAGATAGTATCGTAGCTACCGGTCGTAGTGATTATCCTAATCAGGTGAATAATGTATTAGGATTTCCATACATCTTCAGAGGAGCCCTCGATGTTCGTTCGAAAGTTATTAATGAGGAAATGAAACTCGCTGCCGTTTTGGCGCTCGCGGCATTGGCAAAAGAACCCGTTCCAGATAGAGTTAATCTGGCTTATGGAAAGGATAATATGGTGTTTGGGAAAAATTATATCATTCCAAAACCTGTCGATCCCCGTTTGCTTACTACCGTGGCTCCCGCTGTGGCTAAAGCTGCCATGGATTCTGGCGTTTCTAAATTTCCAATTACCGATTGGGATGCTTATAAAATGCAGCTCTCAAAACGCCTCGGCTTAGATAATACCCTCACAAGAGCTATTATCAATAAGGCAAGGCAAAATCCTAAAAGAATTGTGTTCGCGGATGCTGAAAATCCAATGGTTCTCAAAGCTGCAAGAGAAGTAATTGAAGAAGGTATCGCTAAACCTATTTTATTGGGAAATGTTGAGAGGATTAATCAGCTTATTCTGGAAAATCAACTGAATCTGAATAACCCTATCATTATAGATCCAAAAATTCCTCAATCTGAGTCTGAAGCAAATCTGCTTTTGGAATACGCAGAACGCTTGTTTGAGAAAAGACAAAGAAAGGGTACCAATAAATCGGAAGCTCATGATCTCATAAAAAGACGTAATTATTATGGTGCTATGATGGTGGAACTAGGGGCCGCCGACGCAATGATTGGTGGAATGACCAGAAATTATCCAGAAACGGTAAGGCCTGCTCTTCAAATCGTAGGACGAAAAGAAGGGATCAAAAAAGTGTCAGGAATGTACATTCTTATGAGTAGATTCGGACCGCTTTTCCTGGCAGATACCACCGTGAATTTTAATCCTTCCGTGGAGGAAATTGTTGAAATTGCTGAATTAGCCGCTGACCAGGTCTCTAAGTTTAATATAAAACCTCGCCTGGCCTTGCTGAGTTACTCAAATTTTGGCACCGCCGATGGGGACGATCCTGAAAAAATGCGTCGCGCTGTACAAATATTGAAAGCTAGACATCCAGAAATGATTGTAGATGGAGAAATGCAGGCGCATCTTCCTTTTCATCCGGATTTATTGAAAAATAATCACCCTTTTTGTAGCCTTGCTGACGGAAATGGGGCAAATATTTTGATTTTCCCTAATCTCTCTGCCTCTAATATTGCCTATAATCTGGTGAAAGAAATAGCTGGTATTGAAAAAATCGGACCTATCCTAATGGGCTTGAAACATCCTGTGAATGTACTCCAATTAGGTAGCTCCACCAGGGAAATTGTAAATATGGTGGCTATCTCCGCTCTTGGGGCAGGTTAATTAAATCCTATTTTACCCTCAACGATGCGTATTTTTCGATGAAATATGAGAATATTCGATCGAAAAGTACGCATCGTGTTGTTTGTGCGTATTTCTTTTATTTACCTGGTTCCTTTACGGAAGTCCAAAGAACAGCAGATATTCCCAGGCAAGCTGCGCAGATTAAGAAGATTATTCCTTTATTTTCAGCATGGGAAATAAACTCTCCAATAATCAGGCTGCTGACTAACTGCGGTAGTACAACGGAGAGATTAAAAAGACCCATATATTTACCCATTTTCCCTTGTTCCACCTTTTGCGACATAATTGCAAAGGGTAAACTAACGGTCGCGGCCCATCCGATGCCTAAAATAGACATCATAACATAGAGATTAAAAGGGGAATTTCCCCAGAAATAAATACCCAGGTACCCAAGAGACATCGTTGTAATACTTAGTAAATGAATTTTAACTTTTCCCCATTTTTCACTCAAAGGTTGTAGGAAAATGGCAGGAAGGATGGCTGCAACGGCATTCAATAGAAGAAAAGAAAGAGAAATAACCTTGCCCAAATCATTTTCTGAAAGGAAATTCATCTTGTTTTGGATGAATGCAAACATATAAATAAACATAGTCTGAATACCCATCCACGTGAAGGCATGAGCTGCCAGAATTCGTTGAAACCCTATTTCGTTGCTTCGAGAATTAGCTACTTCGCTTTCAGGTTGTTTTAGTACCTGAAAAATTCCATATATGGTTAATAACAGGCAGGCCAATTCTAAAATGCCGGGCGATAGGGATTGGCCACTTAGTTTTTTAAACATACCCAATGGTGCGTAAGCTAAAAATCCCCAAAGAGGCTTGATGCTAAATAACGCTGAAATCCATTTGTTTTTATCTGGCGTTGAACTTAAAACCTCCTCTTTTTCACTCAGTTTTTCTGGTTCTTTTATAAACCAGATAGGGATAAAGCTAATGAGAAATACAATAATGGCACCAACGTAAATGAGTGCATAATTTCCCCAAATGGCCCCAATAGCGTATGCACCGACGCCAAAAGTGCCAGAAATGGTTTGCATCCAGGTGTAACCTTTTGTTCTTTCATTGCCAGCGGGAGTGACATCGGCAATAATGGATCGCGTCGGATTGAAACTGATATTTATGGATAAATCGAGGGTGAGGGCAATTAAAATAGCTATGCCAACGACGCTTTCAAATCCGAGACTAGTTGAAATAACGCCTATAAAGGGTAATGCTAACAGCATGAGCGCAGACAATGTTCCACCAATGAGTATAAAAGGCCTCCTCCTTCCGCCCCAAAACCAAACTTCATCACTTATCATTCCAACGATAACTTGCCCAAAAATACCTGCAATGGGGCCAGCAGCCCAAACGAGTCCTATTTCATGAATCGCTAAATTGTATTGAGTGCTCAATATCCAGCTTAAAGCTGAAATCTGAACAGACAAAGCAAAGCCCATGGCAGTGGATGGCAAACTTAGAATGGCATAAAAAGCAGGGCTAAGTTTTTTCTGAATGTCTAACATGATATTTTATTTTATATCAAATAATAAATGGGTTCGGGGATCCAATTGAATAGAGGACGGTTTTTCCTTTACTTTTCTTGAAAAGGTGGTGTTTTTTTCGCTAACAGATATCGTCAAGGTTTCTATTATGTTTTTTTGTGCATCCAAAAGGGCAACCTCCAGCGGAAATGAAAACATAGCATCTTGAAGCTGTGCTATGGACAGTTGTAATTCTTTTTTGCTCTCATTCCACTTCCAGTCATACTTTAGCTGCGGATGACCAGATTGGTAGAACCATTGGTTAAAAAATTCCTGGAGAGATATTCCGCTAACTTCTTCCATAACACGCTGAAAATCCTCTGTCAATGCATTGCTATATTTATACCTTTCATAATAGGTCCTCAATCCTTTCCAAAATAGGTCATCCCCTGTTTTATTCCTTAACATGTGTAACACCCAGCCTGCCTTTTGATAAGTATTTGTGCTCAAGACGGTATTTATGTCCTTGACATTCAGATCAACTATGGGTGTTTTTACTTTATCAAAATAAGAAATTATGGTTTTTCTTTGAGACAATAATTCTTGTGTGCGCCTTTCCTCACCGTATCGATCCTCTAAATAAAGGACGGTACAATAAGTGGCAAAACCTTCACTTAACCAAACATGACGCCAATCGGCCTCTGAAGCTGAATTTCCAAACCATTGATGGGCTGTTTCATGAGCGATAAGACTTTCTCTTTCATTTTTACCATTGACTGAATTTTCAAAATAAAATATAGCGCCGGCATTTTCCATTCCGCCCCATCGGGTTTTAGATTGTACATGAGCCAATTTACTAAAAGGAAAAGGGCCTATATTTCTGGAAAACCAGTCTAAAACTAAAAGGGATGGTTTAAAGTCTGAAAAACCTTCCGTTCGGTTTTGGGGAAAAACGTAAATAGATGACGGAATTCCCTGTATAAGACCTGAATGTTCCACGGCAAATTTTGCTGCGCCGATGACCATAACCTTGGTAGGTAGCGGCACTTTTTCTTTCCAATGGGTCGTTTTAAATCCTAAGCCATTAGGATATTCCTGTGTTTTTTCCCCATTGC